>Ga0123357_10003426_pt1 | contig 18160 bp, 8 predicted proteins | sample TergutEmb28metaG_FD_89873 | JGI IMG/M metagenome (GOLD analysis project Ga0123357, IMG submission 89873) | Embiratermes neotenicus P4 segment gut microbial communities from Petit-Saut dam, French Guiana - Emb289 P4 | ecosystem: Host-associated > Arthropoda: Insects > Digestive system > Gut ... | reverse complement strand
GTAAACACTTTTCATCGCGGTTATAAAAACCAATCATTTTATGCTGTAAGTGGCACAAGTCGCTGTTTGTTCTCAGATAAATACAAAACACATAAATACAGCGTGGACAGAGCGTACAGTTGTGGAATGTTAAACCTGTTGGTGCATCACATAACCAGTAGGCTTTTAAAGGTTGAGTTTCTTATGTTTAAGATACTGAAACAATCCTCATTCTTATTCCGACGTGTCTGTGTATGTCCTTGTAAAATTCTGAACGTATTACTCTCAATAATGGATAGGGATACTGCAGACACACAAATATTTCTACTTTTGGTGAAACCATATGAATTTCTCACTGCGATGACTGTGAAGAATACTGTCTTCTGGAGTGTAACATCGTTTATTGTGTTAGAAAGTTGCCAACCCTTCGAAAAAATACAATTTCTACCGTTATGTTAAAAGAGGGGGCTCGGGGAGGCAGTATGTTCCTCAGTACTGTCGGTACATTTCTACCAGTTCAGGCTCCATATCGTCACAGAAGACCAAAACCTTGAAGATAAATTGAATGTTCGATATCAATAGCTGGATGTATACTACTGCTTAATAAGATAACAAATGAGGAGACGGGAAATGAAGTTAAAAGTTTAAGGGAAATGGTGGAACAGCGAACTGAAAAATTATATTTACACGGAGGCCATATAGGGGACAATGGAAATGCGGCAGTAGTAACGGCAAGTAAAGCCCTAAGAATGACAGAATTAAGACGGTAAAAACAAAGATGGAGAGGTTAACCGGAAACATATCAGGCTCCTCAACCTAATTCGGTAGAAAACAATTGCAGACACTGTATTGTCATTTATATTCATTGCTACGACGATCCATTTTAGCTAACACCCACACCCTTTTACAAACTTATGTGCTGTGGTTTGATGTTTTAAATTCTGAAAGCGGTGTTTGCTGCAGATCCACGTCTTTTGGATATAACACCGTGGTAAATAGTTACCCACTCTTTGGAGGAGCTTCTTGCCTCATCATCACGGTCTAATAAGAGGATTTTCGTACTTCTACACCTCGCCAAATATTATTAGTGTTATGAAATCCATTAGGATATTGGGAGCGGAGAGTGTGACATTTTGGGGAGGCGAAGAGAAATGCATGCAGGATTTTGGTAGGGAAACTTGAAAGAAAGAAATCATTTGGAAGACCTAGGAATAGCTGGAAGGATGTTAAAATTCGTCTTTTAAGACAAATTTTGATTTCCTGATTTAGGCTAAGGGGTAAAGGCAGGCTGTTGCAAAGATGGTAATAAACTTTCGGGTGGCATAAAATGCGGAAACATTATTAACTAGCTGCGAAAATGTTAGCTTATGAGAAGTGCTCTGCTCATCGAAATTAGCTGATAAGTTTGGGCTCGCGTGTCGTGTCGTCAAATAAAGAAATAATTGTTTTGAACTTTGGTTGAAAACTTTCATAGAGGCAGGCAGGGAATAACGTTTAATATTGGGATCGCGTCTGGGGGGAAATAATCCCTTATAGTCCAAAACAAATATGAATTTAAAATGTCATACATACGTAGGCATACAAAATATATAAAACGTCTATTCTGTAACAATTTTTTGTCCTTTTTACCGAATTGAAAAGTATATCTTAGTTATTCTGACGAAAACGATAACACGTTAATAAGGAAGATGGTATCTTATCTCGTTTACGAGTACGGCGTCCTGATATCTCGCCCTAGGCGCATCTTTCAGTATTCCTCTTCATTCGATCTACATAAACATTAATGATAATGATTGTCGCAAGTATTTAAGAAGAAACATTTACGGTTCATAAATTCGCAAAAGCACAAATTAAAAGAAATACGCGATGTCAAAGAACCTAAACATATTTAAAACAATACACTGTTTTACTGTTTATTCAATGTCTGTAAGACGCTTCTGAATATAGGTGAAGAAGTTTAATGCCGTTAGAATTTTAAAAGATCAAACCCATAAGGAACAGCAATTTTTTTCATGAGAAAACGAACCGTCTTATAGGTACGTAGTACGAACCTGAAAAAGGACATTTACAAAGATCGTATAATTATTCAAGATAAAATGTTTTTAAACCTTAAAGTCATGCTATTCATCTTAATGACACTGAAACATTCACTTAATTCTTCTCAGAAAACATTCTGCACCTCCAGTGTAAAAGCCAGCTGGATCAACTTGTTTAGGGAAATAATAGCTGTTACGTAATTATGGGGATTAGAAGAAGCACAAAAGTTTGCTCTGTGGGTAACGTACAGAGTCTGTGGATGTAAATCAGGGGACGCGTGGAATACTACGGTAATTTAAAGAGTTAAGTAATCTGATGATGTTCTGGATATGAAATTTTCTTAGCTCCATTATTTCTGAATTTAACGAAAATGGATACAGTGATATCAGTATCAGAGAAGACGAAGATTCAAACTGCCTATCAGAGTTCTCTGTGTGTTTCCATTTCACATTCTCTATTGAAAAATTGAATTTCGAATACCAAGCGTCTAATCGATTTCAGCTGTAATGTTTCAAGTATATAGGAGATCGTAAAGCGATTTTCAGTATGAAACTCACTCCTCTTTGATACACCGTATACATCAACAAAAAATACAAATTTGTGCGTAGAGAGGCCCATTTCTTTCAAGTTACAGGTCACAGGTATTGCTTTGTGTGTCTCCAGCTGGGAGAGCAGTAATGGATTCCGAACCAGACCATATCTCGCCCTGTAACTTTCATTCTGTCACAGTGAGCAACGTACAATGCTGCTCAGCGCGTTAGTGGAAGCTGCTGCGATGGTAAAGAGTGACAGTGACGAAAACACAAAGTAATGTAGGGACGTCCATGGCAGCGTTGGGGTTTATAAAATAGCGAATAAAACAATAGACGTTTAAAGTTTGATAATTTTACACGCAGTGGACGAGTTAGATGGGTGCAGTTTTTAGTGCATTGTCTGAGATGATGAATGCATGAGTTTGATCAGGGAAAAGCAAAGGTAAAAGATTATTTTAAAGACACAGATGCAGATACGAAGTTCATACTAATATTGTCTTAAATTTGTAAGGTGCGATTTTATGGGCTGGAAGTGTGCAACACTGGTTTACATCAATGATAGGAATTTGCCGACCAGCTTATGTACTGTGCACCTTTAGAAAGGGAGTCTTTTCGATTGAAGTGGTTGATCAGATTTAGGCGAAATTTAGAACTTGATAAGGAGCTAAACATAGTTAGCAGTTTGGACTCGTTTGCAATGGGATTTTGGCTCGATTTTCGACCGGGACATCGGTTATTTCGCCTGGTGTCGTTGCTTTTCTCAATCACTGCAGACACGTTCCGAGATACACCTCCGATTAACGTTTCGAAATATTTGTTCCATATCGTTGTAAATTCCATCTTCACTAAACATTTTGACATATATTTTTTTATTTCAAAAGCTTAAATATTCTGGTATTTGACGCTATGTAGTATGAGCTGACAGCGACTTTAATTTAACTAACAATAAGAATATTTTAAATTACTGTAATTTATTTCGAGAGATATTTTTACTTTCATTAGGTTTACTCCAAACGGGGACTGAAGGAATTAAAATAATAATCAGAGTTGGAATGTTTGAAACTCCTTTTTTTCCGACAATCTATGGCACTTTTCTTTCTGCAGCCACGTTATGGTGACATGTATAAACAGTGGCTTGGTATGCTCGAGCTCGTTAACAGAGAATGTCACCTGTGCCCTGTACTGCTGCAATACCATACATTGCCACAAATATGTACAGATATTGGTTTCTGCAAGCGATGTCTAGCAGATCAACGAAATAAATCCTGAGAAAAGACAAGTGTTAGTCACAGGGAGGCTAGCAAAGTTCTTATGTATTCTGCAATGTTAAGCACGAAATATTCGTGTTTTGTCAGTGGGTTCAGCACAGAAGTAGGATTGAGGAAGTGGCTAAAGATAATGGAATAACATTATTTATAATACTGCTCCATAACACTAAAGTGATTCCCAGGACCATGAATTTTAAACCACTTTAAGGGTATTGAAAATGAGTACTCGATCTCTCATTTGGTTCGCCTGACGAATGTGTCTGCTTTAGTACTATGTTTAAACTTTTAGAATAATGCTTATGTTTTTATACCCCACGTTTAATGAAGTTAAGTACTGGCAAGAATCAGTGAATATTCCATATGTAATTTTTTTCATATACCATACTCTATGTCGATAAATATTAAAAACACCTCCTGACAGGAAAAGCCCTTATTGTTCTACATATTCCCATTAACGTATTTAAACAAATGTATTTATTATTATTGGTGATTACAAATATTACTAGGGAGATAAAATTGAAATGGATTGTTTGGGCGGTGACAAAGGCATGCATGGGAGAGATTAGGTAAGGTAAGTATGACGTAGTCTATGTGGGCTTGACCTATAGCTCCACATATTCTTCATGCCAACGTTAGAAATAAGTGGTCAGCTTCACGCCTCCGTCGTTTTATTTATGGAGAAACAACCCGCGGTACCCAACTTTAAGAGACTGGCTGAGCCTCGCAGACGGTGTGGACGCGTAGGTATTATGGGTGTTCGATATAAGTGCCTAATAAGTTTTTAAATTTGTGCATACTTAATTTTGGACCGATTTTGTGTTTATTCATTTTGACGTGGATGATTTAATAGCAAATATGTCTTAAAATAGACAGGAAATTGTAAATGCCACTAGTAAAACCAACATGCAGAATCATTTGTATAGTAATGTTTTGGAACCTAAAAGTTACTGAAATTGTGCCTCCGATTTTTGATTAGTCTCTAAATCCATCAAGCCTTCTTCAAACACACGAATCTCGACAGCAAAATAAATTGGGAAAACAGTTCCCTATTTTATAGACGCATTAAAAACACACCTTCCAAAAGACATACCGATTCCCTCAGGGTTAGCAAATATGTTTGTCTGCCTCGTCATCTAATTGTATAAAACTCAAATATTGCAATTTTAATTCTTCTTCTTCCTCTTCTCTGAAGTTATTACGTGTTTTCTTCTACTCGCTGTTTTTATCAACTGCTGATCTTTATAAACCTGTTCTGTTTGCACAATGGATTTGACCCTATGCCACTGTACATTTTTAAATTCAAGAATTTAAAACCAATACCGAATTAAGTAATTACATTCAACTGTAACTGTATGCTGGCTTACGTATTCCAACTTTTTCTCGTATCTGTTGCTAAAAAGAAATATATACGCTTGAAATTCATCGACTAAATTTAAGAGTGCAATTTTCAGAACTATTGGCATTTTTCCTGAGAGAGAAATTTACCACGACGCTGCACATTATGTGTTTTCCTTTCTTCTTACCTCCTTCCCCATCATCTCTCAGCCTCTATTATTTGATCCTGTAAATCACCCAAAACTTTCGTATCTGCAGATTTAATAGCCGTTTCAACTGTTTCATATGCTACTTTGTATTCAGGCAAGATAGAAAAGAACTACGAGTAAATGGAGTTTATTTTGCAGAATTTAAGGTTTAGTTCTTACGAATGAAGAACGCTAAGCGCAGAGGGGAATGAAAATTTCACAGACTTGTTCTTAACAGGAATTCCATCTGCTGTGACACAGTTATTTATGTAGGACATGTTCCTTTTAAGGCTAATTCTGTATGTTCAAGACTGACAAACACAAACGTGTATTCAAAATGTAATACATCAAGACTCACTGATGTGTTTTTAAATTTTGTATTTTTATCTTTTGGCGTAAGAAAAATAATTTTATGGAAAACATTTACCTGTATTAAGGAAGATAGTAAATTAACTCTGTGGTGAGCGGGGGATATTTATGTGCCTTGCCATTGAAGGGAAAGGGAGTCATTACGCTGTTCGGAGATATCAGTTCTTAGAATAAAAAACACCCTTATTTCGGATTAATTTCATGATATCAACGTTTTGCTTTTTGTCTGTAACGTACAAGTTACAGTATCCCATATTATTCAGTATTATTCAGATCTACTTCTCCATTATTTAGAAGATTTCAAATAAAAAGATAAGTAAGTAAGATATATACTTTAGTAAGTCAGACTTCACCGAATATTGAAATACACTGATAGTGAAATATCGGCTGGAAAGGAAGAGTAAACGTTGAAGCTCTCATCTGCACATTAGGTTTTTACATATAATCCAGTGCTTTCCTTTTCTTAGATTGTAGCCCTGAATGAACCCTTTTTAATTAATATTTTACATAATGTGTACGCTATGTAATATTTTGGGTAAAGGTCGCGACTGCAATATCACCTGCCGCATAGCTTTACCTATCCAGTGTCTTTTATTTTTGTCACGTCCCATGTAAATTACATATATACGTACCATATGTGACCATTTAGTAGTACACGTATTATTTTATGTCTGTTACATAACTGAAGGCCGATAAAGGAGTGTTGTAAGCTTTTGCAACAATGCCGAATGTGGAAAACTGTGATAAGTGACTATACTTACTGCTTTCTACTGTAAAGAGTAAATGTATAATTGAATCTCCAATTTATAAAATCTGTATTGACACTTGTTTCTTTTAGAATGAAGAGGCAATTTTGCCTCTTACCTAAATAATGACAGCCTGTACTTTGTCTAATTAGAGACAAGGAAGGGAGAAGGAACACAATTTAGTAGAGAAGAAAAGACTAAAAGAGTCATGCATCCTATGCAAGTGAAGTTAAAAGGTACCTATGAAATCAAAATACAGCATTCACTGTACCAACCCATTTCGCATAACTGACACCATGCAGTCAATGAAGGGAGGTGAGTTAGGCTTCTAATACTTACTTTTATTATATTTATTTACATATTTACTACATTGAGCAGAGTCCTTCTTGAGAAGCTAACCGGTTCTCAGCTAGTCAAGAAATTCCCCGCATTTTATGGAACCCGAAGGTTCATTACCGCATTCACAAGTGCCCGTCACCTGTCCCTGTCTTCAGTCAGCTCGATCCAGTCCATATCCTCACATCCCACTTGAAGATAAGTCTCAATATTATCCTCCCATCTACGCCTGGGCCTTCCAAGTTGTCTCATCCCTTCAGGTGTTCTCACCCCCATGCGCTATACATGTCCCGCCCATCTCATTCTTCTCGATATGATCACCCGAACAATATTGGGTGAGTAGTACAGAACATTAAGCTCCTCATTATGTAGTTTTCTCCACTCCCCTGTTACCTCGTCCCTTTTAGGCCCAAATATTCTCCTCAACATCCTATTATCAAACACCCTCAGCCTACGTTTCTCCCTCAATGTTAGTGACCAAGTTTCACACCCATACTTGCATTATAATAGCAGTTAATTTTACAGACTATAAATCCCCAGGGTTTCCTCAAACGTTATTCCAGCATTGAATTTAGACGCCCAGAATTCATTAAACCTAAACTTAACTCTAAACTCTTTTCGCCGGTTTATCAATTCAACGAAAAATTAGAGACTTCCAAGACGAAAAGTTTTGGCCTGTCATATCAGTCCCTACATTTATAGTTGAATTTATTCACCAATGATTTTCAAGTCGTGAAAAAAGTAGCCTGTTAGGGTATCTTATTTTATATCCAGTTTTAATTCACACAGGCCCTCTGAAGGTATTCAACATGTATGAGTTCATCACCGAACGTTTTACTACACCGTACTGATTTTGTATCAATAATTCTGCATGTACGTTACGTTTTAGTTTAATGAAAGTCGAATAGAAGGTAAAAAGTGCGTCTTACAGGAACGGTTTAAATAGGAATAGGTCCAGGCAGACGGATTCATGGATGCATGGGTGGAGGGGTAGGGGTTTAGGTGGACTTTATTGTTGTTCATAAATTGCGAGTGACACATGTATGTTCCTGGATGTAACGTCTGCAATTTTGTGTTATTCACAAAAAAATAATCACATTTTATCAATATCTCTTTCCAGAACTCACGATTTTCCCTACAGGCAGTTAATCTTTGATGGAAAGAAGACTACAAACATATGTTCAATTACCCAGAATGAGAGCCAAGATCTAGGGCATCCCTAATACGACGAAGCGATGGTACCCATTAATCCGTGATTATTTTGCTTACTTCAATATTTCACATATATGCCTATCATGTATATGATTGTAGAATGGACGACGAACCCGAGATTATCCTTTCGCTCATGTAGACGTCATTTTTTGAAGTTCTGTTACATTAACTGCTTTGAATAACTGCTAAAGAAGGAGATAACACGTCTGTGTCTTCTGAATCGGACGAGGCGCGTCTCTTATGTTCCGTGCCGATTTTGTAGGAAGGAATATTGATTTATATGAGCCATACTGTTCCTGCATATAGTGAGGCTGTCTAAGTTAATCATTCGAAATTTATTCATTGTTTACTCTTTCTCTGTGTTCCATCATATAGAATTTTGCTGTGAAAATTTAGCACACATATGGACTATACTGGATGCTCCTATTTTAAGGCAAATTTTGTGTTTCCAAAACATCGGCTTCGAATCTGACCTAGGATTCTGTCCAAGACTTAGCAGTAGGAAGTGACGTAGGACCTTAAGATAGAGGTGAGTACTGCTTGAAAAGTTTTCATTTCTGTCTGTAGGTAGCTTGGAAGCCTTACAAACTTGTCGTGTCAAATATGTTATAAGACTTCGAATATCAGCTTTTTAAGAAGGGCTCTGTGGAGTTGTTTATGCACAGATTGAATCACTTGTGCTTCTGTCTGGTGATTTGACAGGACTACAAAAACCCGTGAATATTTGAGATTCGTATGTAATTATTACAAATCTATAAGTCAAGATTTGTTTAATCTGATTTAAGTAAGAGTTGACTGGTTTTTGCTCCAAGCGCTTGTGCTTTTGGATGGTATATTTTAACATTTCACAATAAACATTAATGCACTACATTTTTCTGCAGATCGTATTTCTAAGTAAAACGGTCCAGCTGCTTGGCTGCGCAAGCAAGAACGGAACTTGTCACAACTTGTGGGTCTAGCTATTATCACTTTATAACTCTGATACTCTTCTTCAATATGTGCCCCTCATGAATATGACACCATCTCCTTTTTTTATCGGAGGCAGGACAGATTTATGTCTGGTTCTGCGTAGAGAAAATCGTACGGCAATAGCTTAACTGAACTAATTTCGGGAAAAGGTGTAGTATTGCCCCGACCTCACCACGCTACTGTTTTCATAGGCACTCTCCTTTTGAGCGCAGACACGTGCAACGATTTCTGGCAGAAAGTGTAGTCAGCAGGCACCGGTTGTCATGACTGTGCTTCGTGCGCCTTCAGGGTAGAAATCGCTCCTTTACTTTACCGTTTCCCAGTCCTCAAGTCTCACTAATATTGTCATGCGATGTGTACAGTTAGGTGGACGATAAGCCTGCCGAACGCTGCACTGCCAAGACATGTAGTTTCAACCCATGCTAAGAATACAACTGGTTACAGCTGTGTTCTTATTAACGGATATAATGCATTTAGCAGGCAAGTGTGTTTGCCGGACAGTCCTCTTTGTTTCTTTTTCACAAAATATAGAAAGTTTTCCCTAACTTTAATCATGCAGAACGCCACGAGAATGGATAGAAAATGGCTGTAAGCATTCTTAACCTAGGGAACTGTATGGAGGGAGTGGTCGGATTCACGCCCCAACCGCTTTATCTATTGGATAAGCGTCTCCAGTAGGGTCGGTAGGAAGGGTTTGATATCTCCATAATATTCTGTCTGCAGTGAAAGGGGAATCGAATCCCGATTTCTCGGTCGTCCAGTCCATAGCTTTGTCACTATGGTAATAGTGGTATCCCGGCTTTTTGTTTCTTTTTGCAGTACAGAATGGAAAGATGTGGATAGCCGTGATCCCAATCGGTATTGATGATCACAAGCTACCGCACTTCGATGCACTACAGAAGGATTCCATTTAGCACAGAACATCCTGAGACACATATATTTCGACGCATCTTTATGCCGATAAGCGTTTCAGTGAGTGTGTGTGTGTGTGTGTGTTTGTTTCAGCGATGGAATAACTCTGAATTTATAGCTGCTGCCGCACACATATATAAAACACCGTCTGTCGGTTGCAATAGGAATACGTAATGCCACCGCATAGGGGCCGAACGCCGGCCAGCTGTGACTTTCGCTTGGGATGCTGTCTGCTTCTCCGTTCTTCCGAAATCTGTTTTGTATGTATCATTGAGGTACGTTAAAGCATCCAGCTGAATACAGGCATCTTTTGGCTGATGCGATTTATGTTCCAATTCCACTGTTACAGACTTGTTAGGGTTTTTGCCGACTCCTGTACTTTTGCTACACATTTAGATGGTGTAGCGCAACGGTTCGCATAAAAATATCTGATGGCCGTATTTTAAATTTAAAAAAGGATATATGCTCACATGACTTTAAACATATATCTTTTTACGTAAAAGGCAAATCGCATGAGGGTTGTTATTAAATATAGGTTAAACATAGGCACAAAACATACACAGCAAATCACTATACGTTCTTCCGCAATTAACCGAAATGTTTTAATACGTCACCACACACGTGGAAACCTACACAGAGACGCAGAATTAGAGGTGAACTGTTGAAGTCATAAGGCATGTTCATTTATCTTCTGACCAGCAGTAGCTGTTGTAATGTTCGTTGTATCCTTTTCGACGTTCCCAGATGCAAATCTGATTCAAGGTGTAACGTTTCTAACCTGAGCAGTTTATGTCCATGTAAATTATATGGAATATTTAGAAGCATGAAACTATTGTAACCTAACTTTAACATCCACTTCCCACAGCACACAGAAAGCAGTTTGCATCCACTTCACAGACGAAGAACCGGTTAGAAAAGCAAGTGCTATTTTTACTACGAAAATTGTGCAAATTCTCTAATGTGTAAAAAGGAGATTAGGGTATCAGGAAGAAGTAGTATTATTAACATGTTTCCCGAAAAGAAAGATATTTGTCAGTAACATAATTTTGAGGGGGTAGGAAGTGATCACTGTCATCACGGAATGGCACGTTCTGAGGTTGCGGTTTGCGGCACGGCCTCCAATATGGAGGGAAGCAGTCGCGAACAGCCAACAAAGGGTGGTCCTTCAGCTTGGGGTTTGGACGAGGTGCTAACAAATCCTCACCACCAAAACTGGCCTTTTACGAAACGGATACATGTTCCTCGGTCCTGGACAGATCCTATGTTGCAACCTAAGCAATGGAAAGGGACATGAGATTTAGTATGTGGAATATAAAGAGCCTGTGTAAGTCAGGGTCACATACGACAGTTGCTAGGGAAGAGCGAGGTATATAGTAGATTTAGTGGGTGTGCAAGAAATTAGGTGGGGAAAAATAGGGTCCTGAAAGTGTAGAGGATATGTTTTTTTTTTCCTACGTAAAGGAAACGAAAATCACCATTTGGGAACAGGTTTTTATAAATCACAAAATCGAATCAGCAGTTAAGACAGTAGAGTTTGAAAGTGACAGGATGTCATATAGATCTGACAGGTCGCTGTTGTAATATCATTGTTCTGAATATGCATGCACCAAGTGAGGATTAAAATGATGATTCAAAATACAGAATTATGAGTAATTAGACCAGGATTTCTGTCATTTTTCAGATCAGGTTTTCGATTATATTTTAAATGCCATGTGAAACTGTGATACTCATCACTATCCGGTGGTTGCAAAAGTTAGGGAAAGATTGCAGTAAGTAAACAAGCAGCAAAGAAGTGTGAGGGGGAAAGACTGAATCTCAAGGAAGTAATCGAGCTGGAGGTTTGGAAACAGTATCAGATGAAGGTTTCCAACAGTTTGCAGGTTCGGAGAACTTAAGTGATACTATATAAACAGGGCTTGGGAGAACATTAAAGAGAATATCACACTTCAGCCACAGAGAGTGTAGTTCTGCACGAATTGAAGCAGCATAAACCATGGTTTGATAAAGAATGTTAAGGTTTTTTGTATAAAAAAACAGGCTAATATGCAATGGTTACAGGATCCAGACCAAAACAATTTGGATAATCTAAACAATATAAGACGTGAAGCTATTAGACATTTCAGGAAATAAAAGAATGTTGATGAAAAACCTAAAATTGATGAACTTGAAACTAACAGTAAGATGAACAATGTTAGAAACTTGTACAGTGACAGCAATAACTTTAAGAAAGTTTACCAGCCTAGAACTAATGCAGTAAACTACGATAAAGTTGATCTGGCTACAGACTGCAACAGTATTTTGGCTACGTAGAGGAACCATATCTCTCAGCTACTGAATGTCCATGGGGTTAATGCAGTTAAGGCAGAAAGGAAAACATACGGCAGGGCCCCCAGGCTATTGAAAAAATAAAAAGACCCAAATCACCACCTTTTTATAAAATTGCATTTGAATTGATTAAAGCGGGATGTACGACAATTCGCCCTGATGTCAATAAACCTTTTAATTCTATCTGAAATCAGGAGGAAATACCTGAGTAGTAGAAGGAGTCGATCATTGTACCTATTTATAAGAAGGGTGCTAAAACAGATTATAGTAACTATAGAGGCATATCACTTTTGTCAACTATATACAAAATTTTATCCAACATCCTGCTGTCAAGTTAACTCCATACGCAGAGGAAATCATCAGTGGAGATTTCGACTCAACAAGTCAACCACTGATCATATATTCTGCATTAGTCATATATTTGAAAAAAAAGATGGGAATATAATTTAGCAGCGTTTCAGCTATTTATAGACTTCAAGAAATCCTAAGATTCAAATACGAAGATGGTCTTGTTTAATATTCTCAATGAGTTTGATGTTCTCATGAAACTGTTATGTCTAATGACATTGTGTGGGAATGAAGCCTATAGCAGAGTACGGTTAGGCAAAAGTTTGCCTGACATATTTCCCATTGAGAATGGTTTGAAACAAGGAGATACTTTATCGCCATTACTCTTCATATTTTCTTTGGATTATGCCATTATGAGGTTTCGGGTAAACCAGGATGGCTTGAAATTTAATGGTAATTATCAGATTTGGTTTATGCTAATGATATTAATATTTTGGGCGGATGCGTACATACTATAAAGAAAAACAGATAAGCTTTAGTATTTGCTAATAGAGATTGGACTGGAAGTACTTGCTAATAAAAATAAGTACAGTGTGATTTAGAGATCAGAATGCAGGAAGAAATCACAATATAAAGATTTATAATGAGTCCCTTGAAATGGTGGAACATTGCAGATATTTGGGAACACACCTAAAGAGTCAAAATTATATTCAGGAAGAAATTTAGAGCAGAACAAAATTGGGAATGCTTACTATCATTCGTTGTAGAGTCTTTTGTCTTTGATTGTGGTATCTAATAACATAAAGATATAGAGAAATATAATTTTGCCTGTAGTTTTGTATGGGCGTGTAACTTGGTCGCTCACAGTGAGGGAGGAGCATAGGATGAAAGTGGTTGAGAATAGCTTGCTGACGAGAGTATTTGGGCCTGAGAGGGATGAGATAATACGAGACTCGAGAAAACGACATAGGAAGAAACTTTTTAGTCGAGTCATAAAATCGAGAAAAATGAAAATGGCAGAACATGTACCACATATGGAGGAGAGGTGCTTACAAAATTTTGGTTGGGAAACATGGAGGAAGGAGACCAATTAGAAGACCCAGGCGTAGATGGAAGGAAAATAATAAGATGGATCATCAGGAAGTGGAATGAGGGGAATAGACTGGGTTGATCTGGCTCAGAAGAGTGATAGGTGGCGGGATGTTGTAAACGCGGTAATGAACTTTCAGGTTCCATGAAATAGGGGGAAATTCTTGACTAGCTGATAACTGTAGCCCTCTCAAGAAGGACTCTGCTCCATGGAATAAGTAAGTAAGTAAGTAAGTAAATAAGTAAGGAAGGAAATGTTCTTGAATGACATGATTACGTGATGTCAACTTCTACCTGAAAGAATATAGCAAAAATTCTCAGACACTCTCAACCAGATTGTGACAGCTCTAAATCAGATTTGAATCCAGTGTTTCAAAACACAATACCTCGTAGGTGACAGCTTCGGTTTGGAGCATTCGGAGGCACGCTTGTTGTTTAGATTTCCTTATGTACGTAATTACCGTTGAACTCAACAAAATTTAAATCTATATCTTTACTAACATTCTGAAGGTATAGTCCAAATTATTTTCTAGGTTTCGGGCAGTTTAAAGCGTGTTTGTCTGTTGACATCCGCCCGGGACATAAAGTCTTCCGCGGTAACCATATGAGGAAAATGCGAAACAACATCGCGCAGTAGGATGTCGGAAATTATAAACCAACATGTCCATCCGTTCGGTGTATCAAGTAAACGTCCCGTTATACCGGCAACAAGTGGAGAGCAACGATGTTTGCCTTTCACAAGTTTCCGGCGACAGGACGATAGTTAGGTCAACGTTTTGACGGATATTCAGTGTACTCAGTAACTGCGAAACACTAAAAGCAAAGACCAGGAATCTGTCACTATCTGTGAAAGTCACTTATCTTGAGTACATGTCATTTTTATGTACCAAATTCTGCTTCCTTCACAAATGGTAAAGTTGACCCCGTGCCCGAAATGAAGGCGTAGAGATATAGCTCCACTCATCCCTAACGTCGCCTCTGTGTGGACGTGAATGGTCAGCATCATGACCAGTCCACTTTAGCCCCTACCAAATGCCCCGGTAGATAGGAAGCCGTGTGGTCCCAAAGGAATGACTGGACATTGTACAGAAGAAAAAAATGTTATGTCTGTGCCGGGAATTTAACCCTGGATCATCCTAAGCATAGTCACCATATTGGCTATGCAATTCAGGCTCCGGTTTCATCTCAAATTGTACTATAGAGTATTTCGTTGAAATAACAATATCAATGACATTATAGATTTAAAGTAAAGTTAGGGCAACACATACATATTTCTGAAAAAAATGTATTAATTTTTTTACATTTCTGGCCAGTGTATCGCTTCTACTTAAAAATGTTTAATTTTAGAGAACGCAAAAAATAGTGGATACAGAGAAGGGCTTACTACCACGTTTGGAATCTTGGAAATAGCCGAAAGCGACGAAGTTGGAATAATTTCACAGTCTGAAGTAAGACGCTTGAAATGAGTTGTTAGACACTTCTAACGCAACAAACAGACATTCTTAATTTGTGTTTTATAACGCATTACATTCTGAACCGCAGGGTCACCAGACAAGCATTTTTAAAACAAGATTGAGAGTGCTCGAATCTACACAGATTATTTTACAAATATACTGCTCCTACATTGTAAACACAAATAACAACAAAGCACGCCCGTCGAAACGAGAGGATTTCATTTACCAGCTGCTTTGGCTTGGTATGTTGTGTAGTATATACGTGATACTTTTTTCCCCTCCCTGAAAATTATTCAGAATTCATTTCGGAAATTGAAATTCTACATAATCCATCCGCACTGTGTTGGGATACAAACACTCCAACAGCGAATTCTGTTTGGATATTCACTCTGTGCTGTTTTATAAAAATAATAACAATGAAATTATAAAAAAGCGAAATCCAGGTTTTTAGTATGATTTAACGACTACCTTCATCTCGATGTACTTAAAACTTGGGTTTGGAGCGGAATAACAAGGTATATCGTGGTTAGAGAAGGCCGGAAAAGTGGACAAACGGAACAGCTGTTCACTTTTCACTGCTGATGTTTGTTTAAATAGAAATAACGTTCGTAGAAACCTGTTCAAGAAAACAATCTTTCTCATGAGACAAGTGCATAAACTCATGGTTTAAAAGAATCGAGTGTTAAAAAATATGTAGGTTTTTCAAGTAACAATATTTAATGTTACTCAAGCCGTTAAATTTGTGAACTGTAATCCGATGCTTCTGTGTTTGAATTTCGGCCGGGACACCAGCTATGCTGACTGATATTCCTCGTGAATTTCCTTAGCCATTTATGGAAAGTGTGAGCATAGCTTACGAAATTAAACATCAAATATTTTATTCTACATCCTTTCCAATTTATCATTCATTAATCAACACCCAAATTTCGAAGCTATAATTTCTAATCTACTTACTTGCATTTTCGTCACTAAATAAAACATAAATATTCAAAGAAGGATGCTGGAGAAATTAGGAAAAGGAGAAGTTTCATAAATTTTACACTTTATAATAAAATATGAGGACCATCAAATAAATGAAGATGATCTGTGCTAATCGTGTGGCACGTATGCGGGAAATGAGAGTTAGCACATGATTTTGGTAGGAAAGCTTGGGAGAGTAGATCACCTAAGCCACGTAACACTTAGGTTGGAGGACAAGAATAATGTCGCTCCTTATTGCTTTCAGACCCACCCACTAAATTATAACAGGCAATCTGTCACATTCGTAGTGTGTCGTCATTACGTTTCCAAGACTCGACCTTTATTAAACACTTACTTGTGCTGCAGTAAGATCGTAAAGCAAACTAAGAATTAATTGACAAATGAAGTACACTTGCTTCCGGTGGACATACACAATTTCTTCACTTATGCTCTTATTTTTAGTACGACAGAATAAGTACTTGATGTAGTTAGAGATATATGAAGAACTGTTAAAACTAACTTAGGAAGAAGTAAACCAATTTCGTTGAAGAAATCGAATACGATACAATAAAATAAGGCATGTGACGAAACTTTTTAGGTACGCACAAAGTGCATAAACTCATTCTAAACTACCATAAAGGGCTAAGATCGCCGGTTTTCGAATCAGAGTAAGAGCAAATTTTTCTTTTTCCCTCAAAATCCAGACCGGTTCCGGGATTCATCCATGCTCCCATCGAAAGCGTATCACAGGCTCTGAACCCCAGAGCCGGAATGGCAGTTTTGATGAAAAATATAACCACATATCCTCTGTATTCCAGCTCGTAGCTTGGTCGATATAGCGAATGAGCAATCCCTATTGTCTACAGAGTCGACGTTCATAGAAGATGACGTCATACATCCATTCTCACTCACGATTTCGTGCTGTGATGCATAATTAAGTGCAGTGACTTTATTTTTACTTCACAAAGGCGTTCACAAAAATCGTGGTGATATGTAAATATCATATCTTGTAGAAAAGCAAATCGATGTTTCTCTAGAACACTCTTCGAGTCGGGTAATCAAACCTTGTGCAGGTTGTGCTGTTACATACCCCATCTTCATGCGAGCGAAAGCGTGTGCATTAATACAGACTACACGGGTAATGAAGCTGGCGAACAAGAGTGCACACGTCACAACCGGGTTGGCATGACACCTGAGGGTCACATTAGGACCCCAGAGGTCGTCGTCATTATTATGATGCGTAGATATCCAAGCTACTGTACTGGGTGGAGAATGGAAAGTGGGATTTAAATGAAGGAAATGTTATGGGCCATAAAGTATCACTGGGAAAATATCGAATGCTTTGTTGTCTCGTATATGTGAAAATGCTTGCGATCTTCTCTGTAAACAATTCATATTTTAAAAAACGTGTATTCCTAAGAATATCAAGAAAGTCTATACTATAACTTTTGTTGTTTAATGCGAAATCCATCTAAACAAGAATCTTGATATTTTTCAGGCTGTTCCACTGATATCCTTGTCATAACTGAAGGTCCGGAGTTTGAGAGAAACTTAGCCGATTGGCCCCGTTCTTAAGTGTGTCAGGTCACCAGATAAAGATAGCACAATCAGGTTCCTGGTCTTTTTACGTTTTGAAAAATTTTTGACGAAGGGAAATGTCGAAAATACAACTCCTGAAGATTCTTTTCGGATTTTAGTTCTCACAGAGGCCTATCTGAAAATTAATACCTAATGGTATGTCACGCCGTTCGTAACGGTAAGAAGTTATCGACTTGAACGTTGCACCGTGTCGACTCGTAAGCAGTTGCTTTATCTGAATTACTTTTTCTAAAGATGAAGACATTACGATCCTTCGAATTGTCGATGACTAATTACCAATCGACCCGCCGTAACATCGCCGAAGATCTGAATTTTCAAGAAGATTTGTATGTATTATTTTTCGGTTTACAGAATGTCTTCTGCGCTGTGGAAATAAGAACGTCTTCTTTCGTTAGCAAATACTCATCGTTCACACCGAAGCATTACTTATTCATTAAATCCTGCGTGTCCTATAAGAAAGCAATAAAATAAACCTTCGATCACAACACATATATTTCCAGTTTTTAATGGCATTTTTCGGCTTAATTAAGTCTGACATCAGGTGTCAGAATATAAAGTACT
>Ga0123357_10003425_pt1 | contig 18161 bp, 12 predicted proteins | sample TergutEmb28metaG_FD_89873 | JGI IMG/M metagenome (GOLD analysis project Ga0123357, IMG submission 89873) | Embiratermes neotenicus P4 segment gut microbial communities from Petit-Saut dam, French Guiana - Emb289 P4 | ecosystem: Host-associated > Arthropoda: Insects > Digestive system > Gut ... | reverse complement strand
TCCAGCACCGGCGAAGTGCGGAAGAAACTCGCCATCGGGAATTCCATCCAGATTTGATCGGCCCAGGCATAAGCCTCATGCGGCGTGTCACCGAACCCGTCGCCGTCAGCATCGAACCCCTGGTAAGTGTCCCAATAGTTGCCTTCCCAGAAGTTTTTGTCCGGATTCTCGCTTCGCCCGCCGTAACTCACGTCCGTCAAGTTGCCCTCAAAAACGTTATCGCGCAGGTTGTTGCCGCCCGTCTCTGAATTGAACAGGAGAGCCACCCCGTTGTAGGCGAAGCGGTTGCCGATGAGCTCAATGGTCGAATCCGGCTCGAAAGGAGAGAGATCGGAACCCACGCCGACACCGCAGTAAATGATTTCGTTACCTTCAATCACCGTACCGGAGCTTTCTTTGAAACCGATGCCCATACCCGTTGCCCCAGTGGCATGTGAAATAATGTTGCCGCGTGCCGTACCGCCGTGGGTATACATGAAGTACACACCCACTGCGTTGTTCTTGAAGTGGTTGTTTTCAACGATGTTGTCGTCCGCAAACATGAAATGAAGGGAATAGCGGCTACGCTGGCCAATGTTGCCGCGAAATACGTTACGGTGCGAATACCAGGCCACCATGTCGCGCGAATCGACCACTTCGTTGGCCTCGATCACGTTGTCGTTGCTGTACCACAGGCGCAGACCGTCGCCCCGCACGCCGAGATCGACCGGCTTGGAACGGATGTGGTTACGGCGCACCGCACTATGAGAAGACTGTTTCAGGTCGATACCGAACAGACAGTTGTCGATGGTCAAATCTTCGATCACGTTCCAGTTTCCGCGCACATCGAGACAGGCATCGTCTGTGTCGTGCGATGACCCGGAGCCGGTAAGATGCAGCCCACGCACGACAGAATTGTCCGCATTGAGTGTCATCACCGTGCCCTTGTCGCCAGCGTCGATTGTGACCGCCATGCCTCCTTCGATAGTCAACGATTTATTGATATTGACTGGCCCTGCGTAGACACCAGGCGGTGGCCGTAGTGTGGAACCTGGCGCGGCAGCATCTATGAGCGCCTGAAACGGCTTCAAGGCATGGATACGCGGATCGCGTTCAAGGAGCATCCAGGTCGGTTTCGGACGATCGATAGTCACACGCGGTAAATCTCCGCTACCGTTCCCATAATAGCTGTTGCTGGCATTGTCCCCGAATGATGTCACCTGCCCGATTCCCCCTAGCGGGGTGAGAAGCATCAGGAACACAAACGCGATAAAGACCCCGGTGCGAAAATATGTAAATGGTTCGGGTACGTTAATCCGGTTTTTCATTCCTTGTCCGGATCCTCGCGCAGCTGTTTGCGGCGAATCAGCAGTGCCAGCCCCAGGCAAACGAAGATCAACATCAGCAACCCGTAGCCCCAGGCAGGATAGGAATACGTCGAGAACTGCGCTACCTTGCCTTCGCCGAATACCGTTGGCATGAAAGGTTTCACCGTAAACGCAGCCCAAGAATGAAGGTTATGGCCGAAATACCACAACCAACCCGCATATGTGATGAGAAAAAACACCGGCAGCAACGCGGGAACCAGGGGCAGCACCAATTGGAACTGGCGCGATTTCGCCACCCCCACCACTATAACAACCATGCCTGCGATCAGGCCGAATATCACGATTTCGGAAATGAGCCGCACATTCTCGCCCCAAGCCGCGATACGGTCAGGCTCCTTGAAGAACGTCCCGGCTGCCAGGATATAGTTTTGCACTTGGGCATCCAGCTTCCCGGACATAAACTGATCGACAAGCATCCACACCGCCACCATAAGGAACCCTGCAATGAGCAAGGCAATCCGCGCCCGCCTCTGGGGTAAGATGAATGCTATTAGCATTATCACGAAAAAACCGAAGAAGTACTTCGCCAGAGGCCGTTCCACGGGTGCACCCGTTTCGATCGGAAACATGCCGACGTAGTGGTTGATGGTGTTCATCTCATGCACGCAATCCAGTCCCTTTGCATCCTTGTCGACGTTTTTATTCGCATCGAGAATGGGATTCCAGCGTTCTGTTTCGCTCGAAAGGTCACCCTGGATGATTTCATTCGCAATACGCGTACCCGTACCCGCTACCTTGCAGCCGTTGGCAACTTGGTTAAAGTGAAAATGGATACGGATACCGTCCGGGAAAGCGTCTTTCGGGTAGTTGGGGGCGGTGAGCGATACCCACCAGATTGGTGAAAAATACGCGATCACCATCACCACCAGCGCTATGAGCGTCAGCGCCCCCACGAGTCCGTCTTGTTTCTTCATCGCTATTTTTCGGTGGCTTTTGCTTCACACATCGCACCGGGCATCTTCAAACTCGACTGATACGCTGAAATTGCTAAAAGCATATCATCCGTGTAAGGTTTGATGATCCGCACCATGTCCGGGTTAGCGTTGCGGCGGCGGCCATCGCGGATTTCCGTCATTTGGCGTAGCAGATATTTGTAGTGCTGCCCGGCAATCACCGGGTAGAACTTCGCTTTGTTGCCTTCACCATTTTTGCCATGGCATTCCAGGCATTGTTTTTCGTAGAGTTCCTTGCCCTTCGTGATCTGCTGTGCCGTATCCGCTCCTTCGTACTTGCCATGATTGGTGGGAATGCAAAGGCTCTCGATGTAAACGGATACGTCGGCGAGTTCCTGCGGGTCGGTCAAAGTCACCGCAAAGGGATACATCGTCGGGTTGTCACGTAAGCCCGCACGGATATCGGCCATCTGCTTGATGAGCACTGTCGTATGCTGGCCTGCAAGTTGCGGAAATGTGCCATCTGGCCGCCCCGCCCCAGAAGGTAGGTGACAGCCGCCGCATATTTCGTAGGCTTCTTCACCGTTGGCCTTGTTGCCTTTGAGTTTGAGCGCTTCGATTTTTTCGCCTTCCTGAGCGTTCCAAGTGTAACTATTACTTTCGATCCCTACCGCTTTCGGCGCTGTGGCCTGGGCAAAAGAAAGGCTCGCTGCTATAGCACCCAGCGCTCCCAACAATGCAATGGATAAAAGAGATGCTTTCATCAGAAACAAACCTCCTAATTTCAGTTGTTAGTTTTCAGTCCTTTCAGTAGACAGCTTTTGCATTTACTGAAAACTGTCCAATGGAAACTGAACTATCTCAGCGTTTCCAACCAAGCAGCCAACACCTTGATATCCTCGTCGCTTACCAGATGCATGATGCCTGCCATTGCTGCGGTTTGCCCGTTGGCGCGTGCACCGCTTTTGATATCATGCATCTGTTGTTCCGTGTAGGCCGCATTCTGTCCCGCAATCCTCGGATAATTGGGCAACAGCGGCTTGCTCCCTTTCGAACCGTGACAAGTGATGCAGGTTTTCTCAGTAAACAGCGCTTCCCCGTTGGGTGCGGCGACAGCTGCCGGGAGTACAAACGTTCCCAAGACAAATAAAGCCAACAATCGTTTCATGATTTTCCCAGTTCTGTAGGACAGGCTCCTCATTCCTCCGGTGCAGCCTTAGCCACACCGGAGGAAAAGGAAGCAATCCCTCACCACCACAGGTCACTTGACCTTCTTGGCACCGTTTTGCTCAAGGTAAGTCTTGGCACGCAAACCGATATCAGCCGCTTTGACCTGATACTGGAAGACTTGCTCAGCCCACAGATTAGCCTGCTCCCAGTCCTTCTTCGCGGCAGCCGCTTCATACTTGGTCTTGGCACCAGCTATCCTGTTCAACTGGTCGGTTGCGTCATCAACCATGTTCACTACGTCCGGGAAATCCTTGTAGTTGGTACTGGTAATGTAGCCCACCACCACGTCGATCACCGCTTGCGTATCGGCGATCTTCTTCAGCGTCGCCCGGTAATCCTCCTCGGTATAGGTTGCCTTGGCTATTTCCTTGCTAGGCGCAGGCTTCCAACCCTTTGGTTTCACCAACAGGTAGCCCTGCATTTCAAGGTGCAACGCGGAACAAAATTCCGTGCAGTAATACGGATACACGCCTTCCTTGTCCGCCTTGAATTTCACCGACACCGTTTTACCCGGCTCGGCCGATGCATGCACGTTATAGGTGGAAACGGTGAAGCCATGGGTTTCATCCTCAGCGCGTTCAAGGTTGGTAAGGTTGATCGTCACCTCGTCGCCCACATCTACTTCAATGATTTCAGGCGTGATGTGCGAACGGATCAACGTTCCATATACCGTTACTTTGTTGCCATTGCGTTCAATGCGCTCTTCCCCTGCACGGGCAGCGCCTGGGTGCGGTTTATCGGTACGGCTGTTGGTTCCTACCTTGTAGCGCACGGCCGGTTTGAGCTTAGAAGCCTCAATGGCTACAGCATAGTGCGGCTCGCCCAACGGCAATGGCATGTCGTAGAGCAACTGCATCTTGTCATTGCTGATGTCGATGAGTTGATGGTTCTGCGGATGCAGTGGCCCAACCGGGTTGAAACGGTCAATCGCAAGTTTATTCAGCGCTACCAGGTAGCGTCCTTTCGGATTGACGGAATCGCCTTCCATCGTCATTAGGTGGCCGATGTTGTAATGCACCGAAATTTTGTCAAGCACCTTGCCTTCACAGTAGTCCCACTTGGCAACTTGGGAGTCGACATAAAGCGAGGTGTAGGCAATGCACTTTTTTGAATCGTATTGCGTGTGTAACGGCCCCAAGCCGAGAGCTACTTGGGTGTGCAGCGTATCCTGCATGCTGATCACCGGGATGCCGTAAGGATCTTTCGACTCGAACTTGCCCGCCTTGATCGCTGCCATGATCTTTTCAAAAGAAAAAACGGATACATGCGTGTCAAGCTTTCCAGAGACGATGATGAACTTACCGTCCGGGGTAACATCAACGCCGTGTGGCGACTTCGGTTCGGGAATCAGAAAGAGGATACCTTCTTTCACTGCGGTATCTATCATCAGAACGTCATGGCCGTTTATCTTCTTCGCCTTGCCCTGGGCGACGAGTTTGGCGGCCTTTTCCCAGTTAATGACGTGCATGTAGTCCGTATCTTTGGCTGAACAACCGGCCTCAAACGGCGGGCGACCCCGTTCGATACCGCCGACATAGCGTTCGGAACAGAAGGAATTAGTAAATGACCAACCGTCCGAAGGCCCTTTACCCGCGTCCGATAGATCCTGCGAATAGGGGGGCAATTCAATTGAGAAAGACTTCGATGTATCAATGCGGCCAGCCCCGCGGTCAAACTTCCAATAAGTTATGCCGCCGCGATATTTATCGTTGAATTCTTCAAGTGGGTAAAACTTCTTTGGCTCCAGTGGTGCGGCATACTGCGAGGCCTCGATCACGTAATCGGTGTTAGGCGTGACGAAAGCGCCGCCATGCTCCGACTTGAAGACCGGGTTCACCACAATCTGCTTTGTTTCATAATCGCGCAGGTCGATCACTGCGATGCGTGGGTTAGCCTTGTCGTTGATGAAAAGAAATTGTCCGTCATATTGTCCGTTGGTTTCGGAAATGGCTGGGTGGTGCGTATCGCCCCAAGTGATTTCTTTTCCGTCAATCCATCCTCCTTTAAGCACCTCTTTCGATTCTTCGTCATACCCGTAGCCCTGCCAGGGTTCGGGCGTAAACACCGCAAGATATTTCAGGATACGCATCGAAGGGATGCCATAGATGATGACCTGTCCCGACTGCCCACCGGAGCTGAAAGCCACGAACTCATCACGCTTGCCAGACGGCGTGTATGTTTTGGCCGCAGACAACAGATCCTGTTGGCTGAGGCTGCGCCGCTTCATCACATCTTGCAGGGATTCCGCAGCACACGCTGTTCCAATCCCGAATGTCGCTACCAACAATACTGTTATTGCTTTGACTGCCAGGCTTTTCATCATTCGTCCTCCTCGGAAAAAACTCCCATCTAATTATCGGCCAGACAGGAGGCCGCAAGGCATCTCCCCACCTTGATATCATTTTGTATTGAAAGACTAGGCTACGACAGGTGGTAAAACCTGATAAACGCACTAGGAATCGAGGAAGAGGGGGATAGGAATATTCCTATTTCGGGGAAAAGTTTTTCACTTAGGCGTTTTCAATTTGAATGCGTTCAAACGTTGGACTCCCTCCGCCATGCCTTCGGCGTGCCATCTTTCTCAAAAAGGAGGCTATAAAGGCCTACCCCGACAACGGCGCGTCGCTTTCGATGAGTTGATGCCGGATGGCGTACCGGACGAGTTCGGCGGTGTTGCCCAGTCCCATCCTGGCCTGGATGGTAGTTTTGTGGGTGCTGACAGTTTTCACGCTCAACTTGAGCCGTCGAGCGATTTCGGAAACGCCGAGACCCTGCACGAGCATGAGGAATATCTGGTAATTGCGGTCGGTGAGGCGTTTGTGGGGCAATTGCTCCTGGTTGCCCTGGAGCATGTCGCGGGTAAGGCTTTCAGCAACCTCCTGGTTGATAAAAAGCCCGCCGCCAACAATTTTACGGATGGCATCGGCCAGCAGGGATTCCGCGTTGTCCTTGCAGAGATAACCGGACGCACCCGCCTTGAGGGCACGCACGGCATAGATGTCTTCCTTGTACATGCTAAGAATGAGGATAGGCAGACGCGGAAACTCATCCTTGACCCGCTTGATGAGTTCGATGCCGTTGCGACCCGGCATGTTAAGGTCAAGTACGGCGGCATCCCATTGTCCAGCACGTAATTGTTCAAGCGCCTTCGTGCCGTTGTTGGCTTCCCCAGCAACGATGATGTCGCCGGCCTCACTGAGGATATGCTTAAGACCGGCACGCAGGATGTCGTGGTCATCTGCGATGAGCACGCGAATCATGTTTTGCCTCCATCGGGCGGATCGTCGTTCAGGGGCAAGATGACAGAAATGCGGACACCGCGCCTGCTATCGACGTTCATTTCCCCACCGAGCATATTGACGCGTTCAGACATACCGAGGAGGCCGAAACCTTTCCGGCGGGCATGAGAATCGAAACCGACACCATCATCCTGGATGAGAAGGTGCAGTTCGTCCTCGACCTCTTCCATCCGGATGTCGACATGGGAGGCGCGCGCGTGGCGGGAGATGTTGGTGAGCGCCTCTTGGACGAGCCGGAAAACGGCGATGGATCGGTCTGAATCAAGTTCGTACTCATCCCGATCCGCGTGGAAAACGCAGTCGATGCCGCAACGCTCCCCGAATTGCTGGACAAGGTGTTCAAGTGCGGCGCGCAAGCCAAGCACGTCGAGCATCCCGGGTCGTAGCCCTTCGGAGATGCGGCGCATGGTTCCAATGGTGCGTTCCACGAGCGCACGTGAGCCGTCGATGCGATCCGTGCAAGCTTTGCTGCTATCGGCATCACCAGGGTGGGCGACATTTTTGCGCAGCCAGCCAAGATCGATGCGTAGCGCAGTAAGCGCCTGACCAAGTTCGTCGTGGAGTTCACGGGCAATAGAGGTGCGTTCGCTTTCTCGCACGCCCTGCAAGAAGCGTGCAAGTTCGCGCAGGCGCGCCTGCGATTCTCGCAGCGCATCTGCGGAGCGGCGCAGTTCCTGCGCGCGGCGACGGCTGATGATGTGCAACAGGGTGATGACAGCCATCCCAAGCAGCCAGATAGCCCCATGCCAGAACTGGATGGTGCGCCATGTGGGTTCCTGCGCCTCCCGGTAGGCATTGAGGTCGACAGAGACGCTCGCACCACCACGCAACCCGCCCACCGGAACGAGGGTATCACGGTGACAATCCAGGCATTCCTTTTCCATTTTCATGGGAAGCATGACGCGCATCAACCCGTGTCCCCTCCCGCCACGCGAGAGCGGCTCCGTTATGATGGACTCCCCTTTTGCCAATTCTTCGAGCGCCTTGGCTTCCCACTCGTCGGGTTTGTTCTCGCGGTTACGGAGTTGTTTGGAGGTAAGCCGTTCCTGAAATTCGGATTGCTGATTCGACATGTCTTGGATAGCCAGCAGCAGGTGCATGGGTGTAACCAGAATGAGGTTGAGATGATTCCCGGAGCGGTCATTGGCGAAAAAGTGCTGTTCCTGTTCGAGTGAGCCAGCCGAGCGCAAATGGTCATCGCGCACGAAAACGCCCCCGACCGAAGACGCCCACTTACGGATCGCCATGTCTTTTCGGAGGCTGGCGATGGCCGCAATGCGTGCGAGTTCTGCGGCGGTACGGTTCAACTGTTCACGTTGCAGGAAAAGGGAAGCCAGTACCAGCACCATCCAGACAAGTGCAAACAGCACGGCTCCCCGAACTCCCGCGATGGGACGAAAGTGTCCATCCATTGTTGTTTAACCAGGACACGATGGAACATAGCCACTCTGCCCCGCTTCGCCCAGCTAGTCAATAAGTTCTCAGTTGCCGGCTTTGGTATTTACTATACTGACGAATTCACCCCGTAATTCGCAGCTTCAACCCTGCAAGGAGCGTTTCCAGCTTCATCCCCATCACGCTTGCCATTTCGCCCGCCATGCAAAAGCCGCAACGCTCGCACAGACCCGTTTCCTTGCCCTGGCACTCGGGAAGCCGTTTGCCATCAACCATAACGAAATTCGCCATCCAGCAATATTTCTTGAAATCCCGCTTCCGCATAAGTTCCAGCCCTGCTACGGAATTCATGATTGGGTAGCCCTTTTTCTTGTAGGCGATGACTTTATCCAGCACCTGGTGGCGGGTGGCTTCGTCCAGTTCGAGCGCCTCTGTGCCGGGGAACGGTGTGTGCAGGTTGATAGCGATGGAGTCGATGTTCCGATGATCTTTTGCAAATCGGATGGTTTCACCCACTGAAGGATGGTTCAGGGCGTTGACCACCATGTTCACGCTGACACGGGGGCGACCGCAGCCTTCGATGTGCCGGACGAGCCGTTCAAACGTACCCTCCCCCCGGATGGCGTCGTGGGTAGCACCGACACCGTCCATGCTCACCCAAATGGAGTCCGCTTCAAGACCTGCAAACGAGCGGGCTGCATTGGTCGTTACCGTCACCGAGTAAAAGCCGATTCCTTTCGCCAAACGTATGATGCTGTTCAGATCGTGTTCGCCGTCGCGCCACAGCGTCGGTTCCCCGCCCTCCAGGTCGACAAAGCGCGAACCCTGTTGATAGCAATATTCGAGGTCGGACTGAATTTCAGCGAGCGTTTTTACGATGGCGTCTTTTTTTGCGTAAATCGTGCAGTGCTGGCATTTCAGATTGCATTTATTGCTGATAAAAACGACTGATTGCAAAGGGATTTTTTTACCAAGCACACGGGTTTTGAAAAACCATAACGGCAAATAAATAAACGGCTTCATAGCATTCATCCAGTGAAACTCAAAACCATACCAATCAGGCAAACCGAAACAAGCAGGTTCCTTGCCAAAAACCAACGGATCATGAACCAACCAATGCCAATGGCTTCGATCTGTCGCCATCCGCGCATGAAACCCATCCACGGTTTTGGTTCAAATCTTTTCTCTGGTTTCCTGTAGAAAACCGTCATCATGTAAAAAAGACTCACCGCCATTGGCAACGCAAGCATCAGGGCAATGTGGGAAACCGGCAGGCTGCCGCGCCAAATGCCGTAACCGATGATAAAAAAGGGAAGGAAAAGAACAAAAAAGAGGACAGCAAGCATGGCCCAGGGACGCTCCAGGAAGACAGCCAACGTCTGCTTTCCCGTTTTCTTGTCCGCGATGACATCGAGCATGGAATGCACGTAGATGATGTTCATCACCAGAAGGCCGACCGGGATAGAGATGAAGATGAGCGACTGATCCACTGTGCCACAGGCAGCATAATAAGTGCCGATCATGTTCAGGGGGCCAAAAATGACGCCAATAACCAATTCGCCTAACCCGTGATAGCTGAGGCGCAAGGGGGGGCCGGAATAAAAAATTGCCAGCATTGCCGTGATAGCCGCGATAGTGAGAATCGTCACACCTCGGAAATAGAAAATAACCCCACCAATCAGGAAGGCAATCCCCATGAGTGCAAGCGAAACACAAAGCAATTGCCTGACTGTAGCCTGGTTGGAAGTAAGATAGACGCATTTACCAATCCGGGCGCGAAAGCCCTCGCGGTTCAAGACATTGCGGTAATAGGCATGATGCGCTTTGTAATCGAAATAATCGTCGAACAAGTTAGCCGACATATTTCCGGCGATAACCCCCATGACTGCAAGGAAAGCCAGAGGGAGAGAAAAATCAGCCTGGTTCGCAGCAAGACAAGCCGCAAAAAGCGCGGGCAGCACGCTCTGAGGAAGCGCATGGGGGCGCGAATTTTTGAACCAGAAACGACAAAAAGACATTCGGAACGCTAATATAGAAAATCGATATCTATTTTACTGCATTACCCCCCCCGCTTTTCGTGTCTTTTCCACTTTATGAACAAATCCACCGTCCGTGGCTAAGGCAGCTAGGGACGGCGGGTGTGTTTGGGTATATGTATGTCCCGGATTAGCAGAAATTATTTCGGAACTTCCTCCAGCCAACCGTTGATCCTGGTGATTTCCGCTTCGTTAAGTTCCCCCACCATGGCAAGGAGCCGCAGGCGCGAGGTCACGTAATCACAACGTCCGCGATTGAGGTCGCGCTTTGCATTGGCGAGATTCTGCTCGGCAATGATAATGTCAATCGTGGTGCGTGTCCCACCCATAAAGCCCTTACGGGTAGAAGCCAGCGCCTGTTCGGCGGATTTCACCGCCTGCTCGTAGGCGTGCACCCAATGCAGCCCCTGGGCAACGCCTTCAAACTCTTTCCTGACCATCAAGCCTATCGCACGCCGCCCCTCTTCCAACTGTAGGCGTGCCTTGTCCAGTTGTGCCCCTGCCTGCCGCACTTGTGACGAGGTCGCCCCCCCAGAGAAAATCGGTACGTCGACGCGCAAACCATACAAATTGCCCCTATATTTATCATTGTACTGATCGCTTTGCACGAAAGTCAGTTCCTGATTATTGACATGTTGGGCAACAAGATCGACCGTGGGCAAATGGCCGGAAAGCGCCTTTTTGACCTGTAAATTGGCCGCTTCAACAGAAGCGCGCAGGGCGTTCAAGCGGGGGTTGACCTCTTCCGCTTTCTGTACCCAGTCTTCGAGGCGATCGGGGTCGGGACTGACAAGCTGTATACGGTCAGGGTTTAGGCGAGCCAGTGGCGTCAGTGGCCGATCAACAAGAACCTTGAGTTCGTCACGCGCATAATTCAGTTGATATTGCAGCTCAATGGTCTGAGCAGCAGCCAGGTCGAGTTGCGAGCGAGCCTCGTCGATATCGGTACGCGTGCCCGCACCGGTCTGGAAAGCCTTCTGGGCATAGTCCAGTTGCGTAAGATAAGCATCGCGTTGTGCCTTGGTGACTTCCAAGTTTGCTTCGGTGAGCAGAACCTTGAAATAGGCTTCGGAGACGCGTGTGCCAATCTGCTGCCCTGCCCACAGCAGGTCAGCTTCGGCTCCCTTCACCACCTCCTGCGACTGTTTCCAGGCAACATAGGCGTCAGCTCGGAACAGGGGTTGGGTCACCCCCAGAGCATAGGTGTAGGTATTATATTTTTCAGTAGGCGGGTTGTAAGTAATAGATTGACCACCAATCTCATACGTTTGCGACGGCCTGTTAATCGTCTGCCTAAAGTTGTTGCCGCTAAACGATACATTGGGCAATAGCCGCGCCAGTGCCTGGGGTTTCATTTCACGGGCGACCCGGGTGTCGGCCTGTGCGCCAAGATAGGTGGTATCGGCCTGCACTGCCTCGTGGTATAGGCTCAACAGGTTGTCGGCCTGCGCTGGCAGGGAAACTATTCCGGCTCCCACGAGCACGGCAGTCAACAGGGAAACATGCGTTTTCATTTGAGAGTCCTCACTCTTCTTTCATGGATGATGCAATCCGTTTCAGCAGGGGGTGCAGTAGATAAGTCAGCATCGATCGCTCTCCAGTGATGATGACGACTTCCACCGGCATACCTGCCTGCAATTGGCGTTTCCCCAGTTTTTTCATGCCTTCTTCTGTGACGGACACACGCGCCAAGTAATAAGGAGGAGCACCCGTCTGTTCGTTGGTGAGCAAATCATGTGAGACCGAAACAACCTTACCGGGTACGACCAGCAAGGGGCTGTGCGCGAAGGAGGAAAACCGCACGTCTGCCCCGAGCCCCGGTTGTACGCGGTCAATGAGATGCGGCGGGATATGGGTTTCCAGCAGCAGGGGTTCATCTTGGGGCACGATGTCCATGATTTTTTGCCCCGGCCCGATGACGCCGCCCACCGTCTGCATCGCAAGCCCCACGACTTGGCCGCTAACCGGCGCACGGATGACCGTGCGCATCAGGTCGGCCTTGATCGCGTTGAGCCGTTCGCCTTCGGCGTCGACCTGGCCTCGCACGTCTGCCAGTTCCCGGTCGACATCTTTCCTGAATTCCTGGTTCCTTTGGATGATGTGCAGCTTCGCTTCAGCCAGAGAACCCTTTGATCGCTCGATATTGCCCTGCAAGTCGGATATGGCTCCCATGACTTCGGACTGCGTGCGCTGTAAAGACAACAGGTTGTTTCTCGGCGCGTAGCCGTCTTTCACCAGTTCATTTAACCCATTTATTTCTTCATTGAGCAAAGCCAACTGCGAACGTCGGGCATCCAGCACGCCCTGGTAGCCAGAGATGCTGCCCTCCAGGCCAGCGATAGTTCCTTCTATGGCTTGGGTTTCAGCTTGGAGCGCCATGCGGCGTGCCTTGAACAGCCTTTCCTGGTTAGCCATCAGGTCGGCAACCAGCGGGGAATCCTTATCCTTGAGTAAGTCAGGATGAAAACTGATGGTATTCAGCCCACCCTGTTCTGTCACCAACCGGGCTTCCGCCATCAGTCGGGCTTCCGTTGCCCGCAAGGTATAATAATGCTGGCGTGCACCTTCAAAATTGGCCTGAGTAGCCGCTGGGTCAATCTCCACAAGGGGATCGCCCTCGTGCACGATTTGCCCTTCCTTTACATGCACAGTCTTGATGATGCCTCCGGTAAGATGCTGCACCGCTTTTCTCTTGGTCTCGACTGTCACCATGCCGGAGGTCGGTACGCCTTCGTCTAAGGGAGCAAGCGCCGCCCAGAGCAGAAAACCGCCAAACCCAATTACGAGCACCCAAAAGCCCAGTCTGGCTGGCGAGCGGGTATCCATGGGCAAGCCGTGCGCATCCTCTATGCCATGACCCTGTTCCGGAAGCGCAACGGGTTTGGGTTTCAACACATTAACCAAGGCGTTCACCGCATTTATCGGAGACAGAGATGTGCTTGATAGGCCAAGCAAAGGGTCGGCGACCGATGGTGGGGCAACCGTCATCCCGACATCCTTCTCTTTACGGTTCTTGCGATTCATCGCCTGGGCACGAAACATGATTGACTACACCCCCATAAATTTGGGTGGAACCGCCGATTTGGCTGTGACCGCCGCTCCGGGCACAGACACCTGTCCCGCCCCGGCTATTTGTCCAGGCACGGCAACGCTTCTCGAGGCAGCCACCGGCCCAGGCGCACCGCCATAACCAGTTACCTTCTTGCCTTCACTAAGCAAAACCTCTGCTGCGGCAGCGGGGGTTCTCCCCTGCGCCAGCGGATCTAGCTGCGGGGTGATATTATCCAGGCGTGCCACATTGCCTGCCTCCATGACCAGGATCTGATCCATCGCCGCCATGATCTGTGGGCGATGGCTGATGAGTACCAACGTCGTGCCGCGTTCCTTCATGGCCAAAACCGCTTGCAGTAAGGCGCGATCCCCAGCGTCATCCAGGTTGGAATTGGGCTCATCAAGCACCACCAGCCTGGGGTTGCCATAGATGGCACGCGCCAACCCAATGCGCTGACGCTGGCCACCTGACAGGAAGCTGCCTCCCTCACCGATCTGCGTGTCGTAACCATTCGGGAAACGCAGGATCGCTTCGTGCATGCCCGCCTGGCGGCAGGCATCGATGACCAGGCCAGGTTCGACCTCGCCGAAGCGAGCCACATTCTCGGCAATTGTCCCCTCGAACAGTTCCACGTCCTGCGGTAAATAGCCCAGGTTCATCCCAAGCGTCACCCTATCCAGCATATGGATGGGTACATCGTCGAGAAGCACCCCGCCTTGTATGTCCGGCCAGATGCCGAGCAATACGCGAGCCAGCGTGGACTTGCCAGAACCCGACGGACCTTTCACCCCGAGAGCCGTACCGGCGAGAATCTCCAGCGATAGCCCACGCAAAATAGGTTCTGGACGCCCGGCAGCGTTCGCGACGACATTGATGACTTGAATTGCCATGCCCCGCGTGTGGCCTTCTACCGGGATCGATTCGCACTCGGGAGACATTTCGAGCGACGTTTCCAGTTCCAGGTAAGCTTTCCTGACCGCCACGATATCTGACCAAGCCTTCATCAACGCATCCATCGGATACGTGGCGCGGGTCATCAACACATTGGCCGCAATCATCGCGCCAGGCGAAACCTCGCCGCGGATCACCAACACCGCACCTGCGGCAAGGCTTAAGGATTGCTGCAATATGCGCACAAAACTGGTGATCGTCTGCATGCGCTTTTGCGCATCCAACCCCCGACGCCCTTGCGTCAACGCCATGAGGTGCCGCCGCATCCACGACCCGCGCATGTTGTCGAGCATCCCCATCGATTCGACCACCGCTGCATGCCGCATCCTAGAGTTCAGATGCCGCGCTTCTTCCTCCCTGGCTATGTCAGCCATCTCCATCGGCTCTTCCATGACCCGCTTGGAGACCCAGGTAACTCCGAAGAGCATTAGGCAAAAAACGATTGAGAGCACACCCAGAAACGGGTGCAGGAGGAAAAGCACTACGACGTATATCGGCGTCCAAGGCGCGTCCAGAATAGCGAATAGCCCTGCTCCGGTCAGGAACTGGCGTAGTTTGGTGAGGCTCTTGAACAGGTGGGCGCTTTCCACGCCAAGGCTACGCATCTCAAAAGCGGCAGCAAACACGCGCGGGTTGAGTTGCATGTCCAGCCGCACCCCAAGCCGCACCAGCAACCTGGAACGCACCCATTCGGAAAAACTCATCACGCCCAGAAAGAAAAACAGCATCAACGTAACCGCATAAAGCGTGACCAAATTCAGGCTGACCATTACCCTGTCAAAAATCTGCAACATGTACAATGTTGGCGTGAGCATCAACAGGTTGATGAGCGCGGTGAATCCTAGCGCATAGGTGAATTCGCGGCGGAACGACCATAGGAAGCGGCTCAATTCGCTACGCCCAGCAAAGGCGGCGAGATCTTTGACCCATGAAATCCTTTTCATGATCCCGTCTTCATCATGCGGTCGCCAATGGTTTGATTCCGGGGTGCATCCCGATCACCGGCGCACGTGGCGCATCGGCCGATGGCTTTACTTGCTGTGGATGAACCCCTTGCAATGCGGCAAGCACTTCATTTCGCGGACCAAACGCCTTGGCTTCGCCATTCATCAGTAGCAGCGCCAAATCCGCCATTACCAGCAAATTCTTGCGGTGCGTAATGACTATGACCGTCGTGCCTTCCGTGCGCAGCGTCTGCAGGGTATTCGTCAGTGCCACTTCCCCCGCTTCGTCCAGGTTTGCATTCGGCTCATCAAGCACCACCAAGTGCGGAAAACCGTAAACGGCCCTCGCTAAGCCGACCCGCTGCCGCATTCCTCCGGAAAGCCTTACGCCATCGCCGCCGATCCGGGTGTTATAGGCTTGCGGCAGAGCCAGGATATGCTCATGCAGCCCAGTAACCGTGGCCGCCGTCTTGAGCTTGTCGATATCCGGCGTACCAAAGCGGGCAATGTTCTGTGCAACCGTCCCTTCGAAAAGAGCCACGTCCTGCGGCAAAAACCCTATGTGTGGACCCAGTTCATGCTTATCCCATGTATGCACATTGACGCCATCGAGCCGTACCGTGCCGGACAAACAGGGCCAAATCCCCACCAACAGATTCGCGAGGCTGGACTTGCCCGAAGCCGACGGCCCGATAATTGCCAGCATCTTGCCTGCTGGTACATCAAAAAATATATTTTGAACAACAGGCCTGCCCGTCGACACACCTGGAACACGGGCCGTCGCATACTCTGCCACCAATCTGCCCGTAGGCGCAGGTAACGGCAATCCTGGTACGGGAGCAGGAATCTTCGACAGCAATTCTTTCAAACGCGTCAGTGACTCGCGTGCACTGACCACGTTATGCCACCCGATGATGGTTTGTGCCAGCGGAGACAATGCCCTTCCCGACACAATCGAAGCCATGAGGACCAGTCCCGTGCTGCCTTTAAAATTTCCGGAAAGCACAAGCCAGGCTCCCAGCCCGAGCATCATCGAACTCGAAACCATTTGCACATATTTCGAAAGCGAAGTGAATACTCCGGTATGGTCGGACGCCTTTGCCTGATAGAGCAGAAGTTCCTTTTGCTGCTTCAGCCAGCGTTGGCGCAGCCCGCCCGTCATGCCCATCGCTTGCACCACCTCGCCGTTTTTCAGCGATGCTTCAATAAAGCTTTGCGCTTGGTTCGATAGCGTGTTGGCTTTCGCCAGTGACGGGGTAGACGATTTTTCATTGAAATAGGTGATAGCCCCCTGTATGGCAGCGCTCGCCAATCCGAAACAGCCCAGGAACGTATCGATCCAGAAGATCACCCCAACCAACAGGAGCGCCATCGGGATATCCAATATCCCTGTCATAACCCGGCTGTTGATGAACTCCCGCACGGTGACGAAGTCGCGCATCCCCCGTGCGCCCAGGAGGTACGCACCATACAGGTTCGCCCGGAATACCGCACCGTAGACCCGTTTGCCCAGTGCCAAGTCGAACCCTTCCGCCGCCTGACGCAGCACGCCATGCCGCACCCATTCCAGCATTTCCATCACTACGTAGATTAGCACCAGCAACAACGTAAGCATGCCAAGCGTCATCATGTTGCGGCTAGTAACCACTCTGTCATACACTTGGAGCATGTAGAGGGAAGGCGCGAGCATCAGTACGCCGATCACGGCGCTGAATGCTGCAGCGCGTAAAAAGGCGGGTTTTTGCCTGCTCAGGGCAACTTGCACCTCGGAAACAGATGCTTCAGGACTCATCTCGTAACACCTGGATATGCGTGTAAATGTACTGACGATAACTTCAGTCTATACGCAGATACAAAAAACAGGAAGACCCTTAGAAAAATAAAATTCATACGTGAAACTACGTATGAATTTTAGCAGAGCAGGCAGATATTGTCATGACGAATTTATAGCAAAATCAATACCTTTTGAAGCGTAGGGCGAGGTTTTAGCTGTTGCATCGCAACAACACTTGTCGCGCATGTGCTGAGGGTTCGGAGTGCAATTCAAAGAAAGGGCACGTTAAGTATTATTAACATTATGCATTCTCGGGTATGTCAATATTCTATATATATTACCCTACACATATAATGGTTGTTGCCTCGTGCATAGGATACTAGAGTGTCGAGCCTTTGCAGTTATCGTCCAGCCTTACTAGTATCCCGTCAGGTACCCATCAACAGCGTAGCGACCTGTTGAGGCAGCTAAATCGAAAGCAATCCCAAACCAACTCATCAATCACGCAAAAAAGGAAAGTGCATGAAAATCCACGAATATCAGGGCAAGGAACTCCTGCGGAAATTCGGCGTAGCGACCCCACGCGGCGTGTCCTGCTTCACCGTCGACGAGGCGGTACAAGCGGCTGAGAAACTTGGCTGCAATGTCTGTGTTGTCAAGGCGCAGATCCATGCCGGTGGCCGCGGCAAAGGAGGTGGCGTAAAACTCGCACGTTCGCTCGAAGAAGTGCGGCAGCACGCCGACAGCATTCTCGGGATGCAACTAGTCACACACCAAACTGGCCCGGAAGGGCAAAAGGTGCGCCGCTTGCTGATCGAAGAAGGCGCTGACATCAAAAAAGAATACTACCTCGCCGTCCTCACTGACCGCGCAACGCAGAAAATCGCAATCATGGCCTCTTCCGAAGGCGGCATGGATATTGAAGAAGTTGCGCACAATACGCCTAAAAAGATCATCAAGGAACTCATCGACCCGCTTTCCGGCATCACCAACCATCAAGCGGAAAACCTCGCTCGCGACATTGGTATTCCCGAGGCTTCGGTAGCGCGAGCCGTCGACACGATCGAAAAGCTCTACACCTGTTACATGGAAACCGATGCCACACTGGCCGAAATCAATCCGCTGATTCTCGAAGGCGATGGCAACATCAAGGCGCTAGACGCTAAATTCAATTTCGACGCCAACGCCCTCTTCCGCCAACCGGAAATCGTCGCCTATCG
>Ga0123357_10003424_pt1 | contig 18163 bp, 11 predicted proteins | sample TergutEmb28metaG_FD_89873 | JGI IMG/M metagenome (GOLD analysis project Ga0123357, IMG submission 89873) | Embiratermes neotenicus P4 segment gut microbial communities from Petit-Saut dam, French Guiana - Emb289 P4 | ecosystem: Host-associated > Arthropoda: Insects > Digestive system > Gut ... | reverse complement strand
GACCATATTTTCTGTCCAGCTCCGTGTCTCCAGCCCATTTCAACTGGGTTCTCATGTCCTCCGACTATAATACAAAAATATACAAGAAAGTAAGAATTCTATGCAATAAACTTACATTGTTACTGTAATGTTAACAACAGTATGCCATACCAGCATCTTCTTCACAAAACATAAAAGAAAAAATGAACAGTTATTATTAAAACTGGATTGATATGGGGGGGATTTTACCCAGGAATAAAATTACCAATGCATGAGGATGACCAGATACATGTATTTTATTAAGTGCATTTGTTGGTTGATACATTAATTGTAAGAATATGCATGGTATGACATAAAAATTCAACCATGTTATCTGTGTAAGGAAACACTGCTGTCTAGGAACTGCCCCCTGAAACAGCAGGAAACATAAGACCAAATGAAGCACTACTTGAGCTGTGGATTAAGACTGCTTGGAATGACATTTCATCTCAGTCAGTCATCCAGGGGTTAAGAAGTGTTTTATGTCACATGATATGAATGGAACAGAAGATGATATCCCGTGTGAGAAAGATCACGAAGAAAAATCATCTTCCAGTGGTCAAAGTATAGGCAGTAACTACTGATTTGTTTGTAACATTTTGTTGCATTAAAACTCTAATACTTTTGGAGACATTCTGTCCAGCTTCATCTCGTGAGACTTTCCAGTTGTTAGAATTTCCCCTGAATTGGTTACAAGCTCACAGGGAGTTACATCCAGTGGTAGGATTGCTACCTTTTGCCTCTGGACAGGTATGTTTTGGGATGGCATTTCCTCCATTCCTGATCAAACAGTTATATTTCCATGACTTAGTTGTCATTACCTCATCTGTAGAAACGGTATATCACAAGAAGGTGCGGATGACTGTTGGGTAGGAGAGGCTATAGTTTTATGCACCACTGCCCATTATGATGAAATGTATGAAAAACAGCAGGATACACTTGGACAGATCATAAAACAAACAAACAGACTGCAAAGAACTAAATACCTCAGTTTTGAACAAACTACAGGAATACAGAAGAAATCTGTTACAATGTATAAACAAAATGCTTCGTAATAGAATAATGAGGTTAATAAAAACTGCAGCCCAGAAGGCAGAAGAAACCAGGGGGGACCATTAAAGAGACTTTTAGACGTGTCAGAATGGAATGGGTTAACAGGTGGCCCAACTGCACATTAGCTACATGATGATGATTATGATGATACTGTCATACTTTAATTTTGTTGATTACTCAGTTCTGGAATATTAAGCATTAAGACACTAAGCAACATAAAACCTGTCTAATGTCACTAAAGGTATATCCTTTAAAATCAAGGTATATGACAGTGTGGGGGGGGGGGATCATATATATATTTCAGTAAATACATTACAACTTTTTGGTGATTTAGGTGGAACTGGATTCAGGATTGATAATGTTGGCACAGCTGAGGGGCTCAACAGCGTTCCGCCTCACACCACATAATCCCTGCAATTCATCCTGCCCAGAACTGCTGGGGGATTTACAGGAGGGAGAAATGTGTAAGTAATAGCATTACTGGGTTTGGGTAGCGGCTGAGGGACAATGCATTGCTGTAAATTTTGTTTCCTTTGTTAATGGATAATGCATTGAGATGTGTTGCAGTTTGTTGAGGCATTTATTTTTTTAATTCATTAGCCTTTTCGCGCCGGAATAATTTTTTAAATTTTAGCACACCCTGTATATAAAATGTGAATAATACAGGAACCAAATATGTTATATATTTGAAACAAACTGCATTTTGAACAGGGAAAAACGGAGAGTATATAACTTGTTTAAAATATTCAGTACCTATATTTGTTGAATAAATATATAAAATGCAATGTTTAGAGGTTAGCGGTGCGGTGCGACCACTATAGTCGTCGTTAGGCGTCAAAGGGTTAATTTGGGTTATTCTTTATAGCAATCTGCTCCTGTGTAACACTGGCTTCTTGCAGATCACAGATCCATTATATATTACCTATTTACAATGGTCCACTTTCTTATACATACTATACACTACTGCCATTCCCCTACCTTTACAATTTTCCCTCCTCACACCAATACAGTCAAACCTTGGTTCACGAACTTAATTCGTTCCTGAAGGTCGTTCATAAACCAAAACTATTTTCCCCATAGGAATTAATGTGAAATAGATTAATCTGTTCCTGGACCCCAGATGATTGCTTATTTAAACTTTTACAACAGTACTTTGTGCACAAGTTCTTAACACAAAATCAATGGAAACCATTAAATCTATCACAAAAAAAGATAAACATAGCACTAAGCAGATCAAATATAGACGAAAATGTAATTTAGTTTTACTGTACCTGTATGGAGGAGAGTTGACGGCGTAAGTGGAAGGTGGTGAGGAATGAAATGTTATTGTTTGGAAGGGGATTCTTTTTCTTTTTTCTGTCTCTTGGCACCACTCGACTCTGCTTCAGACCCACTGGGCCTCTCTGTCACTAAAAAGTTGTCCAGTGTGATTTGTTTTTGTCTATGTTTTGATGGCTTGCGTGTTTGTAACTCGAGACTCAGTACGTCATCCGAGACGCTTTGTGTTCGGAAAATTTGTTCGTAAACCGAACTGTTCGTGATCCGAGGCATTTGTGAACCGAGGTTTGACTGTAATTTGTTTCTTATTCCAATCTCCCACAGCTTCCAATAAGGGCTGTTTCACATTGAATTTATTGTCACATACATCTGCTTTGAAAGAAAGACAACACAAAAGGACTGTTCACAATTCCTGTGTAATTTCTTTTGAGATGATGTTTTCCACCTTTTGTATGACAAATTAAATACACGTTTTCATAAATAAAACCTCAGTCTGCTGCCTTACTGTTGAATTTTTCATAGAGTATCCAGATATTTTATGCCAACACTGTTTCATGGTTTACAAATAGACTTCTAATGTAGTGCACTGTGCATGGCACCTTCATTTTAGTACCTATAGGATAAAGGAAATAACATGTAAGAATCTGATCTACTTTATTGTTAACACAAATTTTATGTTACGGGCAAAACTTAAAAAAATGGCACAAACAGCAGGATATAAGAATTCATTCTTTTTATTTTTTTGCATTCCCATGTTTGACAAAAGTGCGCAGTAGTATGAAACTGGTGTATCTCATAGCTCTTAACATAACTGAATTAATAAGTAAAATTGTTAATACTCGTACATTTGTTTAAAGGGAAAAGTCAATAAATTCATTGCATTATCTTGTGGAAAATATTAAAGTTCATGAATTTTTAAATGCATAAGTATTTTTTTAAGCAACATGGAAATATGTTTGGACAATGTGGTCTCAGATTATTAGTATGTTTAAAATTTTGTTGTACAGTTTCAATTTATTATTTTCATCATACACTTTCAAGGACAGTACCGACTCTTTAATGACTACATAGCATCTTTGACATAGATAAAAGTCTTCTAGGATATGATGCATATCAGCTGGTAATAAATTGCCAACGTTTTGAAGGAGCTTGCTACCTCAATCTGCATTATGATCCAATCACTTTAAGTTTTGTAATCAGAGAACGAAATAATTTGCCGTATTTAAAATCTCCATAGACTTGAAATTCATTCTCTATGTTTGAAGCAAATGTTACACTCTTGATACTTAATCTGTGCAGATGAGGGTAGAGGAAAGGCTGATGTGATTTGTTTGTAATTTCTTACAGTGGTATTCACGAACTTCATGTGGACATTTGAATATTTCCCAGGACGTAATTTGGATAATGTAGCCATTCTCACCGAGACAGTATGGGAAGAAGGATCGACTTAAGAAAACTTTCAAAAATAATCATCCATAATTAATTAAATTAATGAATCTTTTACAGTGTAGTATAACATATCCTGTACTGGGGTGTGAGACGTAACTTTTGTCACTTAAAATGTCATGACAAATTAAACATGAATTGCAGAGATAAGTGTTGATGTCACAATAATGCTCATCTCACATATAGCATATACATTCTAGATAAGTGACATTCCCTAACATCAAATGTAAGGGATCCAAGAAAGAATGTCAGGGTTTACTTTGTTAATATTTATGTAAAATTAACATTTCTTGTTTGAGTGTAATTTAATGCAACTTAGGCTACACTTCACTGCATATGTTGAAGCAAAATTCCAGAAGAAATATAAGAAACAGTTACAGAGGTTATTTTTGCTGTAACTACTGGAAGGAAGTTTGGAGAACTCTTTGCTTTCTGCTGTAAGTATTAATAAAAAATTTGGAAAAATGCTTGCTGTACGTAATTCTTGGTTGAAAGGCTGCAGAATTGATTACTTTCTGCTGCCCAGAAGATGGGAGAACTGTTCACTGTACTCAGTAATTACAAGTCATATGTCTGCAGACCATTCATTTTCTGCTGTTAATTGATATTCTTGAAGCAAATCAAAAAAGAAGTCATCTTATGAAATCAGCTTCCTATCAAACAATAAAATGTACATAAACAGCCCCGTGTACTTGTCAGAAATATACAGTGGCATCCCATTTCCCTGGAAAATAAGACCACTGATTTCTGCTGTGTGTGGAAAGTCCTCCCATTATCGTTGTGTACTCATTGGAAAAAAAATCAGGCTAATGATGTGGCCTTGGCATAATACTGCAACACATATTCACAGCCCAATATCCAGCAGTTGTGATGATTCACAGTAACACCTGAAAGAAAGGTCGGCTGTTCACTGTAAACAGTGTCGTTTAGACACCTCCATTTGCATCAGTCTGTTGCAACATACACTTCACAAATTGGACCCATCACCATAGGATTCGATATAATGTAAATGCTGCCGTTTATATATATATATATATATATATATATATATACAATGTTTGCATTGCTTATGTAAAAAACTGAACCATGTTCTTTGGAATGCTTGATTGACTAATACCCTGTTGGATATAACTTTCAGGTCACACTAAAATGAATGGTGCATTTAACATCATTTTGGTGCGTGGTCAAACTGACATGTACATGTCCTTTCACAGCACACCATATATTTAGAACTGCTGATATCAACAACAAACAGTGTCACTGCTTGGAGCAACCTTTCCACACAAATACCAAAACTTTCCTCAAACACACAACTGACTTCAATTCAACCTATCACCACACACACACTTTACTTTTGTCTGTGGTGTCAACACTACAACTGCTTTCTTTTAGTATGGTATTTAATAACACTGTCAGTTGTTCAGATTGTATAGTGCTAGATGAATGAATATGGAGCATTGGTGGAATGACAATGATGTGACAAAACTAAAGTAATTGGTTAAAAAAACCTGTTCCAGTGCCAGTTCGTCTGCCACAAATCCTACATTGACTGGCCTCAGATTGAACCCATGGCATGTCCTATTATGTGATTTTAATCCTGTGCTTTCATTAAAAATTACTGGATGTAAACAAGACAGGCACTTAAGGCAAGCAGTAGCAAATTCAAACACATTTGCTGTTTTATTTCAAAGACATGAATCTTAATATCTATTTAATGTAAATATATATTATTAAAACTCTGACATTCTTTCTTGGACAAACTGTATTTTTTCCATTGTTACAGATGACAAAACCTTTAGTGCTGATAGTTACATATGTAACGTTCGATGCAATGCTCAAAACACTGAACGTCTGCTCTTATAGAACCCTCAAACACAGGGCATATTCACAGTCCATTCATCTGCACATCACTACAGGCATTTGATTCTAGCGCCAAAGTTTATGTCATCTAGCTGCAAGAAAAATATACGTTTCCTACACAAATAATACTACGGTTCTAATTGTTCAAAGTATGAAGAGTAGGTGGATTAACAATTAAATCAGATAGTCACACATTCAGATAATATTTCCCATACTTCAACCTTGAATTTTCTGGACAGTGCAGCTATGAAGTGGATTTAGGGCATTATAGGTTGATTTGACTTGATGGCAGGAGCATACAAGTCTTCTGCCTGAATGTGCTCACAATAAACAAATTCTGTAGGATCAATATTAACAGCAAATAAAGGAAAATGTGGAAATACACCCATTTTGAGCTTGTGATATCTGGCTAATAATAACTGATGTAATGTCATCCATATTAACTCAGTGCAGTACTTGTAATTATCTCTTGAAGCTGAAGAATAGGAAAATTATGACAAACTTGCATATGATTGTTTCTTGGTACATAAATGATCAAAACTGAAACTTGTCTGTTATTTGTGTTTCATAAACCCATACATCCCTGCACTTAATCCTCCAGTGCTGTCACACATAAACAGAACGTCTCCAATTTCATCATGTCATTATCCAACACACAACATGCCTACAGAAACTCTAACATCCAACTCATTTATCACACTTGTGAAATTCCTCTGGTCACAGTTTAAACAGCCCCCTCATTCAGTCATTCTAATACACATTTTGTAAAATCTCTGAAAGTTTACAGTAAATTCAAAATCAGATGTACTCCATGTCATCTGCAATCACTCTGTAGACATATTTGAACACATGCAAATGCAAAATGGTGCATTTTATTTTCCAGACAGCCTGACACTAGTAGCTTTACTTTGTGGACAGTTTGCTAAATAACATGCAAAAAATGGTAAAGTGCACCCGTGTACAGACACTGTGCAGGCCGTACGGCCCATAGGGGGAATAGAAGTATAGCTCTACTCTTTCTAGACCACGGCACTAGAAGGGGGTGAGGGGTCAGCGTCACTCCTCGGCCGCTCTTAACCCCCAGGAAAGACCCGGTACCCATTGTACAGGAGGCTGGGTGGGCCCCAGGGCCGGTCTGGACTTGTGCGGAAAATCTCGCCCCCAACGGGATTCGATCCCCAGACCGTCCAGCCCATACCCAGTCACTATACTGACTACGCTAGCCGGCCCACTAAATAACGTACATAATCTTTATCGATACAGTGCCACCAAAGGCTATTTGCATATCATTGCTATCAATGGCTTCTTGCACAGTACAACTGTGTGGTACTGTCTGAAATTGAATATACACATACATATTGTAACGCTGCAAAATTTAATTAAATGAATTCTGCAGTAAACTTACATAATGCTATATGCAAGGCAGATAAATGAATAATCGTTTTATGTTGCATAATGTTATATGCATGGCAGGTCCTGCTGTGCGTATAACATCATGCAAGGTACAACAATGCATAGAAATTATATTCAGTAGAAAACACATAACTGCATAAGAACAAGTAATACGTACGCATTTTACCGCATATACATAATATTTTAAAGTTTTTTTTTAATAATATGACAAAACTGGCTTTCAAAAATTAATGCCTGTTCAACATCTCAGTTTATATTCCACGTGCAAGGACTGATTACTCATATCGATTACGGACCTTAGTTAAAAAAAAATGCATGTTTATCTAGGCACAACATTGGAAGACAATTTTAAAAAGAAACAGAAAAAATTACATGTGATATAGAATAATGTCAAAGTTTTAGTATTTAAAAAAAAAAAGAGAATCAGTGAGATCTCACTGAAGTATAGCACAAATAGCATGAAGAACTATTCTGTTTTAAAGGTTATGTATGAAGGCCCGATGATTCAGTGAGAATCGAAACATGTAGCTGTAAAGGGTGATGTTCTTTTTTGAAATAGAACTGTGTTTGAGAGTGTATCTCATTTTTATTTAGCTGCAGTAAAATTCAAACCACATTTAAAACTATGCTTGAACACTACCTTATACAAAGTAGAGACGGTTTATAAATGGCCACTTAGACATAGGATGGCTATCCGACTGCCAAGTTTCAAACAATATGACAACCAGTATGTCAATGAAACATTAAGAAATGCAATCCTTTCCTCTTTACAAAGTGGCACTTTCCTTTAATGCATGATGGAACACAACTTCCATCTGACAATCGCTTCTGGCAAGTTTTTTTGTATTTATCTTCTTCTGTTTGATGACTACTTTTTGGCTGTATTCTTCAAGTGGTAATACTAGTGGAAATTCCTTGAGGAGAGATATCCCATAGTGATTAAAACACACAGAGTAAAGGGTGGAGGTCAACAGTCACAGATAAGATGTAAGTTACATCATTGTATAAATTTTAATGCTCTTTTTAAAATTTTTCATAATATAACAAAAAAACTTGGTGTGATTGAGGGCCTTCACCTTTTACACTAGAAATTCCATTGACACATAGGACAAAATGATACAAACTTTCCAAATTTGTGAACTGCATACAGACTCAAATAGTGGCACAAGAGTATGAGCTTTAATATTTAATTATTTTTACTGTTCAAAATAATGATGGATGTACAAAGAACAACAATGTGGCTTAAGGAGTCTCATAACTAACATGGTCTTCAGGGCTGAAATTTATCAGCAAGTTTAGAGTTAATACTACCATGATCTGGGATGTGTGAACAGTGTTCACATTTTTGAGAATGTGAGAAATCTATCCTCATGATGATATTACTGCTGCTGCATAAACTTGCATTACTAGTGCACACATTAGCTTACAGTCAGTCAAGGCCTTGACTTAAGAAATATGTCACTGTATTTAAAACTACTGATCAGGTTGGAGTACATAATGCACCTGTAGCAATTACTTATACAAACACCAAAAACCAATGTGTCCATCAAGTGGGTGCTCATGAGCTGAACATGGGCCAAATCATGCAACTGATGTTTGAAGTATATATACAGCACTAGTCAAAAGAGTGATGTAACAGTGTACATCCATATTGGTTCATGGAGTAAATTGGGGCCAGTAGAACATAGTTCTAAAGTTCAGTAAATGCCTGGGGTTACAAAAGTTAAAATGCTATTGGTTTGGCCCTGAATGCACACTCCAACACCATTCAGAGATACCACCACTGCACTAACAAATAATCTTTATGTACACATCCATAAGAACTGCAAAACATCACTGTACAATTGTTTTATTATAACAGTGATAACGATGTGCCAGATGCAGTGATCTAGTGATTTATCTTCCTTCTACTTTGGAGAAATGTATACAATAAACATATACAAAGTCTGACAATGAACTTCCAAGTTTAAAGCAATAAAATATGTTTGTGCATACTCATAATTAACACTTACATCTTGTGGTCACCTTCACAGTTACCTTCCTGGTAGTCTGAGCCTTTCCAATGTTGTTGTAATGCTTCAAAGCTCCACTGTAAATTGAGGTATTACAAGCCATGGGTTTCTGAATATTTTCTCTCTGAACATGAGAAAAGGAAATCATAGCATTTTGCAACACACAGGACATTCTCCTCAAAATTCCTGGAAAATAATGCAGCATCATGAGCAAGCACTATGGTTGTTTAAAAGAGAATAAATGCAAACCTTCTGCATGATAACAATGCAGCCCATGAAGCAATCAAACTCTAAAGCAGTTTCACTGGAGATGTTTTTCCCATGCACCATACAGCCCAGACCAGTGCCTAATGACTTTCACCTCTTCTGATCATTCAAGAAACATTTAGTAACATGACAGCATTGCGAATGTTGAGGTGCCCAGTGCATGCGAAGACTGAGGAACCGAACAAATAGTCCTATCAGTGGAACAAATCTCACAGTCTCTCTGTTGATTATGTGAAAAACAGAGAGAATTTTTCGGTTATTCTTTGTTCTCTCTGAATTCTACATCACAGGAGTGTAACAAGTGTAACACACCCTCAGATGAATCTCACCGTTGGACCGTGCATTTCGTGAAATCACTTCAAATATTAACCAACAAATGCACCTATATAACTTTCACTTAAAACACTTAAAACCACTCTGACATGTTTCGATCTTTTCAGATCATCGGGGAGTTCCCTCGTTCCTTGCTAAAGTTATTACATATTCACGATTTAGTTCGTTTTTTGTAAACACCTTGTTTATAAAAACAAACTAAATCGTGAATATGTAATAACTTTAGCAAGGAACGAGGGAATTCCCCGATTATGATCTGAAAAGATCGAAATATGTTGGAGTGGTTTTAAGTGATCTAAGTGAAAGTTATATAGGTGCATTTGTTGGTTAATAGTTGAAGTGACACGTAGAGAACACTGTTTTTAGAGTAAATATTCCATCTGATGGAAATTCTATGGAAAATTTGCAAGCAGTCCTCCATTCTTGTCACAAACTATATTTATACTGCACTGCTATCATTTTCAAATTCATATGAGCCACTATAATTTTCTGATACACTAAATACAGTGCAGTGATAAGGTGCAGGGGAATGGAAAGGAAATGAAGGAAAATGGAATGCAAAAGGCATCATGCTGCTGGCACATGTGTACAGGTCTGCAGGAATGAGACATCTTCTTTTGCAAGACCACTTCTGAGAATTTCAGACACAAACTTAAAACTCGGTTTTTGGATTGACTAAGATGGGGAAGTGTTCAAGACAGTCGTATAAGGTCCTTTTTTATTACACAACACAGATTTTACTTGAGAATTTAAAATTAATTTTATATTCAATGTGAATAAAAATCCAACAGATGCAACAGTATGCAGATATTTATTTACTGCAAAGCTACTATACATGTTTTGGGTGTCACAGCACCTATCATCAGGAATATTAAAAACTGTAACCGCAGCCTCCGGTACAGGTCATACTACTTGTACTACTACTCCCCTCCAACGTGGCCTGATCGGGACATTGGAGGGCAGTAGCGGTACAAGTAGGATGATGTGTACCGGAGGCTGCGAGTACAGTTTTTAATACTCCTGATGATGGGTGCTGTGACACCCGAAACATGTAGAGTAGCTTTGCAGTAAATAAATATCTGCATACTGTTGCATCTCTTGGATTTTTATTCACACTGAATTACGATGCACAGAACCACAAGCTTATAATTTTATATTCCTACCAAAGATAAAAACATGACATTTTAATGTTATTACTGGTTCTTAGGAATAATTAACTCCCCCCCCCCCTATTTTGGGGGTGGGGGTGGGGAGGTGGATTGAAAACGGTGGATAAACATATATGAGGTGTACCATGCAGGTTCTTGACAATGGTGTAATATGCACAACATCACTGACATATCTCTGAACTACTGACAATGGAAATGATTCAGAGACATTTCAGTGATGTTGTGTTAAGTATATGTAAGTTTACTTGAAATACACATAATTCTTATACGAGACCATCTGTGTAGTCAAGATGCTGATAAATAGTGAAGAACTCTCCAGACTGTGTTAAATGCTTATGGTTTTATACATTCCTGTTTATGTCTCACTGGGATTGTGACATCAGAGTTTTATCAGTCTATAATTACAAATTTCTCACTTGCAAGTATTTGTCCAATGGACTCCTTTATTGGTGTTTGCATCCACTGGAAAATGGCAAGGGGTTAAAGGAAGTACTGCTGATAGGTAATATTACACACAAAATAAATGGAATAATCTGGAGGCATAGACAGAACAAACAATCAAACATGAACATATTTTATTGGTAACATCGAAATGAGGTTGACTTCACTGGCTGTGTCAGTTGTACCTATGACAGAGTCATTCATTCCAGTAAGTTTTTAACTCATATTAGTAAGATTATGACCACTTCCTGTGGTTTAGTGGGGAGAAAAGTCTTTTATATTCAGTACTGATCATGGACTTGGAGAATGGGAACTCTTCCTACAATTTGACATTTGAAATTGATAGTACTTTGTGATTAGTAAAAGAATCAATTTCCTTTCTGTACAAAAACATTTACAAACAAACAAACAAATAAAACAAATCAATAAATAAATATAAAATAAAAACTTTCCATTCTTCTTCTCAGACAACAATCTGCAAATGTCGACAACAATGCAACAACAGACAATCTTGCACACACTGCAGTGACATATCACCGCCAGTCCACAAGCTACAGTAATCACTACTGTTTACATCACAACCAAAGACCATATTACAGCAATGCCAAATTTCGCTCCAGTATTCACTTTTAAACACATTTTGAGCCATTTCCAGTACTGGGAAGGTACACAGCTGCAAACACAACACACATTCACACAGAAATCTCGAACACAACAATGGCCAATCAATTGGCCAATCAGCCAACTGGAACCGTCATCAATTCAAAAAAACAGGTGAATATGTATAATAATCAACAGAATGCCACCATTCACAAAGACAATTCAAAGGACTTATTTGGTTTGTGATTACACATTTACAACAATTAAAAAATTAACTACATTCTCTTTGATAGTTACGTGAGTGTAAACCACACTGGACCATTCCAAAATATAAATTTTACTGACAGTTTGAACTAAACATGAGACAGCATAAGTCAGGCAAACAGTATTAAATATGAAGCATATTTAGCTCTTAGTTTAGACTTAATTTCTCCTTAATTGTACCATACAGCTTAAAAGCATAGAACAATTCCATCAGAAATGCACACACACACACAGTCTTTCAGAACTGAAATCCATTATAATTGGACTAGTTTCTTTAAAATGAAAATTTTCATGCTCTTTGACTGGATTAAAAGAATAACACACAACAGCTACAAATTAAACATTTAATTTCAAAACAGTATGACACTAAAACCACACTACATCGATTACAACACATTATGACCTCCTAATACATTATTTACAAGCAAATATTGGGTATACAGTTTGTGTGTGTCTGCCAAACTGCTTCTTCAATGTATATGCTATAATTATTGAAATAAAATTGTACTGCCTTTACTTTAAATGCAAAGACAGTGCACACAGTTCCAGCACTAAGGGCATGCAAGCTATAACCTGCACAGGATACCAAGGTAAAAGTGGTAGGCTAGGTCACAGATAACAGTTAGTGGTATATTCTGTATCAGTGGTACTAAATGAAGAGTAGCCAAACATCTGCCACAGTTTCCCAACCTTTCTTCCGTGAAGTCCTCTCCTTAAAATAATTTTCATATCCCCAGCAACCTCTTCCTAAGGAAACATTTACAGGCAAGAAAACAAAGAGGTATCAGGTAGTGAGCAGAAATTAACCTAGCTTTGCCAATCACAAGACAAAAATTCTTCAGATATTTTGAGGGATATTAGGAATTTCTCATGGTATTTTAAAATGTTTATGCATTTATTCCACAACTGCTTACAGAATCCTAGATGGGAAACACAGATCTCACGAATGTTCTGTGTTCCACAAATTCTCACAGCCTCCAAACCAATTATAATTGATCCCAATAGAAACTGTCAGCCACTTACGAAAATGTGAAATGGCACTACCTTTCATTTCCAAATGTAAATTGTGTTTTGTTTACAACATTCAAAAGTTTCCTTATGTGTAAGGATGGAATGCCTGTGGGTCCAACCAGGGGGTGACTAAGACTATAATTCACAAATTATACCATATTAGCTAATTTCAAACCTGCCTGTATACATCACTTTGGCATTGGTTTTAAATAGACATTTAAAAAAAAACTAAAACCACTGCTATAATCATTGGCACTAAATATATTCCAGGTTCTCAGTTTTGTATGAGACAAAAGTACAATTTATGACATTCATGAATTTCAATTAATATCTTCTGAAATGGTCCAGTATGGCAATCACATGACTGATTTCCTTTATATCATATATACCAATATGTAATATGTATATATTATGTGAGGGTGTGATACCTTGTGGTACAATGATAGAAAGAGAGGAATATGTACAATTCTTCACAATGGTTCAGATGAAACCAGAGCATGACATTATGTGAGTTAGTGTCACATTAAATCAGAAAAGGCACATGGAAAAGTTTTGAACCAAGAAGAACACGACACGCTGACAGGCAATTGGTTAAGGCCCAAAAGACACATTTTGTTAATCAGTTAAACAACAGCATGCATAAAACTGAAATAAATGTTACAATGGCCAAAAGATTTCTTTTGAACAATTTGTTATCTTATCAAAGTTCTGAGAAAATTCAATGTTCCAGTAAGTTTAAAAGGACAGAAAAAATTAGAATAATTCATTATCCTGAGAGTTTCATAATTTGCACAGTCCTTCTGTTCATTCTCTAATTTAAACTTTTTGCATCAAAAATATTTATTCACCTATATTTTACAGCATTTTATTAGTAAAGCAAAAATAACAACAGTGTGATAAAAATCAACAATGCAGGACAAAGTACTTCAGTAGAAAAACAGAGAAGAAGCCAAAACCAAACATATATGAGTCAGTAAAACGTAAATGTGGTTCCAGGTAAAGTAGAAAACCAGGCCTGTCAGTGGAGCAGAAAAATGGCCATTTGAAGGTAAATCCAATATGTGTATTAAGTGTTCCATTGCTCTACCCATTGCTATCACGTATTGAGTAGTAATTTCTGTGGCTTATTCAGACATAACCTTCATCATCCTTCACAGCTGGAATGGAGCTTGATTTCAAATGCATTATGATAACGTGGTTCATGTAACTTGACTCTGTGGTAACAATACAATGGTCAAAGCTGAAACTATGTTCTAGCTAATCATGTAAAGAAAAACCAACTTGCTGCACAACTTATTCTTATTATATTTCGTCAACCTGTACATGTTTTGGGCGTATCTAGGCCCATCATCAGGAGGTACAGCTGTATGTATACAACAATTGGTATGTATTATTCTTTTTAGATGACTGTCCGTTGTCCTGGTTGGATCCCAATCCAACCAGGTCAAAAGACAGTCATCTAAAAAGAATAATAAGTACCAATTGTTGTAAACATATGGTTTACCTCATGATGATGGGCCTAGATATGCCTGAAACATGTAGAGGTTGAGGAAAAATACTAAGAATAATTTGTGCATCAAGTTGATTTTTCTTTACACGATTATATCGAGAGGCACAGTCAACAAAACTTAAAATATGTTCCAGCTATTGACAACAGGGGTTCTCAGCTGACAAAATGTTCTATCAACAACAGGGATTCTCATACTAATTTTGCTGGCATGTCATTAAATGGAATTCAACAATTTCATTGTACCACAATACATTTTTTTGTATTTCAATAAAAAAATCTGTCAGCAGAGATTAATTACATAATGTTGCTAGCAATGTTGCATATTATCAAATATATGTGGCTTATTTTTTTTAGTTCCACCCTGATCCTGCCAACAGCCGGTCAACATAAATGCACGACATGTACCAACTGCCGTATATACACAGTAGTATCTCCTGATGATGAGTAGTAAGCCTGTTTGAAACATGCAGAGGTTAATTATTGAAATAAATTGAAAGTAAATAGTGCATCCTGTTGGTTCTTATTGTACGGATATATGTGGCTTAAGTTTCATTCATTTTTTTTAAAGTTTTATCCCTTTTTATTACAACTGGATACCTGTAAACAAAGGCTGGAGTACCAATACGGGTATGCAGACCAAAGCATGAAAACCACGTTCTACAACAAATTATGTGAATATCTATGATATACAGACCTGCACAATCAGGAAACCCATTGAAATCACATGCCACTTGAAACTTAAACAAATGCATGGTTTATACATAAGCATTGATAAATAATTCATGTACTACAGATCAGATACCAGCTTTCCTGGTTACCAACACAGGTTATATTTGACCTTCAATTTAGAAATTTTTCTGCCTTAACTGGAACCACAGTTGCCTATTCCTTCCAGAATAATATAAACCTTTTACTGGCTAATAATAATTTGGTTTGGCATATAAAATATCAGTATCAATTCTTTAGATTATGACTGGTTTATTACCAAATACATAAAAAATCATTTAAAACTTCAATCCACTTGATGGTTAGAAAGGCTCAGTTGTACCAAAAGCAAATTCTCACTGCTGATGCGCAATAAATGAGGAAGGTAGCAATCCAAACAGCTTTAGAAGCAGGAAAGATTACACTTTATTTTGTGTAGTTTGTAAAATCATATCACAGTGCAGAAATAAAGATGAAAAATATGCACCATCAGGAATGTTTCAGTTTGAATTTACAACATACTTTTAGGGAACTTCATTACTATTTTCGATCCTTTACAATCACAATATACAGGTTAATTTTGCAAGATATATACGTATATGTCAAGCCAATTTACTTACAGACAAATATATGCTATGAAAACTAGCCTTACCTGTCCTCTCACACATGTGCAATTTACCTAAGAAAGGTAAAAAAAAAGTCTATGAATGGAGGTTTATCCTTCTATTGCACTGTTACATTTAACAGCAACTAACAGTTTCCCCAGAATTTGATCTAAAGCAAACAAAGTGTTTCTCCCAGGCCTTACTGAGAATATACAAGCAGATGGCACAATGCAGCACCACACTGCAGGGAGCCACTGACTATAGCAATGCACATTCCCTCTCTCGCTCTCCCAGTAGAAGTAACGACATTGTTACCAGCATTACAAAACTAAAACTCATTGAAAAAATTCTCTTGCATCAACTGATGAGAAGCTAAGTCAATCACCATGTTTATCTAAGCAACATTTTCAACCCATTACATTTGATAACAGTAATTATATAATATTACAGTAAAACCTCCTTATAACAAAATTTTCTACAGTGAACACTTCAGTACATTGAAACTCCATATGCTAATACTACAAAATGACCTTAAGTCAGTGTAAAAAGAAATTTTATAACAAAGTTATTTCATGTAATGAAGACATCTTACAATTAAATGTCAATGTTAAAAAATGGACTGGTTGATCTCTGTAAAAAAGAAATTTCTATTTAATCACATCATTTACAGTCCTTACACCAAGTTATAGAGAAGTTTTACTGCACATCTGATGATATGGCCCCATCACTGAGTTTGATATATGATATAATACACACTTATGGAATAACTTGATGCTTTTTCCTTTTGTAATTTACAACTTAGAAAGTGGAGTAGACCTTTGTCCAATTTCAGGATTAGTTTACAAGGGTACAAGTGTCAAAAAGAGAAGAAAGCACACACACAGTGAGTTACTTTAATTGGATAATTTCTGTTGCCATATCGGAGACCTGAAGCCTCTCAAGCGTGATATTTTTGACATGCAGATACTGTGTAATACTGTAATTATTTAATCAAGAGCTTTATGTAAATTCAAATGGCTTGGCAATCGTATTAATTCCTTTAAACACACAGGCAGAAAGAAATACAGGTCTGCCAACCTGAGACACACACAGTTACTACCACGTTCCAAGGAGATATGATACATTTGGGATCTCATTACTAATTTATCAACCTTTCTCGACAACTGGGGCAGCCCAACAGTCTGGTGCCACCTACACAATTATGCGGCAAACACCCGAGAGTTACATTGAATTTGGGTTACCTGAAGGCAGACTGGGGACATTCAAACCTTGGGGCCCAGATGCAGTCAATACTTCCTGTACCATTGCAATTATGCCCTTGGATCTCACATTAAATAATAAATGTTTAGGGTACATTTACATCACTTGCAAAAATTATAATAGATTAAATTGTCATTTAACAATAATTGGTAGGATTCCTTATACCAAATATTTCAAGTTTTGTGAGACAGAAATACAGAATTATTCTATAAAAAATACATTATGCTCAAAGAAAGGAAAAGAACAAATAACCTTGAACCAACAAAAGAAGAACAGTTAATATCACAAAAACTCTAAACAATTAAAACTTTAGTAAGTTAAAATAATGCAAATAGAGCAAATATTCCTAATTTTTTTTTATAAACTGTAACATGTCCTATTTGAAAATATAAAATTATTCACCAGTTGCAGAGATTTTCCTCTAACCAATAACAGAACTTTAAATCAACCCTAAAACCATGTGTCCATAAATCTGATCATTCTCCTCCTATGAAACAAACAAATTCCACCCTAGTCTTCCCAGGTGCCAGAGATGGAAGGTGTTTACTCATATTTTGAGCCATCCCAGCACTTAACATGTGATTCTGTATTGTCCTGAAATACTACAAGATCCCAAAACTTATATATAGAATAAATTCCTCAGAATAATGGTTAAGAATGTTTTGTTATTAAAGCTTTGTATTGTATGGACCTTAACTGCACCCAGAGGTACTTCGTACTGTAACATATATTTATTATTAGTATACAGTTTTCATCCTGCTATGTATATACAACCACAAGCTAACCCACCTAGATTTAGTAAAAATTATGTTGTATGTATGTATGTATGTATGTATGTATGTATGTATGTATGTATGTATGTATGTATGTATGTATGTATGTATGTATGTATGTATGTATGTATGTAGGTATGTATGT
>Ga0123357_10003421_pt1 | contig 18166 bp, 11 predicted proteins | sample TergutEmb28metaG_FD_89873 | JGI IMG/M metagenome (GOLD analysis project Ga0123357, IMG submission 89873) | Embiratermes neotenicus P4 segment gut microbial communities from Petit-Saut dam, French Guiana - Emb289 P4 | ecosystem: Host-associated > Arthropoda: Insects > Digestive system > Gut ... | reverse complement strand
GATTGGCACCTGATGCATTACGGCGCCCGGGCCGCCGGCGGGTTCGGCTTGATCATTGCCGAGGCCACGGCCGTCACCCCTGATGGACGCATCACGCCGCGTTGCTGCGGCATGTGGAACGACGCGCAGCGCGATGCCTGGGCTCGTGTCGTCGACTTCGCCCATGAGGCGGGCGCCGCCATGGGTGTTCAGCTTGGACACGCTGGACGAAAAGCCTCGGCTTGGTGGGACTTCGCCGGACGTGGCACCGGCTCCGTCCCGGTGGCCGAGGGCGGCTGGCAGACGATCGCCCCGTCTGCCATCGCATTCCCCGGCTACGAGACGCCGCGCGCGGCCACCACCGACGACATCCAGGCCGTCGTCGCTGCTTTCGTGGATGCTGCCAAGCGGACGGACGAGGCGGGATTTGACGCCATCGAGCTTCACGCTGCCCACGGTTATCTGCTGAGCGAGTTCCTCTCGCCGCTGACCAACCATCGCACCGACGAATACGGCGGTGACCTCGCCGGACGCACCCGTCTGCTGCTGGAAGTGTGTGACGCCGTGAGGACGGTTTGGCCCGCAGGCAAACCGCTGATTGTGCGAATCTCGGCCACCGAGTGGCTGGACGACGGTTGGAGCATTGATGACAGTGTGGCCCTTGTGCCGCTACTGCGCGACCATGGCGTCGATTTCGTTGATGTGTCAACCGGTGGCAATGTCGGTGCCCGCATCGAAATCGGGCCTGGCTACCAAGTTCCGGTGGCGGCGGCCGTGCGTCAGGCCGGCCTTCCGGTTAGCGCCGTTGGTCTGATCACCGACGCGGCTCAAGCCCAAAAGGTGCTGGACGACGGTGCCGCCGACGTTGTTGAGATTGGCCGGGCTGCGCTGCGTCAACCGTCCTGGCCGTTGTGGGCCGCCCACGAGTTGGGGGCCGACCCGGCCCCGATCACACCTCCGTCCTATGCCCGCGGCGGCTATCCAAAGAGCTAGCCGCCCGTCCTCACATCGTCTGTGAAGGCGAGCGTTTGCTAACGCCCGCAGAATGAGCCCGAACTTCTGGGACAAACTCGAAGCGAGATACTCCCAGAACGCCAGATGGGTGGTCTTGGTGCGTCTGGATATGGGTTTGTCCCACAATTTTCCGACTACGCCTTTGGCGAATCCGCCTACCGGCGACCCGTGCATTCGGGCACAGACAAGCGCTAAAGTGGGTTAGGTACCCTCATAGCCCTCAACGAAAGACAACATCGCACAGTGAACAAGACGCTCCGGCTCGGCCTAGATGTTGGCTCGACCACCGTCAAGGCGGTCGTCCTGGACAACGGTCAGGTGGTCTTCTCGGACTACCGCCGCCACAACGCCGATGTACGAGGCGAACTGCAACGTCTGTTGGTGGACGTACAGGCGGGGTTCCCCGATGACGATTTCGAAGTCGCCATGACAGGGTCAGGCGGCCTCAGCGTCGCCAGGATCATGGGCGTGCCGTTCATCCAAGAGGTCGTGGCGTCGACGACGGCCATCGAACGCTTCTACCCGCAAGCCGACGTGGTGATCGAGTTGGGCGGCGAAGACGCCAAACTGACGTACCTGCACCCCGTCCCCGAACAACGCATGAACGGTACGTGCGCTGGCGGCACGGGGGCGTTTATCGACCAGATGGCCACCCTGCTGAAGACGGACGCCGGTGGCCTGGACGAGTTGGCCTCGCGCTACACCAGCTTGTACCCCATTGCGTCCCGCTGCGGAGTCTTCGCCAAGACGGACGTTCAGCCTTTGCTGAACCAGGGTGCCGCCCACGAGGACATCGCGGCATCAGTGTTCCAGGCCGTCGCCACCCAGACGATCGCCGGCTTGGCTTGCGGGCACCCGATCAGGGGGACGGTCATTTTCCTGGGCGGGCCACTGTATTTCTTGCCGCAATTGCGTGAGGCGTTCAAACGTGCGCTCGGCGAGCGGGTGAGCGAGTACATTTCGCCTGAGGACGCGCAACTGTTTGTGGCACTGGGGGCGGCGATTTCAACCACCGGGCCGGCGTTATCCCTGCCACACATTTGCGCCAACCTGGAGTCGGCCAAGGGTGGCGAGTTTGGCATCAAAATGATGCGCCCGCTGTTTGCCACACCGGAAGAGCGGGCCGATTTCGACGCCCGTCACGGCGCCGAAATCATCGAGATGGCTCCACTGGCAGACGCGACCGGTGGGCTGTTCCTCGGCCTTGACGCCGGTTCGACCACGATCAAGTCCGTCGTCATGGACCGGGACGAGCGAATACTGTTTTCAACCTACGGGTCGAATGAGGGCGACCCGATCGCCGCCGCCGTCGCGATTGCCCGCCAAATCAGGGAAGCGCTGCCGAAGGACGCCTGGATCGAACGTTCCTGCGTCACCGGCTATGGCGAGGCGCTTGTGAAAGCCGCAATTCACACCGACGAGGGCGAAATCGAGACCATGGCGCACTACCGGGCCGCCATGAAATTGGCGCCGCACGTCACCAGCGTCATCGATATCGGCGGCCAGGACATGAAGTTCCTAAAAATCCGCAACGGTGCCGTCGACTCCATCGCCGTCAACGAAGCATGCTCGTCCGGTTGCGGCAGTTTCTTGCAAACCTTCGCCGCCACCATGGGCATCGGCATCGAGGAATTCGCCTCGGCTGGTTTGGAATCCACCACCCCGGTTGACCTCGGTTCGCGATGCACCGTCTTCATGAATTCGTCCGTCAAGCAAGCCCAAAAAGAGGGCGCCAACATCGCCGACATTTCCGCCGGGCTCAGCTATTCCGTCGTCCGCAACGCTCTTTACAAAGTGATGAAACTGCGCGATTCAGGCGATCTCGGGGACGTGGTTGTCGCCCAAGGCGGGACGTTCCTGAACGACGCCGTGCTTCGGGCCTTCGAACTATTGACGGACGTCCAGGTGATCCGGCCAAACATAGCCGGCCTGATGGGCGCCTACGGCGCTGCGTTAACGGCGAAGATGCATTCCAGCCAAATTGATGTGAGCGGCGTGCTCCAGCCGGCCCCGAGCGCACCCACCGACGCGGGTCGAGGGCACGCGAGCTTGCTCGCGGTGCCGAGGCCAAGGAAGGTGTTGACGAGCGAAGCGAGGACGACGCCGTACTCGACGCACAATCAAGTAGATGGTTACGTTGAGCAGGCGTCGGTTCCTCAGCAGTTCTTCGAACTGCCTCGTCAACACTCAATCGCTCCCGGCTCGCAAGCAAGCTTGCGACCACTCGCTCAATCGTGTGCGCCGTCGCCAGCTCGAACCGGCCTTCCGCCCGCCATACCCGGCGCTCCTTCGCTTCGCTCGGACCGCCCGTTCCTGTCAGATTCGCCCACAAAGGTGGATGTCGAGGATGTTGCGTTGCGGGATTTTGTCGGAGAAGGAAAGACCGCTGCGGTCCGTCTGAAAGACGGAGCGCCGGTATTGGGACGCAGCGTAAGCGGAGCAAGGGCGCTACCATGCGGCGGAGCCGCAGCGCCCGCAGTGGAGCGCTCCCGCAATGTAACATCCTCGACAGCCACCGCCCTTCCCCATCACAAGTTCCAGGTCATATCTCCGTTCATGACACGCGACCTTGATGCTTTCACTGTCGAATCGGAGCAGAAAACCTGCCAGATTTGTGCCAACCGCTGCAAACTTACAATAACGACTTTCGATGATGGCGCGCGGAATGTGTCTGGCAACCGGTGCGAGCGTGGGGCCTCGCTGGAAAAGAAACCAGCCAAGTCCGGTATCCCTAACCTTTTCGACTACAAGTATGAACGCACTTTTGCATATCATCGCCTGGCGGTCGACAAGGCACCGCGCGGGGTTATCGGCATTCCTCGGGCCCTGGGAATGTATGAGGATTACCCGCTGTGGTTCACCATTTTGAATAATCTCGGATTCTCGGTGTTGCTGTCCGGGCGGTCCAACCATGACTTGTTCGAGAAGGGCATGGAATCAATTCCTGCCGAAAATGTCTGCTACCCGGCGAAACTGGCACACGGTCATGTGGAGTGGCTGCTTGATCACGGCGCTAAGACGATTTTCTTCCCTGCCGTCAATTATGAGCTTTCACAATTCGAGGATGCTGACAACAATTACAATTGCCCAATTGTTGCCTATTACCCGCAGGTGATCGACAAGAACATTGATCGTCTACACCAGCCGGACGTCCGCTACATGGTGCCGTTCGTCAACTTGAACAACCCGGAAAACCTGACCAAACGAATTGCTGAAATCTTCGCCGATTGGGGCGTCACTGCGGAAGAAGCGCAAGCCGCTGTCACAGCCGGGTATGAGGAGCTGGCCCGCTTCCATGATGACGTCAAAGCAGAGGGCGACCGGGCGCTCCAATACATGCGCGAAAACAACATGCGCGGAATTGTCCTGGCCGGACGGCCATATCACGTCGACCCCGAAATCAACCATGGCATCCCGGAAACCATCACCAAACTCGGCATGGTTGTCCTCTCGGAGGACGCCCTGACAGTTGGCCTGACACGCACCCATTTGGAGCGTCCAATTCGCGTGATGGATCAGTGGACCTACCACTCGCGCCTATACGAAGCGGCCGCCCAAGTTCGCGCCACACCCGATCTGAACCTAGTTCAGCTCAACAGCTTCGGTTGCGGAGTCGACGCCATCACCACCGATCAGGTGCAGGAAATCATTGAGGGCGTGGCCACCAACACGGACGGTCAGCGCCCCCCGCAGTCCATCTACACGGTCATCAAAATCGACGAGGTGTCAAACCTCGGCGCAGCAACAATTCGCCTAAGGTCGTTGCAAGCTGCAACAGTCGACCGTCTGGATGTTGAGGGCGGCGTGCTCCAGCCGGCCCCGAGCACACAGACGCCGTACTCGACGCACGATCAAGTGGCCACCAGGCTTGGGCAGGCGTCTGCGCCGTCGCCAGCTCGAACCGGCCTTCCGCCCGCCATTGCCGCCGCTCCTTCGCTTCGCTCGGACCGCCCGTTCCTGTTGGATACACCCACAAAGGTGGATGTTGAGGATGTTGCGTTGCGGGATTTTGTCGGAGAGGGAAAGACCGCTGCGGTCCGTCTGCAGGACGGAGCGCCGGTATTGGAGCGGAGCGTAAGCGGAGCAAGGGGGCTAGCATGCGACGAAGTCGCAGCCCCCGCAGTGGAGCGCTCCCGCAACGCTACATCCTCGACAGCCACCGCCTCGGATTCAATACCCGCAATCCCGATAGTCGCTGCAGACCCCAAACGTCCGTACACCAAGGAGATGAAAGCCGCCGGGTTCACCATTTTTGCACCGCAGTTGGCACCTATTCATCTTCGGATGCTTGAGCCGATATTCCACCGCGCAGGTTATAACGTCCATGTGCTTGAGAAGGCTAGTAATGAGGACGTCGAGTGTGGGCTGAAGTTCGTTCACAATGATGCTTGTTTCCCAGCGATTATGGTCATTGGCCAATTGATCAATGCGTTTGTGTCGGGCGGGGCAGACCCGGATCGCTCCGCGGTGATGATTACGCAGACGGGCGGTATGTGCCGGGCGACGAATTATGTTGGAATGTTGCGGCGAGGGCTGAAGCAGGCCGGGTATCCGCAGGTGCCGGTGTTGGCGCTGTCGACGCAAGGGTTTGAGGCAAACCCCGGGTTCAAGATCACTGTGCCGATGATTACGGCGGCCCTTCAGGCTATTACCATCGGCGACTGCATTCAAAACGTCCTTTTGAGAGTGCGCCCCTATGAGAGAGACGAGGGTTCAGCTAACGCGTTGTATGCCCGCTGGGACTCCATCACGCGAGAGTATTTCAGCAACGACCATTATTCGAAGACATATGGCGGCAAGCTCAGCTACAAGCGGCTATTGCGGCTGCTGGTGGCCGAATTTGACGAACTGCCTTTGCTTGATATCCCGCGCAAGCCGCGCATTGGAGTTGTCGGCGAAATCCTGGTGAAATTCCAGCCGGACGCCAATAACAATGTTGTGGGTGTGATTGAAAACGAGGGCTGCGAAGCCGTTTTGCCAGGCATCACCAGCTTCCTGATTTATGGTATGGCGCCGGCGCAGTGGCGTCTGGATAACTTGGGCGTCGGCTCGAAGAAGGGTGTGTTTGGCAACAAGTTGGCTGTGAAGCTCATTGAGGGCTATGCCAAGCCGATGATCAAGGCACTGAAGTCGGCGAACGGAAAGTTCAGCACCCCTGAGTCGATTTACGAGATTCTTGAACGCGCCCAGCACGTGATTTCCCCTGGTACCAATGCCGGTGAGGGTTGGTTCCTGGTGGGCGAGATGATGGAGTTGATCGAGTCTGGCACACCCAACATCATTTGCTGCCAGCCCTTTGCCTGCCTGCCCAATCACGTGGTCGGACGGGGAATGTTCGGCGAATTGCGCCGCCAATATCGGGACGCCAACATCGTCAGTATCGATTACGACCCGGGTGCCCCCGAAGTGAACCAGTTGAACCGCATCAAGCTGATGGTGGCGACAGCTCACAAGAACGCCGGCACGCAGGGCACACTGGCCCGCTGGGACGACGAGGCCGACGACGCCAAAACGGCCTCAATGGTTCCGGCCAGCTAGTGATTGGCGCCTGACGGCCGAACCGGAATGATCTGCAGCACTGATTCCAAACCTGCGAAGTCGTCCGCATTCGCGGTGTACAGCGGTAGACGACGGACGACGGCTATCGCCGCGATCATCAGATCCAAGCGGCGTGGCCGAGGTTGTCGTCCGGCTGTCACAATCAAGGCCGCGAGTTCGCCGTATCGTTCGGCCGCTGTGCCGTCGAATGGCAATGGTGTGATCCAAGTTTTGATATTGGCGAATGCCTGCGAGCGGGTGGCCGCGTCAACGGGCGATTTGGCCAATGCGACGCCATAGCTGAGTTCTGCCAGTGTGATCGCGCTGACATGCGCGATATCAGGCAGATCGGCCGAGTCGTATTGGGCAAGGTCTATGACGACACAGGTGTCGAGTAACCCGGCGGTTTGGGTGTCAGCCAATGACATCGTCATCTCCAAAGAACTCATCCATCTCGTCTCGCATTGCCTGGTAATCGACGCGCGGTTGGTGAGCAAAAGCGGCTATGAGCTCTCGAGTCGGGACGCCCTCCCGGGGACCAGCGATCGGGATGAGTTGCCCCACGGCTCGCCCGTCACGAGTCAGAATGAATTGCTCGCCTGCCTCAAGGCGATTCATGATCGCAGCAGACTGGTTGCGTAGCTCGCGTTGACTGATCAAATCGGGGGCCGCGGAAATAGACATGCTCACAGTGTAGCACTGTGCGCTACACTGTGAGCGACCGAGGAAAAGTGACGACCCCTAGGCTTTCTGGACGGCCTCGATTACCTGTTCCAGTTGGGCGCTGTTCAGGGCGCCGGCTTGGGCGAAGATCAGCTTGCCGTCCTTGAAGCCCATCAGCGTGGGGATCGACGAGATACCCAGCATGCCAGCCAGGTCCTGATTGGCGTCTGTGTCGACCTTTGCGAACACAACATCGTCATGCTTGCCACTGGCCGCCTCGAAGATCGGCCCGAACTGACGGCACGGCGGGCACCAGGCGGCCCAGAAATCCACCATCAAAACGCCCGGCGTGTCGACGGCCGCCTGGAACGTCGCACTTGTCAAAACTGTCGTAGCCATGAGATGTCCTTCCTAAAAACCACCTGCTCAAGAAACGCACAACCTAGTGTAGCTATTCCCGCCCGACGGGAGCGGACTGTCCATGGCGGCGAGGAAGGGATTCGAACCCTTGGAGGCTTTCACCTCGGCCGCTTTCAAGGCGGCTGCACTAGTCCACTATGCGACCTCGCCAGGCGTCCGCTTGCGGCGAAAACCGGGTCTTTTAGTGTACCTGATGTGCCTGTTGGACATTGCGTACCCGTTGACACTTCGGACAAAGATGGGTGCCCCGGCCCGCCACCCGCGTCTTGACGATCGTCGTGCCGCAACGCAGACATGGCTTGCCCTCGCGCCGGAACACCCTGGCGAAATCCAGGTAGGCGCCGCGCCGTCCCTCTGCGTCGACGTAGTTGCGCGCGGTGGACCCACCCAGGTCAATGGACATCTCCATGACCGCAGCCGCCTCGTCCAGCACCCGGTGCAACGCCCGATCGCTCAGCGCGCCCACCCGTGACGCCGGGTGCACACCGGCGCCCCACAGCGCCTCGTCCGCGTAAATGTTGCCGATTCCTGCCACCACGTGCTGATCCAGCAGTGCCGCTTTGATGGTCGCCTTCGCGTGACGCCGCACCAGCGCACGAAAGCGCGGCCACGCGTCGTCGTCCATCGGCTCAGGGCCATACGCCGACGCCCAACCGTCCGCCACATCACGGGGCACCGCTCGGATCCAGCCGAACTTCCGCTGATCGTTGAAGAACAGCCGGGCGCCGTCGTCCAAGTCAAAGATGACGCGCGTCGAGCGGTCCGGCAACTCATCAATCAGCGAATCCGACGGATGCCCCCCGCCCCAGTGGTATCCAACCAGTGAAGCGTCGGCTGGAAGGTTTTCCACGAATGTAACAGCAGTGGGCGGAACGCCGGTTTGGGCTGGCGACGGCGCAGACGCCTGCCCAGCGTAACCACTCACTTGATTGCGCGTCGAGTACGGCGTCTGGGCGCCCTGGGCCGGCTGTAGCCCACAGCCCATCCCGCCCCCCGCGACGGAAACACCTTCCATCTGACGATCCGCCCCTGACCCGACTTGAACACAATCGCTTTCATCAACACACGTTCTATTCCGAACAACAAGCTGGCCGGTCATTTTGAGGTGGATGGCCAAGCATCTGCCATCGTCCAGGTCGAGCATCAGCATTTTGGCTCGCCGCCTGGCCGTCGTCACCTGTAGGCCGTCCAGTGGCAGCGGGGCGTCCAGGGAGCCAGGGTTCAACACGTCGACGCCAACTATGCGGCGTCCGACAACAAGCTGCTCCAAGCCCCGACGAACGGTCTCGACCTCGGGCAGTTCAGGCATTTACTCGCCCGGGTAGATGACGCCCACTTGGGCGCGCACCTCGTCCAGCAACCCCATGATGGCGATGGACTCATCGGCCGGCATGATGGGCGAATCGGTCAAGCCGTCTGATACCACGCGCGCGAAGTGCGCCGCCTCATAGCAAAGTGCCATTGATCCGGTGATGCCGGGGGCGGGACGCTCGATGATGTCGCCGTCCCGCTTGATGATGCGCAACTTGACGGCCCCAGGCGTGAACGGGCCGGGGCCGATCAGTTCGGCGCGGGCCTCCGAGCCGCATACGGTCGCCCGCGTCGGCGTGCCCGACAGCATGGTGGTGTGCATGGCAGCCAGTGCGTTTGGAAGACGGGCGAACCCGTCAAAGGACATCGCGACATGGGCGTCAACGCCGGTGTTCGTCAAGGCGCCCGTCGCAACTACCCGGGTGGGCATTCCACCCAGAAACACAGCGAACTGCACGCAATAAACACCAAGGTCCAGCAATGCGCCGCCGGCCAGTTCTGCCTTCACGAGGCGTGGCACAGTTGTCAGATTCTGCCCGTGATCGGCCAGCATGGTGTCAATTAGGCCTAGATCGCCGTTGTCGACCATCTGTTTGATGACGTCGAGAGTCGGCGTCTGCCGCGTCATGATGGCTTCCATGACGGGCACGTTGGCGGCCCGCGCAGCGGCGACGACGGCCTTGGCCTCAGCTTGGTTACGGGTGAACGCCTTCTCGACTAGGGTCGGCTTGCCGGCCTTCAACGCCAGCCTGGCGTGCGCGGCATGTTCGCTGTGGGGGGACGCCACATAGATGATGTCGACTTTGTCGTCGGCCACAAGGTGTTCGTAGCTGCCGTAGGCGGTTGGTATTCCGTACTTGCTGGCGAAAGCTTGGGCTCGGTCAGCACTACGCGAGCCAACGGCAACCACCTGCTGGCGGGTGTAGGCGTGTAGGGCCTCCACCATGCGCCCGGCTATGCCGCCTGGCGCCAAAATGCCCCATCGGAGAGGGGGCGCGTCATACGGATCGGGAACACGCGGTTGGGGGAGGGCGGCAATCATTCCACCAGCCTATCGCGAAGTACCCCTTGAAAATCGAACTTTACCCTGTATAGACACATGATTTGGCTCACCACACGGTCAAAAAAGGTGGAAAAGCCGATCACCCAGTGGTTGTCCACAGCGTTATGCACAACTGTGGACAAACCACATCAGTGTAATTACGTCGCTGTCAGACGGCTACTCTGCCGGAGCCTCATGCTTGTCGGCGAAGTACTTGAGTGTCATCAAGACGGCGAACCAGACGACGCCCGTGACGACGCCCTGGATCAAGGAAGTGACGCCGTTCAGGATGTAGGTGCCCATTGACACGTGGTAGCCCGTGGCTGACACAATATCGCTGACGAGATACAGCAGACCCCCAAGGCTGAACCCGATGAGCCCGATCAGCGCCAGCAACGGCAACTTGCTGACCAAAACAGCCGGCGAGTTGAACATGGATGGTGCGGGCGGTGGTGGCGGCGCATACATCGCGGGCGCGTACCCGGGCATTGGCTGGCCCCCCCAGGCCTGCTGCTGATAGGGCATGCCTGGCTGCGGCATCACACCCGGCATCTGCGCATCGGGAGGTGGAACAGCACCCTGCTGAGGTGAAGGAATATAGCCGGATTGTTCGTATGACATATCGCTCCTTTCGGTGTGGTCCAGTCTAAGCCTTCAGCCGTGGCGTGAGCCCAAGCTAACCCCCGCGTGGCGGTGGACTTCCAACCCTAGATAACGATTTGGCGCACCTTTTGGAGTCAAAACGTCTCATATCTTAGACTTGAGGCTTAAAACCTGAGATGACCGTGTGACTGTTATCCACAAGGTCGTAGTCGAAGCCCTGTTGCATCGGCTGCAGTCTCACCGACAATTGAGGAATCACATGAAGAAGACGGCAACAGTACTAGCTGCCCTCGCGCTGTCCGGAGTGCTCGCCATCAGTGGCTGCGCCAAGGACACCACGGGCACGGGTGGCGCCACAACCCCTGCAGCCAGCAGCGCGGCAGCCAAGTACCTTTCAGATGCCGGGGTCAGCACTCCGGTTACCATCAATCTGCAATACAACCCCGACCACTACGGCAGCTCGTCCGACCAGGAATACGGCTTGATCAAGCAGCAGCTTGAGGCAACCGGCCTGTTCACCGTGAACCTGCAGTCGACCGAGTGGGTCACCTACAGCCAGGAGCGCACCAAGGACGCCTACCCGGTGTTCCAGATGGGCTGGTTCCCTGACTTCCCGGACGCCGACAATTACTTGACGCCGTTCTTTGCAGCCAACAACTTCCTCAAGGTGCACTTCGAGGAAACTGACGCTGGAAAGGCGATTGGCCCGATGATTCAGGCCGAAGTGACTGAGACCGATGCCGCGAAGCGCCAGGCCGCCATCGAGGACATCCAGAAGTCTCTGGCCGAAGCGCTGCCCACCTTGCCGCTGTTGCAGGGCTCGCAGTGGGCCGTCACCCGCGCCAACATGACGGGTGTCCACCTGATGATCAGCGACGAGCTGGCTTTCACCACGCTGACCTCGCCTGACAAGACCGACATCATCATCGGCACGACCGACAAGACCGTCACCATCGACCCGGCCGGTTCTTACGACCACGGCTCGTTGATGCTGGAGACCCAGGTGTACCAGTTCCTGGTGAACTTCAAGCCGGGCGACACCGCCCCCACGCCGGATGCGGCCGACAAGTGCGATTTCTCGGCCCCGACGGTTTACACCTGCACGCTGAAGCCGGGTCTGAAGTTCGCCAATGGCGACGACCTGACGTCCTCTGACGTCAAGTTCAGCTTCGACCGCATCATCAAGATCAACGATGACAACGGCCCGTCCTCGCTACTCGGCAACCTCGACAGCATTGATACGCCCGACCCCCTGACGGTTAACTTCAACCTCAAAGAGGCCAACGACCAGACGTTCGCCCAGGTGCTGGCCACCAGCGCCGGCCCGATCGTTGACGAGCAGGTCATGTCGCCCGACGCCTTGACGCCGGACAACGACATCGTCGCGAAGCAGGGCTTCTCCGGCCCGTACACCTTCAAGACGTACAACTTCAATGACACGGCCGTTTTGGTGCCCTACGCGGGTTACAACGGCGGTCTTGACAAGCCGGCTCAGACGTCCATCACCTACAAGACGTTCACGGACGCTTCGAACCTGCGCCTGTCGATCTCCAACGGTGACATCGACGTTGCGTACCGCAGCCTGACCCCGACCGACATCACGACGCTGCAGGCTGACAGCAATGTCAAGGTGTGGCAGGACAAGGGCGGCGAGATCCGCTACATCGTCTTCAACATGAACACGATGCCGGACGGCACGTCTAACTACACCGACGCCCAGAAGCTGGCCATCCGCCAGGCGATCGCCTCGTCGGTTGACCGTGACGCCATCTCGCAGAATGTCTACAAGGGCCAGTACACCCCGCTCTGCAGCTATGTGCCCGACGGCTTCGTCGGCGCCACCAAGGCTGTGTGCGACATGTACCCGCTGGACAAGTAGTACTAAGCTGGCATTCAAACCCTGAACACGGGGGATCCAGGCCATGTGCCTGGGTCCCCCGTTCAGTTTGTCTGAACCAGGAAAGTTACCGCTTCGTTATGACAGCTTGCTAGGATTAGGCGATTGATTAGGAGGCGGCACAAATGTCGGATAGTTCCGGTCCCGATGGGCTTGACGTGCCCACGACCCCGGACACACCTACCGACGAAGCCCCCGTCAATGACGCCGCCTCTCGGAAAGCTGGGTCGTCACATGTTCTGGCTCGCTATCTTGCGCTGAGGCTGGTGCTGATCGTCCCGACCGTGTGGATTCTCGTCACCGTCGTGTTCTTTTTCCTGCGGGTCATCGGCGACCCCATCACCGCCGCCCAAGGCGGACGCCTACCACCTGAAAAAATCGAGCAACTCAAACAGGCCGCGGGCTACAACGACCCGATCATCGTCCAGTACGGGCGCTATCTGTGGCAGATTTTGCACGGCAACTTTGGCAGGACGACCGACAACCAGAGCCTCTCGGCCATCCTGATCCGCTATGCCCCGGCCACTCTAGAGCTGGTCTTTTGGGCGCTGCTCGTCGCTTTCCTAGTCGGCATCCCGTTGGGACGCCTGGCCGCCCGCCACTACAACAAGGGCCCCGACATGGCGATCCGGGCCTTCGCCATTTTGTTCTACGCCGCACCGGTGTTCTTCGTTGCCCTGGTGTTGAAGCTCATCTTTGCCATCTGGCTGCACTGGCTGCCAATATCTGGGCGTGCGTCAACCAGCGTGCAGATAGCCATGGCCACCGATGGCCACATCGACACCCATATTTATATAGTCAACGCGATCATTTCCGGAAACTTCAGTTATGTGCTTGACGTCCTACAGCACGCTGTCTTGCCCGCACTGGCGTTGGGACTGTTGACCGCCGGTGTTTTCATCCGCATGGTGCGCATAAACCTTCTTCAGACGCTGCGCGCCGACTTCGTGACCGCCGCCCGAGCCCGTGGTGTGGCTGAGAGCAAGGTTGTTTCACAGCACGCGTTCCGCAACGCGCTGATTCCCGTCGTTACCGTCATGGGCATGGAGATCGCCATGATGCTGGGCGGCGCCATCTTGACGGAAACCAGCTTCGAATGGCAGGGCCTCGGCTACGCGCTGAGTCAATACTTACTAAAGCGCGACTTCGTGGCCGTCCAAGGCATCGTGACGTTCTTCGCCATGGTGGTGGCCGTCGTCAGCTTCCTGATCGACGTCGTCAACGCCCTCGTCGACCCGAGGGTGAGGTACTGATGTCCGGCCAGTTCCTACCCCCGATCGACTTGATGTACCCGTCCAGTCCTGCCATCGGCGTCGACAAAAGGAAGATCACCTTGCCAGGAATGGCGCTGATCCGGTCGACGCACGGCATCCAGCGCGTCATGCTGCTGATCGGCTTGGTGTTGGTGGTGTTCTTTGTCGTGCTAGCCGTGCTTGCACCGCTCATCGCACCATACAAGTTCGGTGCCATTTTCACCCCCCAAATGCCACCGTCGGCGATGCACTGGTTCGGCACCACGGTGGGCGGTTTCGACGTTTTCAGCAGGGTGATTTACGGCGCCCGCACCGCCATCGAGGTGATCCTGCTGGCCGTCGCTTTGTCGATCATCGTCGGTGTCACGCTGGGTGTCATTTCGGGCTTCATCGGCACCTGGCTCGACCGTGTGCTCGTCCTGTTCATGGACGCCCTGTACTCCTTCCCCAGCCTGCTGCTGGCCATCGTCGTGTCGATCATGGTGGCGTCGGGTCGCTCCGGACCATATGTGGGCATCTTGTCCGCGGCGGTGTCGATCACGGTCGTGTTCATACCGCAGTATTTCCGCGTCACCCGCAACGCCACCATGCAGGCCAAAGTCGAGCCATACGTCGATGCCGCCCGAGTGGCTGGAGCCAAACCCGGCCGCATCATGTTCGGGCACATTCTGCCGAACGTTTCGCAGTCGATCCCGGTGCTGATGACACTCAACGCCTCCGAGGCAATCCTGACGCTGGCGGCCCTAGGTTTTCTGGGTTTCGGCGTCGAGCCAAACTCGGCCGCCGAATGGGGCTACGACCTTAACAAAGCACGTAGCGACCTGGTCAACGGCATATGGTGGACGGCGATCTTCCCCGGCCTCGCCATCGTGCTGATCGTTTTGGGCGTGACCCTGATCGGTGAGTCGCTCAATGACGTCCTCAACCCGCTGTTGCGCACCCGCGGTGGCACGACCACAGCGGACGAGGCAGAAGTCGCCAGTGTCGTCGGCGGCGCACCCGAAATCTCTACGTCATCCTGCGCGGCGCAAAGCGGAGTCGCAGGACCTAGCCCAGGTGCTTCGACGGAGACAGATCCTGCGACTTCGCGCAGGATGACGGGTTTGGACGCGGCGGAGCGCTCCCCCGAGGTAACACCCCCGGACCCCTCATCGACCACGCCCAAGGACGGAGGCCGATCATGACCGCCGTCGATAAGAAAGTGCTGCTGCGCGTCGATAACCTGTCTGTGTCGTTCAGGACGGACGGGGCGCCGGTGCAGGCCGTCAAGAATATCGCCTACGAGTTGTACCCGGGCGAGACGCTGGCCATCGTCGGCGAATCGGGCTCCGGCAAGACCGTCGGGTCGCGGGCCGTCGTCGGCCTGCTGCCGGATACCGCCACCATCACAGGTGACGCCGAACTGGACAAACAGGAACTGATCGGCCTGGGTGGCGAACAGATTCGGCGCGTGCGGGGTGACCGCATCGCCATGATTTTCCAGGAACCGTCCACTGCCCTGGACCCGGTGCGCACCGTCGGCTGGCAGATATGCGAAGCCCTGCAGGTGCACCGCAAGATCAGCAAGGCGGACGCCATGAAGCGTGCCGTCGAACTACTCGACCTGGTGGGTATACCTGACCCGGTTCACCGGGTCAACGCCTACCCGCACCAGCTTTCCGGTGGGCAGAAGCAACGCGTCATGATTGCCATGGCTATCAGTTGTGACCCTGAGATCCTGGTGGCCGACGAGCCGACGACGGCTCTGGACGTCACCGTCCAAGCCCAGATTCTCGACCTGCTGCGCGACCTGCAGGAAAAGCTGGGCATGGCGATTATCCTTATCACCCACAACATGGGGGTCGTCGCCGACCTGGCTGATCGCGTGGCCGTCATGTATCTGGGCGAGATCGTCGAGCAGGGCACCGCCCACGACATTTTCGAGCATCCGCAGCACCCTTACACCCAGGCATTGCTCGCGGCGGTGCCGTACCTTGGGCGTCCCCGTCCCAAGTCGATGGAGACACCCGTCTCGTCGCGTCCGACTGATGAAGTCGTCATGAGCGTGAAAGACGTTGTCGTCGACTTTCCCGGGCGCATCGGCAGCCCCGGGGTGCGGGCCGTGGACAATGTCAGCCTTGACGTGCATGCCCATGAGATCGTCGCACTGGTTGGCGAGTCAGGCTCCGGCAAGACGACGCTGGGGCGCTGCACTGTTGGTTTGCAACCCATCACACGCGGCACCATCGAGGTGCTGGGGACGAACATCGTCAAGGCCCGCGGACGGGCTTTGCGCGAATACCGCCGCCGCGTCGGCTTCGTTTTCCAGGACCCGGCCGCATCGCTGAACCCACGCATGACGGTCGGCGCCTGCATCGCCGAGCCGCTACTGATTCACAACATCGGCACAACGGCCGAGCGTCTGAGTCGCGCACGGGAATTGCTTGAAGCCGTCGAATTGCCTGCTGACTACGCCACACGTTACCCACACGAGCTGTCTGGCGGGCAGCGCCAGCGCGTCTCGCTGGCCCGCGCGCTGGTGACGTCGCCGGAGTTCTTGGTGGCGGACGAACCAACCTCGGCGCTGGACGTGTCTGTGCAGGCCCGTGTTCTAGAGGTGTTCGTGCGCCTGCAGCACCAGATGGGTTTTGCCTGCCTGTTCGTGACGCACGATTTGGCTGTGGTTGACATGCTGGCCGACCGTATTGCCGTCATGCAGCTTGGCCGCATAGTCGAACTTGGCACCCGCGAACAGATTCTGCGTGACCCCCAGCAGCAGTACACCAAGGACCTCATCGCATCCGTCCCAGTGCCCAACCCGGCCGAGCAGTCAGTCAAGCGCGACGAAAGACGCGCCCTCCGCGCCGCCGAAACCGCACCCAATGAGGCGCCTGATGGCTGGGTTGAGTCATAACGTCGGCTCGTCAAGCATTCCCCATCCGTCGATCTTGCAGGAACGGGCTGTCCGCAGCGTACTCGGTCGCGTTGCTCCCTCTTACAGGCTGCAATCACCTCAGCCATACAGGCAAGCCTGATGGCATTCGGTTCAATTGCCTGTAGCGGAGGAGCGGCGGTAATGGCGGGCGGAACGCCAGCTGGAGCACGCCGCTTAAACCGTCGTGATTGAGCCGTATGTTGGCACCAACTCCACCCAGGTGTTGCCTGGCGTCAAAGTGACGGGGTTGTCGTTTTCGTCGGTCAGCACGATCGGGTCCTTGGCGCCGTCCTTGCTCCACTTGATCGGCACCGTCTTGCCATCCGAGGCCAAAACGCCGGTACCGGAACTATTATTGACGACAGTTTCGGGCACCGGGCTGCCTGCTGGGTCCACATATTTGGTGCCGGCAATCCTGACGCTGATCGCCACGACGTTACTGGCGGCAATCTGAGTGGCTGTCGAATCGTCCGCGCCCGTCCTTGTCATCGCCGGGTTCAACGCATCGAACCGCAGCCATTTTCCGCTCGTGGCGTCCCACGTCCAGTGAGGTACCTCGCCGCCCGACATCGTCACCGTCATAGTGGCGGTTGCGGTCCCGTTGGCGCCTGCGGTGCTTTGGTCTGCCGACTCGGCAAAGCCCCAAGGGGACGGCGTCGGGTCCGTGCCATTGTTCTTGGCCGGGTTGACCTTGGATATGAAAACCGACATGTCACCAATGACGTTGTGAGGCGCAACGCGAGTCTTGTCTGGGTCACGCGAGAAGCCAGGGTCGCCGCGATCCATGGTCATCAACTGGATGCCAGTAGCCGCAGCCGCGCTCACGAACTGGGACTGCCCACCCGAGAACACCAGTGCACACCTGAACGGCAACGCAATATTCGGGTCCATCGGACGTATCGAGCGCACCGGCTCAACCGTGGGAGGAATCGTCGACTGATACACCGCCATGAAGCGGGTGATGCCACCCTCCACGACCTCTTCATACACGATATCGGCCGAGTTCAACCCAAGTTGCGGACGAGCCTGCGGCGCATTCTCAATCTTGATGCACAGAGCCGGCCCAATTTCTGGCTCGAACACTCTCAACCCCGTCAACGGAGCCACCGGGCCCGTCGGAGTTGGTGTCGGCGTTGACGTGGGTGTTGGCATCGGCACTGGCACAGGCGAGACCATGACATCAGCCGACGGAGAGTCTGTCGCAACAGGCGCCGTCGGCGCGCAACCACTGATCAGCGCGAGACCCACAAGCCCGGCCAGAGTCATTCCAAGACGCTTCATCAAGGCCTCCTTACCCGTAACTAGCTAAATGCTACTGGGCAAGGCCGATTATTCCCGGCATTTTGCCAAGTGGATCGTCGGGTGGAAGGTGTTTCCGTCGCGGGGGGCGTTCCGGGAGGCGATGCCTGCGGCATCCTACCGCCTCCCTGCACACCTAGGCAGTTCGAGACCAGAGACAGCTTGCTGGCTTTGGCGAGGACAACGACGGTGTAAGAGGCAACGTAGTTGCCGAGTACTCCGGGGGGCCCCCT
>Ga0123357_10003420_pt1 | contig 18168 bp, 13 predicted proteins | sample TergutEmb28metaG_FD_89873 | JGI IMG/M metagenome (GOLD analysis project Ga0123357, IMG submission 89873) | Embiratermes neotenicus P4 segment gut microbial communities from Petit-Saut dam, French Guiana - Emb289 P4 | ecosystem: Host-associated > Arthropoda: Insects > Digestive system > Gut ... | reverse complement strand
TGAGCATAGAAGAAGTGAAATAAAACTTAATAAATAGTGACATCAAGTTGGTCTCTTATTCTTCAACTATCACAATGATGCACGGTCCAATATGCATAAGATTTGCTATGGTAACTACTAAACCTCCGGTAGGCCACTAACAGCTTATTCAAAAACACCAAGATTCGATTCCGAGGTCGTTAATAATCTTGTCTCCCTCCACGGAACAGAGTCTTTCTTCGGAGAACAGCAGTCTTCCTGCTGGTTCAACATTTTCATGGAATCCATACATTCTCACCGCTTGTACAATTTTAGTCTAAAATCAAGAAATCACGAAAAATCTGACCTGTAACACCATTAAGACAAGAATAGTGCCGGATTACGTAAAGTCTTATATATCAACTTTAAATGTACACCATATAATAGATAATGACCACAACAGTTATCAAATCATTTTCTTATGGACCTAACGTCAGTGAATCATATTATTTAGAGAGAAAAAAAAACTTTAATTGCGGTAACTAATAATTGCATACTGCCTGTTGCGTATGTGGCCTCTCGCTTGCTGGGATTACGGGTTCGGATTCCGCCTGGGCATACATTTCTGTCTTTTGTGAGTTTTGTGTATTGTCAGGTAGAGGTCTCTATGTAGGCCATCACTCGTCCAGAGACTTCCTACCAATTGTGGTGTGTCCGAGTATGATCGTGAAGCCTTGATAATGAGGAAGCCCTGGCTGAATAAGAGTTGTTGTGCCATGGGGGAAAAAACTAAAGAATACACAAGGAACAGTTTTACTCTGTGGAAACAGGTGTTGGATAACTTCAATTACAAGTGACTTTGTTAGTGTAGAAGCAGGAGCGTGTCCACTTCTCGGTCATTGGTCATTTTTAAACTAACTGAATGAATTCTAAATCGCCATGTAATTTGTAGTGATATCACTCTCAGGAAATCGAAAATTGGATTACGCTCCTTCTAAAACCGGTGTCAGGTTCATATCTGATGTATGGACACGATTCCGCAACTGGTTATGCCAATGTTAACCAGAACTTAATTAACTGAATTCTCGACATAGTTACTGCTTTCAAGGTAACGTAAAAAGTACAACACACATTTCCGAATCGAAGTCAAAAAGCCAGCTGGTTTGTTGCGTAACTTTCTAGCCAAAATACTTCTTAAGCATTATTTTCGTTTTATTTTTGAGTTTGTAATAAACTGATTACCGGTCCCAATGGCCGCGCGGTCTGCGGCCGCTCGCCTGCTGAGATTGTGAGTTCGAATCCCACCGGGGGAATAGATGTTGTTTGTTGTGAGTGTTGTGTGTTGACAGGTGGAGGCCTCTGCGACGAGCTGATCACTCATCCAGAGGAGACTTACTGCCTGTGGTGGGTCGTTGTGTGCGATCTAGAAACCTCGTGCACGTGGAGGCCCTGGCCAACTGGGAGTTGTCGCGCCAAAAACAAACAAACAAATAAACCGACTAACTACAGATTCTATATGTCTTAAATATGTCAAGTGCCCCCTAAAGTTTGGCATTGTTGCCACGTTTTTAATTGTTAACTTTTAGTAATTCACATTTATTACATTGGTACGGTATAAACATTTATATGTATTGTGTAGCTATAGCTTGACTAATTCCCTACTAAATTTCAGATTCTTAGCTCAAATTGTTGGTTATTTGTCTCCAACAAACCAAAACTCAACGAAAACTTTAGCTCGGTCACCATATCAATAGGGTATTTTACATTTCTAAGAATAACCATTACCTTAACAAAAGCTGCACACTTCATTTTAGGGCGGAAAGTAAGGAACGCTAGTGTTGCTCCCGCCTTAAAATTTCACGCCTCTGCCATGTTGTTAATTTTGACCTTAGGGAAATGAAAGAAGCAATGCGTCGGTTTGTCCTCCAGTGGCATTGTATTCACACAAAATTTCTTGACAACCTGGCAAACGTCCATGTTTTACCAAAGTCACACCGACATTATGGCTTTGTAAGAAGCCTATTGTTTTTCCTTTTCAGAAAATAAGTTGAGCTGAAATTTGATACAAATTTGGAAGAATAAATGAACTCCTTACTCATTATTAAGTATAATTAGTGACAAGTAACTGCCCTACCATTTTATTCTTCTTCTTTGGCATACGGTCCTTATAGTCTAACCAGTGTCTCCTACAGCCCATGCGGATCTGTCTTCTGTTTTCTTCTTTTTCCACCTCTCGACACGCTTCGATTCCAGATCGTTCTCAGTACAGTCTAACAACCTTAATTTTGGTCTTCCTGTCTTCTTTTTCCATTTGGTCTCGCCAGAAATACTTCCTTTACGGTCCTATCATCAGCCATTCTTTCCAGATGACCATCCCATTCTTATTTTCTTATTTTAATTGTTGTTACGATATTTAGTTTTCTACACATATCCGACAATTCATCATTAGTTCGGATTCTCCGGCCATTTTGATCTTTATTGGGCCATATATCTTTTTTTAGTATATTCCGCTCCCTTGTTTTAAAGGATGATTTCATTTTCTGTCATTGCCTACGTTTCACAACTGTATAGCACTGTAAGCTGAATTATTCTAAAATATACTTTTACTTTCGTGTGTCTTGATATATATATATATATATATATATATATATATCTTGATTGCATAATTTTTACTGCCGTGTCATAGTAGATAAAATTTCACCACTTTTCGCATAATACCATCGCTTTTTTTGGAACTCATCGAGCACGCACATCAGACTTGTGGGTATCTGGGATGTGACGCTGTATAGTTTGGTAGATGTGGCAAGATTTAAGAACTGTTGGGTCGATTTTCGTTACATAATTTACCCTATCGTCAGTCTGTTACTAACCACGTTACTGACGAGACTGGAGCCAGAATGGTGTAGTCGGTGTAGTTACTGGACTGCGTGCTGGACAACTGAGGAATTTTGGTTCGATTCTAGAGAGCGAAAGAGTTTTCTCTCTTCTCCTAAACCTCCACATCGGCTCTGGCGACCACTCAGCCTCCTATTCGATGGTCCCCGGAGGCTCTTTCCTCTAGGGAAAGCGGACGGGGCATGTAGCCGTCCCACTGTCGTCCTTCTAGTGCAGAAATTAAGAATGAGTGGATCTATGCCTCCACTCCCCTATAAATCTTCATGACGTACGCACAGAAAACTTTACCATGTACCGATGGGCATGTTTTAAGGATTCAATCACTGGAGAGTGTCATTGCTCTCTTCATTACTGTCAGAGTAGGAGACAGAATATTGATTTAACCACATTAGAGCATTTCAATATCTATCCATACTGCTGCACCAAAAGAAAAGAAGCAACTGAGTGAATTCAGAGAATAAACACTTGAAAAATACACTCATCCCTCGCTTTTCGCGGTTTCGCAAATTCGCGGGGTCGCTTCAAGAATAAAATTTATCACTCGACCCTTCAATATATCGAAGCGTCAGAATTGTTCGACAATTCTAAAAGGTCTTTGAGCCATACCGCATGATGCGCAAGGAGTTGAAGGGGGGAACAAAAGCAATTCCCATCACCACGTTCTGCAAAGAATAAAAAGAATAAAGGATTGAATAAATTTCCTTTCCCTGACTAAGCTTAAACCCACCGACAGTCTGGGTTGGGGGAAGGTTTCTTAGCAGATAGATGCTGAGAAGTGTGATTAAATCAATAATAATAATAATAACAATAATATAAAGTTCGAATTTCGCCCAGTGTTAGGCCATGAAGGCCAAGATGGGGAGTAGAGGTACAGTTACACTCTCTATTAAACCTCGGCTGTACATGAAAATAGGTGGCTAATGCCACGCCCCCGGCCGCATTACCCGCAGGAAAGTGACCCGTTACCCATTATTCAGGAGGCTGTGTTGGCCACAGAGTCAGTTCGGTCGGGTATAGAAGATGTCACCCCCACCTGAGTTCGAACCCCGGACGGTCCAACCCGTAGCGAGTCGCTGTACCTTCTACGCTACCCTGGCCCCGCCTAACAACAACAACAACAACGACAACAACAACAACAACAACAACAGGCTTCAGTTCCTGGCAATGCGTACAGCTGCCTACCTATTTACACCGGTTTGTCACGGTGTTAGCCCTTTGTCATTTGATAGTATGATATTTAAAAATATTTTATGTGGTTAAACCATTTATATTTAACTCTGCCCAAGTATCTACATGGGTCTGTTAGAGAATGGCCGGATGTAGTCATGTGTGGAGTCGGAATATATCCAAATGTCAAACAATGTGAAAGCACTGTTGGCACTTCCTTAGAGACTCCGTATTATCCGTGAGCGGTGCCCCGAAAGGCAGGAGTTAACACGAATGTCTTTAGTACCACAGCTTTAAGACAAGTGAAATATGGGCATAACTCATGACCAGACTTTGATATCAGTCGAATTACACCACGCACACAACTAATGGAATCAGAGCATAACCAAAGATCGAACAAGATAAACTCCTTGCAGGTAACTTTCTGTGTTCGAATCAAGGTTAGGATAGACGGAGGTTCCCTTTCTGGTTGGAGGGGCGACAGTTGGGTTGCTGCCGTTGGGCGCCCTACAGACATGACGTCGCAATATCAGTGAAGGGGAGCAAATGCTGTGGTAGCAGCCACTGAAGTGGCAAGCGCAGTAAACGTAAATGTCCTGCGATGTGTGGCACGGAGAGGCAGGCTTGGCAATGTATATAAAGCACCGCACAGGTTTTGCGTACGCCATTAGCTTTCGGTTTCCACAGTGAGTGGCCAGGTGAGGAGTGAGGAAGTCTGACGAAAGATGAAGGTAAGCTACAGCTTGTTCTGTCCTGCAAGTTTACACTACGCAGCACGTTCGCGATATGGACCAGCGGCGAGCAGACGATGGCTGCTGCTGCTCATGGCTGTTCCGGACATCTGAAACAAGCAAAGGTGTTCGCCAGGAAATCTGGCGGATATGTTCGTGTTAAAATATTACTTGAACGTAAATTAAGAAAAAAATCGACTGTATTGTGTGCATTGTCTTTTCAAAATTCATGCTCTTGAACTTCATGGGTGAAATGTTTCAGGGGAAACTGAATGAAAAGAAACCATATATCTATTTCCAATATTAGGATCTCTTTACCAATATTAGTTTCATTCGAATCCACAAACAGGGTTTATATAAATTTATTAAATGCCTCTTTTACCTGTTTCAGTTGCATAGCTGAGGTGTGTTTACAGCATTGTGTGTACAGTAGCGATACGTTTCATGAAAGACCATGATTAAGATTTACGATTAGGAGTTAAAGGAAGGTCCGAAACGAGAGGTTTAGGCTTAGCAGCGTGTCTGTTTTCACAGTGGCTACCCTTATCTGTACGGACAGTATTCAGTTCAAACAGATTGTTAGGATACTGATAAATTGTACGTGATGTTTACATCACACGCGTGGGGTCTGTGTGTGTGTGTGTGTGTGTGTGTGTGTGTGCGTGCGTGCGCGCGCGCCGGCGCCAATAACACTATACAAACGCTTTTATATGGAGTGAACGGGATGATTAAAAACCACGAACTGCGACGGAAGTGACCGTATTATAGTTTAAAAAACTTATTTTGGTGTGTTCCTGTGAGCGCTGCATGGAGAAACCATTAGTCGTTCAGGTGTTCATGAATTCCCCTTATTTTATGAAACACGTGTTCATCAACGCATTCGCAGTAGCCTACCACTGATCTGTATGCTGAGCCAAATGAATCCAATCCGTATCCCCCGTGATCTATTTTTAGCTTACTCTCTCCCTAAGAAGGAAATAAAGAGTGGTTTGAGGGCTAGTATGTCCCACGTTTAAACTGCTGAAACAACTGGCCAGTTTTCACGAAACTTTTGAACGTTATATCACTGTAGGGTACGTGTGTCATATATTGTTCTTAAATTTCCTGTAATTAGTAATAATAATATGTTAGAGGCAAAACTGTGAGAGAAGTACGAAACTAGCTTGAGGCTGGTAAAAAGCTGTATGATAACAGACCTTACAGAAAACACTCGGCTTTTATTCAGGTAAAGTTTTTTGTAGAGCGTAAGCGTGCTATAAAAATGGCAGCCTTCAAATTTTATTTCTGTTTTTTGGTTCCACTGGAGCTAGGACCGTCGAATATTTTTATTAAGAGTTAAGTGTTAATATTTTTCTTCTGTGTACGCGATGGGTTACAGAAGCGATGTCCCTGCAGGTTATACAAGTAAAATACTTACACGTCGCTCATTTCTAATTTATACTACATGCCTTACTTATCATATTCTGTATTATCACCCTAGTGATGTATAGTAAAGAGTACAAGGTATAAAGCTTCGTATTATGTATTTTTCTCCAAATTATGTGGTACTTCTTTTTACATTAATTGTTATGCTCAGTACACTTTTATAATTACACCAAACTATGTCCTCCCCGCTGGGAGAGAGCAGCTTTAACATCAGTACAGTATAAGGGGCTCAATTATACTTTTCTGAATGTTTTAACTTGTATATTTAATTAGAAGGGTAAAAAACATGTTTTTAACCAAATACTCGTAAGAAATCCTGGAATTTAAACTGTTCTTAATTTCGTCATGATCATAATTAATTTTCCTTGATGAACCAAACAACAAATTAAAGATTTAAGCCAGCCCAGCAACTAGATTCAAACACAGGTTTCCAGAATATGCACACACTGGTATATATAGAGGCTGCAGTTCTATTGTGGACACACAATTTGAAACTAGGAGCCGGGGAAGGAGGGAAGATGAATGAGATGAACCTGGAAATTTCTTTCCCTCAAGATAAACACTTCCAGCTCAACGTTCGTGTAACCTAATGTTGAGAGGCGTTCGCGTAACTACTGTTGTCGTGGAAAAGAATAAGTATTACATAGACTGTGTATGTGTGTAACCTTAAGTTTTCCAGCATGCACAGCATACGCACCGTATTATATTGCTATTTGTGGTCTGTCCGGCTCTAACCGTATTTTTCCACATCATCTAACAAAAGAACGATTTTCGGAAGAAAAAAAAATTACTGAACATATAATGTGTGTTTTGAGTTTCGCTACTACTTTTGTCTGAAGTGTTTCTCGTTCTAAGAAGAATTCAGCCAGATAATATCATCACGGTTGAAGGTTTGCATGTAAAATACCGGTTATTCTTGTCACATGTTAATGTAACTTGAATTTTCTCGACAGATTTTCGAAAACTCCTCATGAAAATCTGTCCAGTGGGAGCCGAGTTGTTTCATGCGGACAAGCAGACGTGCGGAAGGGCAGACAGGCATGACGAAATCTAATAGTCGCTTTTTGAAATTTTGGTAACGCGCCTAAAATGACAAACTGTATAAATAAAACACAACTAAGAAATTTAAGACCGTGCTTAGACTAAGTAAAGTGTGAGTAGCAAAACAGAGTAAATAATGTAAAAACTAGACAACTTGGAGGGACTCACAACAAGGCTTTTTAATCTCTGAACGGTTCCATGAAATCTGTACTCAGCACTAAATTTAATACACACTTGCATACGTGCATACATACATACATACATACATGCATAAGTTTATGTATACTTCTTCAATTCATGCTGATAGTAAGAATGGGTGGTGTTCAAGCTCCACTCCTCAACACGCCCTTATTGTGTTTTGTTTAAGCACAGGGTAAGCTTTATCTTTTCCTTTTCTACCGCCAGGATTTCCATTCTGTCCTCCGGAACTCCCATTTGTAGTTGAAATGGCAATGACTGTCAGCATGATCACGATGTATTCCACCTTCATACTCTTAAATCCCGGTGGCCTAGCTGCGTTGTTCTGAGTCAAATAAAACAGGCGTAACATTAAACAACTGTTACTGCAGTACCCGTTTACTAAATGCCCTGATCCTGCAGGCGTGTTATTCCGACAACACAAAGGGAGTGGCACTTGAAAGAATGAAACATAGACAACAGCAGTAACGGGTATAAAGGTGAATGAATAAGGTTGTATTACGTAATAAGCTCGGTGTAAAAATAACCGGATTGGAAAGGATGTACTCTGCAATGCAGCACAAGTAAAGCAATCCCTCTAACAGGCCTGGGCAGGTCATATGGGTTCCAGAAGGTTGAGGCTTCCAGATTTCAAGACAGTCTGCACATGAAGGTGGTAAGGTTGTCAGTCCTACGCACCGGCCGCCTTTACCGCTCAGGATATATTGCTGGTACTCATTTCTGTTAGAGGTTGAGTCGACCCCAGGGCTATAGTGCGGCCGGAAAGATTATGTCAATGAAAAATTCCAGTGACACCATCTGGAATCGAACCCGCGATCTACCAGCTTGCAGTACAGTGCCTGAATTAACTGCGCCACCGCGCTGTAATGCAGTACTGCACAAAATTACGGGTGGCATTCGCAGCGGCTTATTTGCCTAACTTTAAGTGCCATTTGTTTATAAAATACACACGAAACAGTTAAATTTATGGCTTTAGTTAAGACTCGGCCGATCCCGGTGGCTGTGCAGTCGAAGGTGTAAGTCTGCAGTCTCTTCATCGCTGGGATCGCTGGTTCGAATCCCGCTGAGGGAATAGATGTTCGTCTCTCGGGTGTGGTGTGTGTTGTACAGCCTCTGCGACGGGCTGATCACTCGTTCAGAGGAGCCCTACCATATGTGTGTGCGTGTGTGTGTGTATGTATAATTGTGTATAGTGTAGAAACCTCAACAATGAGGCAGCTTATGCCTGATTAGGGCTGTTGTGGCGCACGCGCACACACACGGCCTGAGAATCTGAATTTTGCTGCAATGTATCATTGCCTTAGACGTATCGAATTAAAAAAAAAAACTTCCCGCGGCTGGGCGTTGATACTGGGTATAGAGAGACAGACGGACAGACAGACTGACTGACAAACGCAGGGACATCAAAAGACACGGTCTTCGATAAATCTGTGCTGGGGCCTCCAATATAAGCCTTTATGACAAGGAATGAAGCAGTTCTTGAGTTACGAGACGACGCTGCAAATAAACAGTTGATTAGTCAGATCAGTGGCTCTCAACCTGCGGGTCGCAAACCTCCGAGGGCCACGGGTGTATTCCAAGGGATATGAAAATTTAAATTCTGTAGACTAACTAAAAAATATATATGAGGACTATTTTATACTTTGCAAGTGACCCAAGAACGCCCAGAGTGACACTGTCCACATATAGAATGCTGAAGTGGTAAACCGGCTACGTCTTCTTTCGAAGGTGTGTGTTTCGAAACATGGTTGAGACACCGCTGTACTTCCTGAGATTCCACTGTCCACTCCAAGAAAGTAATGGTGCTCTAACTAAGAGGCTACGGCCACTTTTTGCCACTGAATGTTAGCACCAAACGTCGCGTACTGAGAATCTGTTCTGTTCTTAATTCCCAGAGTTGCACATTGGCCGGGAAACCAGATATCCTGCATTTCATTGCAGTGTTTCTGAGCTCCTCCAATGGGAATTTTACTCTATTAATCACGTGAGTGTATGAATCATGGTTGCCGACTACGTCTGTCCCCTGGCGCTGAGGCACTTAACGAAATATTTTAAGTGGTGTTAGTACCCCCTGATGTTCCCCTACCTTCATTGAAACTTTTCAACTATTTCTCAGTTGAGATCCGCGTTCTTCTGGGTTATTACGCAGCGTATAGTGGCAATTCCTTACTGACGTTTCGGAAAAACCTATCGGTCCCATCTTTCAAGGGTCTTCTTGAAATTCTTGAGACCAGAAATGGGACCGATAGGTTGCCCAAATACGTCGGTAAGGAATTGCTACTATACGCTGCGTAACAACCTAGAAGAGTGCAGATCTCATCTACTTCGCGGCGGAAGCCTGTAGTCACGCGTGTTTCTCGGTTGATAGCTACGTACAGAGAATACCTTAAAAATCCACTTCAGTACGTATCGTTCCAATTTATGAAGGCTAGTATGATTTACTCCTTAATTTCCAAATAGGATTTTGTTTCCAACAAAATAATCCAGTGGAATTTAAATTTTTGCAAAGAAAATGTGGTATTGAAAGAAAATTTTATGTGGGAGAATTTGTGGTGGAAACCTGGGCAACCTCTTGAAATTTTGAAAAGTTGGCACCCATTGTATTTCGTGTGGCACCACGTCAGTTTAATGCCATAAACTACTAAGGTACTACTTATTCCCACATTACCTTAATTTTGTTAATCAAAATTGTCCACCATTATACACAAACTAAACATCTGATGATAACAGTGGCCCAGACATTGTTCTGTTACATCCTTTCCTGTTTACATAATTGATAACCATTATCCTATATAACATTCAGTGCTATGCAATCATAATTCAGTGTTGTAAAACAACATTCCTGTTAATACCATTACCCATGATCTCTGTCTGTTATCTCCCTTCCAAATACTACTTTACATCCCATCTACCATATATCATTAATGATACAGTTTATTCAGCACTGTAAAATAATCAGATAATCAACAGACTAATAAGACACGCTTTTACATACAGCTATCAATGATCCTGGCATGTGTCATGGTAACGTTGCTGGCAGGTGTCGCAACAGCAGGCCTCCTCCGAGTACCAAAAGTATACAACGCTCTCATTACTAGCAACGAGAAGTTGGTTCCTAGTGAAGCAATTCAGGTTTCTGCTCCTTTGCTGCAGCCAATTGGATTAGCTCCTGCAGTTCCAGCAGTGGTTGTGACCAGTCCTTACATCACTGTTGATGACTCTGTATCTAAGCCTAACAAGACAGAGACAGTAACTAGTCCTGAGAACGAAAGTGATAAGAGCCCAGAAGGTGAAAAGAATGCCACATCCAGCATCACACCTGTAATCACACCCTTTTCCCTCCCAGTAGCATATTATAATGCCATTACATATTACCATAACCTTTGGCCTTACACCTATTCATCATCGTCACCTGCCACATTTGTCTTTACGGCTCCTTTCACATATCCTGGATTTTTTAATCTGTATGGAGGCCTACCCTCAAGTCAAGTCAAGAAACCAGAATCTGATCCAGCTTCCTCTAAAGACTCAGCATATACTCCTCCTTCTGGAACCAAAGATGATGCAGAGAAAGAATCAGTGTCCATTGAAGCCAGCTAATTCTTACAATGTTGCCTGTGTTGGAACATAACCTGTGAAAGTCTAAAATTTCAGCATTTTATGACTGTATAGACTGTGAATGAATATGATTTTGTGTTCTAAAATTTGCTGAGATGCTCAATTTTCTCTTCCCTTAATATGTAACTGGTGTATAATATTTATTTTCCATGACAACATGGTCTGTTGAGGTACTTGTTCTGACCTTGTTATATGTTTATTTCACAAATTTACATCAGTAAAACTGTGGAAGAAAGTGGGACTTGTAAACATTTCTTTGTGTGTGAGTTATGCTTAATACAAAACTCTGAATTAACTGTTTTGACTAACTGAATTGAATATTAATATCACTGTGCTCATTATTGTGGGCCACTGTAACACAGAGCTTCAGTTTCTGTTGGCTCGTGGTAGTCCATATACTTGCATTTTTCTGTTCTGTGTTACATTGTCAGCTCACCTGCCCCCCTCCCCCACCACCACCAACTCAAAATGTCCTACAGTTTAAATAAAGTACAGTTAACCAGAACTGTTAATGTAGGATTATGTCAGAAAGAAAGTGAAAGAAAGAAATTATTGTAATGTATTGAATAAGTAAGTTCAGTAGATGTTTAAGTCAAGATGCTTGTAAAAGTGAACACAAAATAAAAATGCAAACATCTTAAATGAAAACTAGAACATATAAATAACAGAGTTATACCAGTAACTGCTTTTTGTTTTCTATGAATAAAAAGAGAAGCAGTTTAGCAATGAGGTACACATTGTGAACTATTCTTCAAGATTTTACAGTGTTGTTTATATAAACAAAATAAAAAAATAATATTGGTGTGTACATTTCAATGTATCTTTTATCTTATTGTGTGTATGTACATACCCTGTAATGTGCTGGATATGTATCTCTAGCTGAAGCAACATGAATTTTGGTGGAGAGATGTCTTATTAAACCTTCACTTATGAGACCAAAAAGGAGATGGGTGACTGATATGAAAAATATCTCATATGAGTTGTGAAAGTATGAACTAAATTTATTCTGGATTATGTCCAGTGTTGAGTTCTGTAAGAAGAGCGTTGAACATCTGTTATCTGAGACTTTAGTCACACAGGGTCATTGATTAAAAAAACTCCCTCTTTTTAGAGTGAATATCCCATTCATTTTCAGACACTTAATCATGGAATGTGTGATTGTGAAGTATTCAGTACCTCACTAATTTTCATGTGTAGTTTTATGTCTCAGTGGCCATAAAATTGTGTGTCTAACATGATTAATTTATTAGTTCATTAGATTATGGAATTCTGTGATGTGACTTTTAGATTACTCCAAAACACTGGTGCATTATCTACTGGACTAAACCACACTACATCTCAGGATAGCATATCTTTACATTTGATCTGTTATATTTCAAGTCTTATGTAGTTATTGGACTCATTTCATGTCATCAGAATTATATTATTTTAGAAAATTTTTATGAAGCTACAGGGCCATGTGTAGGTTTTAAGTAGCTGTAATAACACTGACAAATATTTTAGCTACAGAATGAACACAGCAAGTACATTCACATTTACTTGTGACCACTGAATTATGCAATGGGAAAATAATGACAGTCATTATTACGCAGTGAATAGTGGCAGTTCCTTACCGACGTTTCAGGACAACCTCTCGGTCTCATCTTCAAGGGTCAAGAATTAAAAAAGAATAGACATCTTAATCTGTAACTGGGATTACGCTTACGCTAATGAATTTCTCATCACAGTTTAAGAACATGACGTGGACAAACTGTGGACCATTGCTCAAGAGGCAATAGGTCTTTATGGGGTGCATAACTTTGGCCGAAAGGCTGTCTGGGATTTGAACCCAGATGCATGTTTCAGGTTAGACTAACGGCAAAAATCAGACAGGTAGGGCCAACCACCATGCCGGAGAGAAGTGCAGAGGCTGTCCCCTGTTCTTGCGTGTTATACCCTGGCATTCGCTTTACAATGAGGAAAAAATGATGGGAAAAGCTTCAGTCAGGGTAGACAAAAAGTGCCAGCTGGGTACGATTCAATATATCCACATGGTCAACTTGACAAGTAACCTCAACAAGGCTGTCGGTCCCGGTCCCCTTTCGGATGCTTTGAGAAACCTGGGTCAAGCCATGTTCAGCATAGGTATATATCTGCTAAGCTGCCAAGATAAAAGAGAAGATGGGACACATAGGTTGTCCCGAAACGTCGGTACAGAATTACTACTACCCACTGTGTAATCACCGTGAGAAACCCAGTTCTCGTCTACTTCGCGGCGAAAGCCTGAAATCACGCTAAACTACTGCCACTTGACCTGACCTCTTATACCTACTCATGGTAGGTGTAGAGATACACTGTTTTATAGGGCCATTAAATTCATTCCAAAAAATATTTTATGGTTTAAAAATCTGGATCATTTCTTGAAACCAAAACTTCAGCAAACATGCCATAAAGCTGGTGGGTGCAGCTATGTAACATAAATGGTGTTGCAGCTACCCATTGTGAAAACTGTATTGCATTGAAGAGTCATGTTCACAATTTAACAATGGATTTAATCATCAAACTTCTTCAAGGAGATGCAAATACCAAACCAATGAAAACAGGTAAGTTGAGTGATTTGAATGATTGTGATATTTTAACCATAAATGGAACACTATAGCAAATAACCGAACTAGAAACTCCTCCAAACCCATGAATTCATTAACTTGACATATTAATCCACTTACTACAACTTCTAATAGATTTGCTCCGTTATCTAACCTCAAAAAACCATTAGTCACTATCAATAGTGATGCCAACAGAAGACAAATTGCATCAAACAAATGTGCAGTACCCTTCAAGAAGAAGCACAAAATCGTCATACTAGGAGACAGTCATGTTGAAGGATTGTCCGAGATCTCCTACAGTCTTGATAGTGCCTACAGTGTGATGGGTCTGACCAATCCTAATGAAAATGTAGACGCTATTATCCCTCCTTCGCACTTCACGATTGACAATCTTTCGAAAAAAGGTTTGATCATAGTTTGTGGAGAAACTGGCGATATCAGCAGAAATGAGACCAATGTAGGAATAAGGTGTTTTAAACAATTTGAAGTGAAGACTAGCAGTACTAATGTCATTATTCTTGATGCACCACACCACCATGACTGGAGGAAAACTCATGTGTTAACAAAGAAGTAATTATATTCAGTAGAAAGCTTCATAAAGTAATGAAATAATTTCAGCATGTTCAATTACTCAATATGAATATGAGCAGAAATCTTTTTATGAGACATGGCTTACATATGAACTCTGGAAAATCTTGGTCCTCCAACGTTGTTGTAAAGCCGATAAATGCTCTTTTTTTTAACTAAGCAGGACAAACCTCCCAGACACTTAAACCTGGCCAGATGTAAGTGAGTCTTCATAAAAAAATGTGTGTGTCCTTCAATCATCAATAGTCTGTGAATCATCACACATCATTGAAGAAAGGAGTAATATCAACTGGAATCATGTTCAACCTACAAATCAAGATTCAAACCAATGACCTATAAGGAGAAAGAATCCAACCAACACTCATGAATAGTTTATATGGACAAAATCATCCTTCACCAGAGCATAAGGGGTCTGAGTGATAAGAGTGATGAACTAATGTGTTCACTAATTAGCAATAAGTTTACTCCCCATTTCATTTGTTTATCTGAACACTATACAATTTCACAAAATTTATCAACCATTTCATTAGATAATTATTACTTATCTTCCAGTTTTTCGCATATTAATCGTATTGGAACTGGAGTATGTATTTTCACTGGGGCAGATTTGCAATATACCATATGTGATGTCTCTCAATTTTGTATTGAAAAAACGTTCGTTGTTTGTGCTATTCAACTCGACCTGGGAAATTATTACATCATCATAATATGTATTTATAGATCACCAGCTGGTAATTTCTTGAGTTTCTTTAATCAGTTGGACTCAACTTTATAGTACTTATATAACACTAAAACTGAATTAATCGTATGTGGGGATTTAAATGTTGATTTCTCTAAAGATTCCAATTTCAAACTTCTGTCATGTCTTCTACAGTCATATAATTTGTAGCATACTATTGATTTTCCAATAGATTTAACAACACTTCATATTCTACTATTGTTAATATCTCTACAGATAATTCCAGACTCAATCTATTGAAGGCTTTACCTATAATTAATGGTCTTTCAGACCATGATGCTAAATATTTAACCCCAAATAATTCATTTTTAAATAAGGTTTACAACTTAAATCAGTCATAAGAGGTTAATAACAAAAGCAAAAATATCAAATTTTGTGACTATTCTGAAAGATGAATCTTGGAGAGATGTCTACTTGTATAATGATATTAGCAAAAGCTTTAATTCCTTTTTTGAATTCATTTTTATTATACATTGAGTACTGTTTTCTCATGCATCATAAACTCAAAAGTTAATAAATAGGTCCTGGATTACACCAGGAATTGGAATATCCTGTAAAAAGATAAAAAGTCTTCATATTCTTAGTAGAAAGATCAGTGGCCATTTATCACAAAATACTACAATTCATAGTGCATTATTTCAAGAAAAGTCATTAGAAATGCAAAATGTAATTATTATAATAGCTTGTTACTGACAACTGAAAATATATCTAAAACAGCTTGGAGCATTATAAATAATGAGTCAGGAAAGTGCAAAAATAAAAATCGTACACCCCTAATGTTTGTATTGGGTAAAACATTTTTTTAAATAGAGTGTGCAGCTGAAACTTGTAATGATTATTTTTAATATGTAATTGAGAAATTGAATATAGAAAATGTGGACATTAACCCTGCCTGTTTGTCCCTTAATAAGTTTTCCTTTCCTTTCCTGATATGACATTTATTCCAACAGAAGCAGAAATTGTTAGTACATTTGTAACCATAAAGAATAAGAACTCATCAGGTTATGATGGTATATCAAATAGAAATTTAAAATCTTTTGGAAAATTCTGTAGTAAACTTTTAGCAAATGTTTTTAATAAATCTTTAACAATAGGCAAATTCCGAGATCGTTTGAAATATTTTGTTGTTAATCCACTATTTAAAAAAGGAGAAAAGTCTGAATTAACAAATTATAGACCTATCTCCTTGCTTACTGGTTTTATAAAGACTCCTGAATTAGTGATATGTCAAAGTATCAGCATGTCCAAAATCACAATATTTTTGCTGCAGAACAATATGGTTTCAGAAGGGGATTGTCAACAACTAATGCTACACACTGGCTTACTGCAGTTATTTTAAAGGCTGGGAACAATTGTAGATATATTTCAAGTTGTTTTTGTGACCTTCTAATAGCATTCGAGTGTGTAAAACATGAGCTCTTGTTAAAAATATTTCATGGAGTCAAAGGCATACTCTTAGATTGGTTTAAGTCATGCTTGTACAACAGGACATAAAGAGTGGAATTAAGGCAAAAGACGCGTGGCTTTTTCCGGCGTAAAATTCGATTTCCGACGGAAGGCGCGTTGGGGAAAACGCCTTTTCAGGCTGAACGCTAGTAGCGGAAAACGCTTTTTCCGGCGCCAAATTTAATTTTCGGAAGAAGGCACATTGCGGAAAACGCGTTTTCCGGCAGAAGACGAGTGGCGGAAAACACGTTTCCCGGCGGAAGGGGAGTGGCGGAAAACTCTGTTTCCTGCTGAAAATTTAATTTAAGGCAGAAGGCGCGTGGCGGAAAACGCGTTTTCAGGGGGAATGCGAGTGGCGGAAAACGCGTTTTCATGCGTAAATTCAAATATCCGTGGGAATGCGAGTTGCGGAAAACGCGTTTTCCGGCCGAAAACGAGTGATGGAAAACGCCTTTTCAGGCGTAAATCTTAATTTCCGGCAGAAAGCACGTGGCAGAAAACGCGTTTTCCGGCAGAAGGCGATTGGCGGAGAACGTGTTTTCATGCGTAAATTAAAATATCCGGGAGAAGGCGAGTTGAGGAAAACGTGTTTTCCAGAGGAAGGCTAGGGGCGGAAAACGCGTTTTCCATTTGAATATCACATTTCCGGCGGAAATTGAGTGGCGGAAAACGCGTTTTCCTGCGGAAGGCGAGTGGCGGAAAACGGTTTCTCAGGCGTAAGTTTAAATATCCGAGGGAAGACGAGTTGTGGAAAACGCGTTTTCCGGCTGAAGGCTAGTAGCGGAAAACGCCTTTTCCGGCGTCAAATTTAATTTTCGACAGAAGGCGCGTTGCGGAAAACGCGTTTTTCGGTTGAATGCGAGTGGCGGAAAACGCATTTTCCGGCGGGATGCGAGTGGCGGAAACGCTTTTCCGGTGTAAAATTTAATTTCCGGCAGAAGGTGCATTACGGAAAACCCGTTTTCCGACAGAAGACGAGTGGCGTAAAACGCGTTTTCCGGCTGAAGGGTAGTGGCGGAAAACTCCTTTTCCTGCTTAAAATTTAATTTAAGACAGAAGGCGCGTGGGGGAAAACGCGTTTTCAGGCGGAAGGCGAGTGGCGGAAAACGCGTTTTCATGCGTAAATCCAAATATCCGTGGGAAGGTGAGCCGCGGATAACGCGTTTTTCGGAGGTAGAAGAGTGACGGAAAACGCTTTTTCCGGCATACATTTTAATTTCCTGCAGAAAGCGCGTAGCGGAAAACGCGTTTTCCGGCAGAAGGCGATGAGCGGAAAACGTGTTTTCATTCGTAAATTAAAATATCCGGGAGAAGGTGAGTTGAGGAAAACGCGTTTTCCCGAGGAAGGCGAGTTTGGGAAAACGCGTTTTCCGTTTGAATATCACATTTCCGGCGGAAAGCGAGTGGCGGAAAACGCGTTTCCCGGCGGAAGGCGAGTGGCGGAAAACGCGTTTCCCGGCGGAAGGCGAGTGGCGGAAAACCTTTTTTAAGGCGTAAATTCTAATATCAGTGGGAAGGCGAGTTTTGGAAAAAGCGTTTTCCGGCTGAAGGCTAGTAGCGGGAAACGCCTTTTCCGGCTTAAAATTCAATTTCCGACAGAAGGCACGTTGCGGAAAACACGTTTTCCGGCTGAAGGCTAGTAGCGGAAATCGTTTTTTCCGGCGTCAAATTTAATTTTCGGCAGAAAGTGCGTTGCGGAAAACTCGTTTTCCTGTAGAATGTGAGTTGCGGAAACGCGTTTTCCGGCAGAAGACGAGTGACGGAAAATGCGTTTTCC
>Ga0123357_10003419_pt1 | contig 18170 bp, 6 predicted proteins | sample TergutEmb28metaG_FD_89873 | JGI IMG/M metagenome (GOLD analysis project Ga0123357, IMG submission 89873) | Embiratermes neotenicus P4 segment gut microbial communities from Petit-Saut dam, French Guiana - Emb289 P4 | ecosystem: Host-associated > Arthropoda: Insects > Digestive system > Gut ... | reverse complement strand
AATATAACAATATAACAATATAACAATATAACAATATAACAATATAACAATATATTGCAGAGAATTATATTTGCTCGTGCTGTCTAATATGAGGCAGAAAAATAAAACAGAAAAATGTGCGCTGACTTTTCAAAAATATGCTCAGTCACGTGGGCCCTTTTGTTATAATAAATTATTACTTTAAATAGGGCTACTGATATCTATCAAATTAAATTAATGTTTACGTATTAAACGAACATCTTATTTAAAGTGATATTAATGTATGAAATTTAAGTGCTTAAAAATGCTGGCAATCTTACACGGTTTTAAAATGTCACCGTACCTGTCACTGACATTTTGTTTCCCGTTTTATTTCGTAATGAAAATGAATTTGGTGCTCAAAACGTTTGTGCTTGAGCAACTAACTTAATCAATTGCAACTTTACACAGCAGACGGTGTATATAGTGAACATAAAGTAACGCGCCTTTTGTCTAGGCCTCCAGTCTGTGAATCATATATATATATATATATATATATATATATATATATTTGTGTCAGAAAAATGTTGCTAAATAATTTAAAGGTTTGAATTTAGAATTGCCGTACAGAAGTCACACACATCATTTTATGTGGCCCATTTATAACTTAATTGAGGTCTTATGTTGTAGTAAATCCTCCGCTGACAAGTGATTGTGCACTTTGGATTGTGTCCATAGTCTTAGACTTTAACGGATCCTGACAGTTGCATGTAATGTGCTGTAGTGATGTTCAGTGGTGAAGTTTGCTTCGAATTGCAGATGTTTCAAATATTAACACTTTTTATTTGTTATGAACTCTGTATTTACTTCAAATTATTACTGAAATTAATAGCAATTGGAACTTGTACATACTACAAATATGGCAATACTGCGAACTCTTCAGTTCGAAGTACAAACTTCTTTTATCATTGCTTGTTTGCCTGTTAGCCTAGTTTATAACGGAATCCTTATCATGGAAATATGGAATGGTTTATGTTTAATGAAAAGTTGGAAGATGCATATTTACGGAAACACCGTAAGAGTTTTGAAGGTTGAATAGAATATACTAAAGTAAAAACTCAGCGCCACGTCTACATGGTTAAGAAAATAATAGAATGATTGCAGTACTGAAGCGCAGTTACGTTCCATCCTTTCCCAGGAAGTGCTCTATCTGTCATTTTTCTTATAAATTTATTTACAAATGACAGGTTTCTATGTTTCATTATTTCTAATAACTTAGTAATAATCTACAGTGTAAATTATTTCAGTAATACAATATTTTTTGTTTCTAAATTCAAAATTAGTTTATTGTATTTACGGTAGGTACCCCATTGTGTATTTGACACAATAATTTATAACAAATCACAAAATTACATTTACACACTTCAGCATTTATGGCATATTAGGCCTAATCTTGTAACCACTATTGTCCCCCATGCAGAAACAAAGCTTTCCCCTGCGGTTGATCACGTCTGCACAGAGAGTTGCAGCGATACATTCAAATTACAGTTCATCCTCAGAGAGGGGGCAGTTCTGGCTTTCTGGCGCTCAATAGGAAGTTGCCATGTGCATGGCATGAGGGGATTCGCAGATATGCTGCTCCACAAAGCTTGACAAAAAAAATCGGTCGTTAATATACTTTTGAAATTGGTGTTTTGTAATTGCAGATGTTGTGACATGCCTATCTTTATTGTTGTACGTCTGTCAGTGTTGCATTACTGGCATGTACAAAGTCTGTTACTGTCAGTGACAAAATATGTCTGTAGTTTTATTCGTGTAGTATGAGCTTTGTCAAATTTTAAAACTCGGTCATGGATCACTGTAGTTACTAAATCGGTCATGATTACGATATGGGCACATGAGGTCATGCACAGTAAAAAAAACCCCCGAGTTACATTTGCAAGAATTTCAGTTACATGCCTACCTATTCTACCTGTAATTTCAACGATGAGCCCCGTGCAAATACATCATCTGTTTACAGAGAGACGCGTTTTTCATATAGATTCTTTGTAAGAGTTTATTAAATTTGGTAAAGAAACCCCCAGAAAACTGTTTTGACAAAATACGAATTGAGGGAAAGTGGAAGTTAGTACTGTTTTGTTGTCTACGCTGAAGATTATTTTATTTATCCAATTTAATTCGTGTGCTTTGCGGGTTTTGAGGTTTTCGAGGCGGTGTAGCCGAAGATTCCGATCTTCTCTAATTTGACGCTGAGTCACGGGGCAATTGGGTCCCGAAGAATTCTTCCAGGACTTAGCTGTTTTTTGAAGATGAAGACAGTACGTTCCTTCGAAGCGGTGGGACCCATTTACCCGGTGACTCAGTGTCACATCCCTGAAGAACGGAATCCTCAGCTGTACACAAACTTTGGAATTTCCTGGACATATTGCTGTCGTTACTAGCAGCTAACGCACCCTAGTCAGTCACGATAAGGAACTTCCATCCTGGGTCTGAAATATCCGGCGTATCCCAAAAACATTTACAAAACACAGTACTTCAAAGCTCCTACAGATGGCAGAAGAGGAAGACTGTGATGCTGCCATCTGTGGGTGTGTACCTAGCAAATTTTTCTGATCCTATTCACGGCAATTTAGTTTGGACACTGCAGATCAAATTTATGTTATGAAGAGTATAGGTGTACATAAACACAAGTTTTTAATTCATAAAAATAGGTAGTATATAAACAAAAAACTTTAAATTACTCCAGCGATGAATAGCACTGAAGTAATAACGTAAGCTGTCTGTGATTATAGTAGAATAAGTCATTTTGCGTTATGAGAGCAACATACCATGTTTCACTAACGAATGTTTAGTAACCAAAGCAGTAAGTATACATAAGTGCATGAGACTGGATTTCGTTTATAAGCAGCATGTTAGTGTCCGTAGCTAGTAGCAAGTTTGTGTTTGTTGTGCCGTCCACCAGAGAGCAGCACTTATAACGGGGTTAACACGAGTACGGATGCTGCTGCCGCTGCCGGGTCGTCCCCAGGGCTCCCCTTGTCCCTCCCCGCCGATCCTGCCCCGCCAGCAGCGCCACAGGGCGGCAATAGCTCGCCCGACCCTGGTTCGCTCACCGTACTCCAGCCTGCAAACAACAATGTCGCCACGGCCGCTGCTTCGCCGTACTCCACCATGCTGCCCGGCTTCGCCCACTACTCCACAGGCAAGTTTCGAATATTCCCCATCCTCGGAACCAAGGAAGACTTCGGGTGGTCTGTCAAAGAAAGCCGGATTTCTTTACTTCAAAACCTGATAGTTTCTCCGTTTGACTGAAAACATGTTCCATATTCTAAAGTAGCTGGTACTTTGAAAGGGGTAGTGTACGAGTACAAATTCAGGCACGTTGTATTTTAAATTTCTTTAGACCCAGGACGTTAAGGAAATACATGCTTATGGTATTGTTCTTTCTCTAATAAATGTGGAATATCTTTAAACGTGATAATGTACTTTACACTGTTAGTCATGCCACCATTTTACTTTTTAATATTCTGCCATTAAACAGCTTCACCTACGTCTAATTATTTCTAAGTTACAACAGCATCACGTAGTGTAGGAACATAAATTTATGTAGGCAACAGGTATTCAACAATTATTCATCTTCTGTGTTACGGTAAGTTGTTCTACAGAATGTAAAATAACAACATGGTGGATCTTCAAGATTCCACATAACATTTTAAATGACATTAACAAACAGTGAATTTTTAGGAGTTAGGAATGGCAAATCCTGTGTACAAATATTATAAACATGGATATGAATTAAATGTTGGAAATTATTAATTGATTTTTATTTTAACAATTACAACTGTGGTAATCATGTCAAACGGTAGGCCAGCTAGTGGAAATAATTCAGAGAATTTGACCACTACATTGTTCATTGTGCATTCTGTACAAAGTGAAAAAAGAATGCTGTGTGTGGAGGTAAAATCTGTCTGTTACCTGGGATCAAAGCTTAAACCAATGGCTGCAATTTTTAATTCAACATTGGAAGCTTCAACCAAAAGTTGTTGGGCAAATTTATTTTAAATTTAATATAACAGGTTCCCAAAAATAGCTGTTTGTACTACATTATGTTTGTACTACATTATGTTGCTCACATTTCCAGCAATGTTAAAGTAAATTTCTTCTGGCCTCACCATGTCTACTGAAATATTTTAGAGTTCTTCCCCAAAAATGGCTATTTTGATATATCAAACTTCAAATTTTTTTTGTCTACTAAAAAAGGAACACAAACATTATAAGTGTAGGATACGATGTCTTGCCAAACATGACAAAGGCAAAACCAGCTCAGTTTTGAGATGATTAAGAATGTAAACCCACCGTCTTTCAATTCTTTCAAAACAGACCCCCTGTGGCAAGTGTAGAATATTACAACAATTACTGACAGATGTTCTAAAATTCCATAAAATAAGTTTACAACTTTGCATTCCAACATCTTTAGGTGGCTTCTAGTTGTGAAGCTAGTCTGAACTGCAAACAAGCAGATCTGATACTTTAGATTAATTCAAAAGTCTGTCTTCCCAGCCATCTGATCAGTCAACTAGTGAACCAGCTATCCATCCAAACAAGCATAGCCATTTACTAGCAAATTAACCCACTGAATTGTGCATTCCTACATCCATGGATCAGGCAATCAAATCCATAGAAATCTTGCATACAGATGCATTTTATTATTATACTTAAGCACATTTCTCTAAAGCTATAATAGTAATGTGAAATCACCTGCAATCAGAACAAGTGACACTCTTCATGTTGCTGAAGCAGTGCTTTCATCCATAACTTTGCAACTTGCAATGATGAAGTTAATGGCCTGTATGAATTTGGACTAGGGGTCCAAACTTACTCATTCTGAAGTATTTGGAATGGCACAAGTAGAAAAATTTTTACTAACCAAAATTTTCTTATGCAGGAAAGCAATTGAGGATAAAAATTAAAGAGCACAATCAATTTGTGTGTCTTTCCAGTAAATGTATTTTTTATTTATTTATGTATCAATCCCACCTTTTCTTCCTAGAAGCAACATTCTAGTTTGTTAGTTCAGACTTCAGAGAATGAAAGTGACTGACTGCATTATATTTTATTTTACTGGCTTTGCTTGGAATAAACACAAAACACAGAGGAGGTCTCCATTCTTCTGGGATGTAGTGTCATGTCACTGCATAACTGATGCCTGGTGTTGCAACTGAACATTTCTATCCTTACAAACAAGACCACTAAGTTCTCTCAAAATGCGAGTTACCAATTACCCATTGACATGGTGCCACATACCGAAAAATGGAGACCACAACTCTAAAGCTGAAAAAGCCTGAAAACTCACACAAGCCCTAGAGGGTCAATATATATATATTATTAATTGTATTATTGTACATTGGAAATTTTCTCAAAATTATTCAAATTTCTAACATTACAAATATAAAGCAATCCCTGTACAGGCCTATTACAGACCCTGAGGGTTCCAGGAGGTTGAGGCTCCCAAACTTCTAGATAATTGGCACATGAATGTGGTAAGGTTGTCAGCCCCATGCACTGGATGTCTTTACTCTGCAGGAAATATTCCTGGTACTCATTTTTCTAAGAGGCGAAGTCGATTCCTGGGACATAGGGTGGACGGAAGCATTATGCCAATGAAAAATTCCAATGACACCATCAGAAATCAAACCCACGACCTTCTGGCTTGTAGCACAGAGCCTCAACCAACTGCACCACTGTGTTTTCCCACTTCTAACTCTTTTTTTTTTTTTAATTAAATTTGCTCAACTTAAATTTGAGTAATTAAATTAACTCCACAGTCAAAGTTTCTCATTGAGTAGTTCATATTCAGTGAGTCAACAATCTCCAAGTTTTACTGGAAACTGAAGATTTGTCACAAGTTTCACAACAACTTGTCCCTGACACTTCTTGAAATGTAGCTGAATCCAGCCCTCCAGCCCACAACTTCATACCCCATTTCTCACAGACCAGTTTCTACATTATCTTCCCATCAATGGCTGTTTTTTCCAAGTGGTCTATTCATTTAAGTGTCTGGACCAAAATTCTGCATGTATTTCTTATTTCCTTCATACATACACAATAACCATCCGTTTTTCTTTATATTGTAACTCAAGTCACATTAATTTAAACGTTAACATTTTGAACGTAGTCATTATGTAGTTGTCTGCAGTAAAATAGATTTGACAGATTTTGAATTCTTTTTGTGAAAACAAGTTCCGTATCTGTTTTGCTAATGATGTTTTGGACTGCATTATCTCATTGTCACCGAAAACAATAGTATTATATTTTTATGCTTTTCATATTTGGAGATAATGTATGGCTTATCACACGATATCATGCAACATCAGTGAATCCTGTGAATGACAACATAATTTAACGCAGACTTACCAAGATCTACCTGACAGTCATATTATATGCGGTTGGATGGATTTCCCTTCAAGCTGCAAAATATCTGATATGCCAACAACAAGACTAACAAAATGAATAGCATTTCAAACAAGCTATAATCATGATGCCCATTTCAGAACTTGGCCCTCTGTGTCTAACGACGAAACACTATAGGTATCATATTGTAAGTGGTTACAGATTACTACCATTGCTGTGCTGAAAGTTTTAATAAAGACCAAAATGCCCAGTCCCCCATCCCTGCTCTTCCCACTCAACCCAAAATTAAGTACTAAAATCTAAAGACTGTTGGTCACAAAAGTAACAGCCAACCACTTGTACATGATTTTCAGTCCGTGCCATGCACCTGCTGTTCCTACAAACCTAATTCTCAAAGGTCAAAGCTATGCTATATAGAAACCAATCAAATGACAGCAGAAACCAAAGTTTCAACACTTCTAATACCTAAGTATGTTGTTGAACATGATACTTGGCTGGGTTCATCCACCTCTGATTTTCATGACCAACTTCCCGAAGATCCAGACTGCAGTTACTAACAAACCAACTGTCCTGTAGAAGAAACTGAAGTTGTCCATTGTTAATCCAGACAGCTGGTTCCTGTGGCACGTACAGTCACCTCCCCATTCTCAGACCCTATTCCTCTAAAATCCATGTTAATGTAATTCTTGCGTTTACATTTTGGTATACAAGTGGTCATGTTGCAAGACATTTCCAGGTGCATTGTCTTTACGCATTTCTTTATACTTTTTCACACTCTCTTTATGTTCACTGTTCTAAAAATAATATGTCATATAAAATACATAACAGGTTTTGGTAAGGAGACAGTGTTTGAGAAAATATTTGAATCTCGAGATGTTGACAAGAGGATCAGACATAAAGGCACAATGATTGTGTGGAATCAGGCTTCCACCACAGGGTAGCTGAGAACTGTGTTCTTCTGGGTTATTATGCAGTGAGTAGTGGTAATTTCCTACCGATGTTTTGGGGCAACGTGTGGATACCACCCTCAAGGATGGGATCCATAGGTTGTACCAAAGCGTCAATAAGAAATTACCACTATTTGCTGCATAGTAACCCAGAAGAACACAGTTCACACAATGCTGGGTTTCTTAGTACCGTTTAGCTAATTTTACATGAGGAGAAAGGGTTGGCAGGATATCTCGTAGGCACAGATGAAAGCAAAATATATAAAATTGATCCCTAAGAAGTATGGTATGAAAATGTGGATTGAAATCACATTGCTCAAGGTAAGCGAAATGTGAGATTATGCAAAAATGTTTATGAAATTCTGTGTTCTGAAAAAGTAGAGAATGTTGAGTTTTCACAAGGAAAATTTTCTACTTCAGTGTAAGTTAATTTTGTTTAAATACTGAGTATTTCATAAATTGTTCCAGGTGGAAATTTTACTGAAAAGAATATTTTGTACCCTACACACTTAATTATAGACAGTAGAGTTTCTGCAAAACAGCAGGGACTTATCCAATGTCTGCAGTTTGTTTCACTGTATTTTTATTTAATTTCCAGTAGGTGGCAGTGCAGTCGGAGGGGGTGTGGTACCAGTCAGTGACTACTCGTACAGCTCACCATATTCCCAATACACTACATCCTATGGCACCTACGGTTATGGTGCAGGCGGGTTACTTAGTAAGTAAACAGTGAGTATTCACAGAGCGTTTTCGTTTTATACTGCACCTCAGTGCTCAAAATGGACTGTAATGTATCCACTATGCTCAAATGTAAGGGAACACAAGAGGTTTCACATATATTAACATGGCACTACTATTAAACATGCCAAAGTGGTCCACAGATTAAGGAGATACCTGTAAGGGCTGGAAAAATTCTCTAGTTCTACATAGAGGGTGTGCATTAATGAAAAATTACTTCTAATAATTAAAAAAAATTAGATATAAATTATAATGAGAAGCATCCACTACCCATTGCATAAAATGTTAGATAATTCTGAGGGCCTTCTGAACACTGCAAAGAAAATGGAAAAACTGCCAAATTTTCTGTAAAACTGAAATCTTGAAACTTCAGGAAATTAGAGAGAAAATTTAAAAATAAAGTGAAATTGCATGAACAGAGACAAATCAACTAGGAAATAACTAACCAAGGAATAATTAGGAACTAAATTATTAAAGCAGTAGTTGGCTGGCGGTGCTAATTAAAGGCACAGGTACTATGTATGTATCATTCAGTGTCATATACTGTTCAAAACCTTTCACATCAGTACTAATTCCTTCTTCCTATTTGGGTGATCAGTCTATCATCCTTAATATCATGCTAGTGAAGTTATGTGCACAAGAATGGTGGACCTTGGTTTCAGCATATGCTATTTATGAAGAGGAGTTACAGCCAAATTACCAAAACAGAAAATTAGTTACTTCACTGAATTCGCAGCAAACTGGCCAGCAAAGTATGCAGCATATAGACTCAGTTCCAATGAAGTCACGTTAAGGAGCAGTAAATGTTTAGTATGGGGACAAAATTAGATATGGTAAATTTGACCACTGAAACAGGTGGTTCATATTTGTTTTTTTTTTAAGTGGGAATCAAACTGAAGTCCTGAACCTGGACCTTAAGCATATTCAAGTCCATCTGATTTCTAAATTAAGTTCTGATGCAGAATAACACCTCAGATCTTAAGTCTGCAATTTATTGTAGGATTTAACACCATAGAGTGTGGTAGTAGATAGGTACCCATGTTCAGAGAAAATATCTAACAAATTACAGCTATTTAATGTGGTATAAAGGTACAGATGTTGCTGTGGAATGTATCTACTAAAATACAGGTGTGTACTGGGGTAGGTAGGTAGGTAGGTAGTTAGGTAGGTAGGTAGGTAGGTAGGTACATAGGTAGGTAGGTAGATAGGTAGGTAGGTAGTATCATTGTTTCAGAGAAACTTATCTACTGAACCATGAGGACATGCATATGGTGTGTGATAGAGAGGAACCAATGTTCCGGAGAGACCTGTCTACCAAACCACAGGCATATCGTGTGGTAATCGATGTTTCAGAATCTACCAAATACAGGCCTGTAGTCATAATATTAGCCACTGTAGGAACCTGAAATTTCACTTCTGCTATGTTATTATCTGTATTATTAATTTTATTGTTTTTTACTGTTATATTTACATTATTTGTATATTGGAGCAAAGTGAGATAAATGCAGTTTGAGGGTCTAATATCATACATGCCATTCATCATGTCCAATAACACTACATATGAAAACCAACTTTACTTCCAGAATTTTACATCTGGTAACTCATTTTGTTGACCTTGGTGTTGAAATGTGTCTGTTGTACTCCTTAAAGGTTGAAACATCTTGTAGTGACGTGGCATTAATAAAGTGGTGTTGATAATAAATGTGTGCATTAGTCACTTTTTATATGAAATATATTTTGTACATTAAATTACATACTAATTTTCACTCTGACACATTTCTGCATCCATTCGTGCCATCTTCAGGGAGTTCAGTCATACTGCAATTTCTTCTCAACACACCTGAATGGTGATTTCATATAAGGTACTTCAGAATGACTAAAAGCACTTAATGTCTGTTATAAGGTAAAAGGTAAAGTGTACGGCCCAGAGGGGAAGTAGAGGTATAGCTCTACTCTTTCTTGACCATGGCACTTTAAGGGGGTGAGGGGTCAGCGTCACTCCCTGGCCACTCTTCACCCCGGGAAAGACCCGGTACCCATTGTATAGGAGGCTGGGTGGGCACCAGGGCCGGTCTGGACAGGTGCAGAAAATCTCGCCCGCAATGGTATTCGATCCCCGGACCATCCAGCCAGTAGTCAGTCGCTATACCGACTACACTACCCAGCCCACAATTTCTGTTATACAAACATAATTTAAAACTCACAGATTCACTTTCTAAACGCCCTGAAGGTGACATCAGTGGATGGCGAAACCCACTGGATTGAAAATTAGTATGTCATTTAATATACACAATATGGTGCATTCAAGTTGCTTGTAGTAAACAGTGTTACTGAATATGATGCACGGTATGTATGGTATCAAGATTGTAATGCCCAACAGGCAAAGTTCATGAACAACTATAAAAAAGTCAAATTTGAACTGTTAAAGACCAACACATCACTGTTGTTTAACACGTGGTGTAAAGCACTTCAGTTGACACCAAAATATGCACAGATATGTGTACAAGACAATGATACACACATTTAAAAAGTGCATCTGTGAGTTTTAAATTATGTTCATGCTTTTTAGTTATTCTGAAGTTGCTGATACAAAACCACCATATGGATGTTTTACGAAAAAAATACAATAAGACTGAACTCCTTGAAGATGGCATCAATGGACTCGGAGATGAGTCAGAGTGGAAATTAGTGTGTGATTTAATATACACAATTTAGTGCATAAAAGTTGGTTTCAATAAATAGAGTTACAATTTTGATAAGGCGAATTCGTGTGAAAAGTCACACTGGTTTTGTAAGACAGCCACATGGTACTATCATAACTACAATGTTACAGGTGGATAAACTGATTGTTTCCAAAGTGACTGTCCATTTTGAGAACTGCCAATCTTTTACTGCACTTGTTCCTTATTTACTTAACTTTATCTTTCACTTTTCTGTTTCCACACTGTGATCAACCCTGCAGGTTTCCTTTAGTCTTTTCTATTGTAGTCAGAGTATATCTCACTTAAACCATGGGGTTTCTGATTTGGATTTGTTTTGTGTGAAGTATAGTCTTACATCTTCTCAGTATTTACAGACAACAGCTTAAGCCTTTCCAACATCAGAAACCTTATGTTTGCAGAAGACCCTTATTTCATTTTGCCCATACCATTGGTCACTTGATTAGATCATTTTGCATGGCACTACATAGTATATTAATCATTGCTATTCCTCTATGGCTCAGGTTGATTCATTTTATCTCAGTATATTGCAGTTAATATTATGTTTTTACCCAGCATATTTAAAGAAGGTGCTGCAAAGTGTGAGTTAAATGCTCATTGTGCATCACATTTCTGCTCATGGTAGCAAGGACAGTATGATTTTCAGGTTTTATGAAGTGTTTATTACTAGTCACTTTATCCTTTAACATGCCTTATAAATAAAAATTACATGGATTAAGATGTGCTGAATATAGAGGACAAAATCTGCTGCTTGTTATTCTGTCACCAAAAACCCTTTGTAAATAATACACAGAATTGTATGTGGTTTTCAAAAATTGGTGTCAGAAAGTGCCTGACATTCTGGTGTGGATTTATGATTTCTGACTTTCGACCACTCTGCAGAGACATAATGATATCTTGGTCAATATGTAGGTGGCTATCTGAGTCATCCAGTTCTGCACAGTTAGGTAGCTAAGAGGAAGTGACCGCTGATGTGGGTCATATGGCCGAAGGATGCTGTAAAAGGAGCTGATTTAAATAGGTCAACAGGGGTTGTTTGGAAAGGACTGAAATGTTGTCATTCACGATTTGATGTTTGGATGTTCTAAAACTTTTTATTATGAACTGTAAAACTATGCAAAGTAAAAACAAAGGGAAATGTGTTATTTTTTGAGACCTTCATTATTTTGGAATATTTTATTGTTTTTGTCACCCATATTTATTAGGACTTTTTCATTGTCACAAACATGACACCACAACAACACGACAATTCCATCAACAGGTGAAGTAACACTAACCTGAAAACAAATTAGCCACAATTAAACCCATTCAACACAACCTACATGAAATGGCTGTCAAAAATGTATGTGATTCAATTATAAAACCGGTATGGACACTCTGTAATTCTCACTTTTTGGAAACTAGAGACCCTGGAATCAAATTGGTCTTAGCCATGAACCATACTACATTTCTGATGCCACGTAAAATGCAACATGTTTCGTTGGTTTTAGGGTTGTTAATTTATTGGGAATTAATGTCACTGCACCTGATGACAGAAACTCTGTGTTATGGTATTGTGTGTTAGTGACGATGGAGAAACTCCTAATAAATATAGCTGACAAGTCCTACACAAAACCAGTGTAAAAAATTTATGATTCAATTTGGTTTATTACTGATTTATATTTCAGTGTCCAGAGTACAAAGACACTCAGAGAATACTTTAGTGTTTAGAGAACAGAACAATAGTTATATGCACTAGTGAGTATAGTTTGAAGAAGGAACAACCAGTTCTAAGAACAATTTCAGCAAATATTGGATGCCCACAAACATTTATAAATAAAGTCCTCAGCAAGAGCCATAAACACTCATACTAAGGAAGAAACTAAGAGAGGGTGTAATAAATATGCCTCAGACAATGAACAGTGTCTAACATAATGCAAGTATAATGCTTATATTAATTTGTAAGACATTATCAATCATTCATGAAAATATTTACCCATTTGTGCCAACAGACAATGATATTTCATGCTGCTCCATTTCGTTCATCGTAACATAACATTTAGTTATGATGCGATGTAAAATGTTTGACAATATAATGCCTGACTATTGACTTGCAGAAAGGTCTTTTGGACATTGTACATTTCCTAATATGTATTGTTTCAAAGGCCAGCTGTGTTTACATCTGTTGGTTGAAGGTCGGTATAATAGCTCCATGCGACCCATTAATAAAATTACCCATTTCACAAAGCCTCAACAAATAATACAGACAATGTATCCAGTGTCTGTCCCTGTGTTGCTTAAACTTGTAAGTCAAGTTTCACTGAACTTTGCCGATTCCATCAGTTTAGACGTCATTACTTTAGCAGGAAGAACAGTGAAATATATATATATATATATATATATATATATATTTTTTTTTCCTGCTAGACAAATAATAATATTTAAACGTTTACTTTTGGCTCCAAGAAAACATGCTGAGTATAGGTAGAAAGCCCATTCTATTAACATTTAGTGAAACAGTCAACATTTAAGTTGGGAACGATCAACACCCATAAATACAGAGCGTGTTTGATCTCTAGGACAACTGTATAACATTGAGGGTGCTGGAGGATTATGCAAATATCCTGTATGGGCAAAGCCCCAGGCAGTATATTATGCAATGTTATTGACCGAAAGATATATAACTTTCAGATGTCTTTACCTAGACTCATTCTGTTGTAGATTCAACATACTACTATGGGAATGGAGTTTCATCGTGCTCTACACTAAACCAAAACCTATTCCAAAGGGCAAGTTGTTCCCTGGATGGTGACACTGGAGTTGAGGCTAGATCTCCAATGGCAGCCACAAGAGCAAATTCTGGCGCCAGTGCAGCATCACCCATCGGGAGTGCGTGTATGAAAACCGACATCAATCCCACTGCAGCAGATTTGCTGTTAGGCTGACATAATCAAGACTCCATGAGAAACTGCAATATTGTCACATTGGATCTCATAAGAGAAAGCTGTAAAACCAAAGATCAACAACACATCATGGATAAAGTGAAGAAGTAGGGAGTTAATGCACGTTTTGTACATTTGTTGAGTCAAAAGCCTGAAGAATTGAGTTCTCAGCTGTGTTTGAAGAAAGGAATCTTCACTTGTTACAAACTAGTGGTGAAGTTAGGACTGAGTGTTTCATGTTACATCTGCATTGCATCATTGCCTTGTGCATCACATACTGACAATGCCTCAAAAAAAGTAACTCTTTACATTGATATATTAAGTGCTAAAGGGAACCATGTCTCTCTAGCTATACCAATATATGAACTGGTTGTGCATTGCCGAATGCTTTCTCCATCACTAGGTAATTTTATAAAGTGGAACCAATGTTGCTGTTCCAGAACTATTCTTGTCCTAATGTTCAGGGCATAAACACCTACACCGAATTACAAATAGGAACCAAACTTGTCTGTTGTGAACTGTAAGTGCATGGAGCAAAAACAACGAGCACATAAACCCATAGGAAGGACTTTGTATGTGGGACAAGGCGAGAGTGAAAGAGGGGAAGAAGTGAGGTGAGTCTTCTATGTTTGTTGCTATGAAGAGGATTTTGATTTGATAAAACAAAAACATGGGATGGACTGAGTATAATAGTTTAAAATACACATAAAAGTATTTATGTCCCCATCACGTGACATTTTAAGAAAGCTGATAAATGGAGATCAGAAACTTGAAGTTAGAACTTCGTTCCAATCTTTATTTTTATTTTTTTGTATACATGAAAAAAAAACCAAAGACCTCATTTCACATCACAGTAACACATAAGTGAATACCTGGACTCAAGACTTCTTTTTAAAATAATTTTGTATCTCACATAAACGCATATCACACAACTTTTTTCTTGCTATTTCAGTGCATGGGTTCATGTAAGTATGCATACCTCCTATGTCTGTACACATAAAAGGAATACATGACTACAACAAAAAAGATACTTCCTTCATTTTGACAAATTAATTTCGATAAGTCAAGAATTCAGATCCTCTGACACTACAGAGTATTTTATGAAGTTTAACCCTTTAGAGAAGGGCTGGCCAAATTGCACCCCGCGGGTCAGTAAATAACAGTGTTCTAGATAATTCAATCACCGATTTTTCGATATGCGTTCATGCCAGTGTGGTTGTAAGGCTAGTCCTTAAGAATTGTGTGGCCATTGTATGGGTTGAAGTTGGCCAGCCCTGCTGTAGAGGATGAAAATTTTTAATTCTGTTGCAACTTCAACTCCTGTCTCCAAAAAGCATTTTTTATTTCCATTTCAAGAACTTCTGAGTTTGAAGGCAACTAGTAGCTGTTTATTCCATAAACAAAACACAAAAATCATTTTGTGCATCAAAATAACAAATTATTCATTATGAAGGCAAGTGGTATGCATACTTACCACCTATTTCAGAAAGGGTATTTATTTGAGAACACAGTACTGACATTTATATTAAAAGCCCATACATGATGAATGCTATCAAATGGTATCTATATGTTCATAACTGGCCTCCAAGAAAAGAACATTATGTATGAGTAACCAAAATTAAATTAAAACCTGTTTAAGCTGTAAACAAAAACATTGTAAAGTTACACTGTGATCGAAATGCAGAATATTTATTGTTTAGGCAGATGGTACACATAGTTGACATTTATCGAGTAAAGGTTTAAACGTATATGTACTGTCCAGTAAAGGGTTCAACACATATTTACTGAACAGAATGTCAAAAGATGCCTACGACACACATTTTAAAAAGCTTGCTTTCCACTGGTATTATCATTTTTAATGAATGCACTTTATTTTAATTACATTAGAATTCTTTTGAAATAAGTAATGAAAAGAAGTCAACTTTTGTAATGTAATAATTTAAATAATTTATTAGCCATTTTACAGAGATGGGCCACTATAAGTATTATGTTTTACAGATGTGCAATCTTCTTATAATTTGTTAGTTCAGTTTATCTGCAATGAAATTATTGATTAAATGTAACAGATGGACTTCAAGTTAAGAGCGAGACATTAATCAGGTAAATCACTAGGAAAACAAGGAACAGCAGTTTACAAATCCTAGTCAAAGAGTATGTACATAGTACTCTACAAGAGTGAATGTCGATTTCAAAGAATTTTTTTTTTTTCAATTTGTTTTATTTATTTCCTTATTTTATTATAAGAAAATGAAAGTGTAATACATTCTAACCAAAGAGGAAAATTGAAATGTTAAGCAATATTATTCCCACGTTGTCTTCTTGCAAAGGTAATAATGTCAGGATTATTATAGTTATATTTCTGACTGTATTGAAGTAAATTTTGATATGTAAAGAAAAGAACGACAGTAATGCCTTTATATTTTCAGTTCATTTCTTTAAATTTAGAAAGTGACAAGTCCCTTCTATGTCACAGCCTGTATCTTGCCCAAAGCACCCCCTCTCGTCCCAAAGTTGAGTTCCAAACTCTTCTCTGCATCACAGTTCTCAATTCAATGTCACTCCCACCTCACCCATAACGTCACGTGGTCTGATATCACATAGGCTAATTAAATAAAGAATAAAGTTATTGTAGAGAATTAATACGGCATCATTGCATTGTTATATATGCTCTCCCATCTCCCACCATCATGCACACAGTTTTTCACTTCCAGTTCAACCTGGTGTCATGCGTTCAAACCGATTTCAGATGGAGTAGTCATATTGAGCAACAACCTACTGACTGACTCACTCACTGATTGATTATTGATTGTTTCACTGATTGGCCTTTTGACTGACTGACTGACTGATTGATCGATTGATCGATTGATTGATTGATGGATGATGGATGGATGGATGGAAGGATGGATGAATGGATGGATGGATTTATTGGTTAATTGGTTGTTTGTTTGGTTGGTTGGTTGCTTGGTTGATTTACTTACTCACTCTTGGCTTCTGGAAAAGACAGTAACTACACTTCGTACTAATTAACCAATTAATTCGATATTGAAGCCTTCTGGGATGTGACAGCATGCTGACTACTAAACAGTTACTGAAGCTCAGAAGAAACAAATTGCCTTCACTGTGAGGGTAAAGCTGTACAAGGTGACTGTTCAGGGACTGTTCTGACCCTGAAGCCAGAGACAATACTCTGCTACTGAAAGGCAGCAACTATTTGCCAGTCGAAGTGGCAGAACACGCTAGAAGACTTCAATCTTCAACAGCGCTGCTGTGAAAATTCAAACCTCATAAATAATCATGTATTTGCCTGACATACACTCTGACTTAACAAGCCTCATAAACAGTTAACAGTCAAGTGATAGTAATTTTATCATTTCATGAATTGCCAGCCTTCCTGTGCAGCTCCACAATAAATTAATGGCTATATAGAAAGACCTCTGCCTGCCTGTCTTTGAGAAATTTACAAGCACGCCCACTTTCACATAATTGTGACTTCAAATTATAATCTATTTGCCCACCAATATTGTGACATAGACCCCACCCCTTTTCAACGGGCATATAAGAATGACCTACATAAGCCCCTACATAAAATCTCGCCTTACTTATGTACTTACTTACTTACTCCATGGAGAAGAGTCGTTCTTGAGAAGCTAACTGGTTCTGCAGCTAGTCAAGAAATTCCCCGCACTTTATGGAACCCGAAAGTTCATCACCGTATTCACAAGTGCCCGCCATCTGTCCCTATCCTGAGCGAACTCCATCCAGTCAAAATCCCGCTACCTGCCTATTATTAAGATCATATGCAGAAAATCATACCTTCTGCGGTTATGAACATAACGCTGACGCGCCTTGTCTCTGTTAGTGCTGTGATGTGGTCAAAAAAGAAAGTAATTAACATAACCTCCCGAATATGGTTGTTACGTGCGGTACAAGCACTGCGAAGACGCAGGATTTAATCACTGGCAGCTGCCTGCCATGCGCGCGCGCGGAGGCTCACCTCAGTGGGCATGCGTCATCCGCAAAGGGACGAATAAACTACTTACGAGGCAAAACACCTTGCTTCAATGGAGAAAGACTGGAGTATCTAGTCCAAGTGCTGCCCTCATGCCGACGTGGTTGATACGCTGTTCAGGCTGTAACCTGATGGCGTCATTGTCCCCAAAGAAGGTGGTCGGTCATTTGGGATACAATTGCAGAAGATAGTGCGTGTGCTCGCATCGGCTTATTAACAACGGCATTGAAGGTCGGTTCTGAAGGGTCGTTCAGCGGCTGAAACTGAGCGTCTAATGGCCTACCAGGGCTTCTGTCTTCTCTGAGCGTGGTAGGGCGAGTTCTTCCTGAGTGACCAGAGTAAGAAAAGAAGTTTCTTTTTTTTTGGGGGGGGGGGGGGGCAATTTCAGGCTTTTCTACCCCCCAAGGGCTTTGGCCTTTTTTTTCTCCCCCCCCCCTCCTTTTCCCTATGGGTCTCCGTTTTTTTT
>Ga0123357_10003418_pt1 | contig 18171 bp, 10 predicted proteins | sample TergutEmb28metaG_FD_89873 | JGI IMG/M metagenome (GOLD analysis project Ga0123357, IMG submission 89873) | Embiratermes neotenicus P4 segment gut microbial communities from Petit-Saut dam, French Guiana - Emb289 P4 | ecosystem: Host-associated > Arthropoda: Insects > Digestive system > Gut ... | reverse complement strand
GGGCACTACAGCCTGTGGGCGTGGGCCAGCGAGCCGGAACTGGTCGGCGAGGCGATCAAGGACCAGGAGGACTACCGGCTGGAACCCTGGTTCACGGTGCTCGACACCCCGGGCACCGCCAGCATCGCCGTGCTCAAAGGCTTCTTCTCCTCCGGCGAGTGGGGAACCTTGCGGCCAGCCGCCGAGTTGCTGGTCGAGCAACCGGGCGATCGGAAGATCACTGACTTCCAGGCGGTCGGGCGATCCGCGTCCGGCGATTGGCTGGTGGCGTATGTGCCGACCGGCGGTGTGGTCCGGCTGCGCGCCGAGGCGTCGGCGGGCATGTCGGCGCGCTGGTTCGACCCGCGCAGCGGGCACTGGCAGGCCGCGCAACGGGTGTCCAGCGACGCAGACGAGGAACGGTTCGCCACGCCGGATTCGCGGGACTGGCTGCTCGACCTGCGCCGCTAGGCTCGGCCCAGACGGCCGCGCGCGGCGCGCACGACTACAGACAAATCGGCTCATCACTAAGAGATTGGCAGGGATCACATGAGTCACCAAACCTCGGAATTGCCGATCGGCCTCGCCGGAAAGCAATACGAAATCAGCCAGGTCTCCTTGGCGGTCAAGGACGCCAACGCGCTCGTCCCGCTTTACTACGACACGTTCGGTTGGGGCGGCTGGAAGGTGTTCGACCACGTCCCACCGCTGCACCACGACACCGAGCGGCACGGCCGGCCGACGCCGTACACCCTGCGCGGCGCGGAAGTGCAGGTCGGCCCGATCAACTTCGAGTTGCTGCAGCCGCTGTCCGGGGAGAACGTGTGGCAGGAGCACATCGACGCCCGCGGCGAGGGCATCGCGTCGATCGCCACCATGTTCCTGACCAATGAGGAAGGCGAGGCCGTCAAGAAGGCGTTCCGCGACGAGCTCGGCCTGGCCGTCACCCTGGTCGGACACATCGGCCCGCACATCGAGTACTACTACCTGGACACCGAGCCCGACTTCGGTTGCCTTATCGAGTCCGGCAGCGGACACGCGCTGGACTTCGTGCCCGCCACCTACGAGTATCCGGCGGATGGGTCGCTGCTGGCCCCGTCACCGGTCAGCGGCATCACCTACCCGATCACCCAGGTGTCGCTGACGGTGCGCGACCTGGAGGCGAAGATCAAGGCCTACCACCGGGCGTTTGGCTGGGGGCCGTGGCGGGTGTACGACTCCGCCGACGCGATGAGCGACTGCCAGGTGGCCGGCGAGCCGGCCGACTTCCACATTCGCTGGGCCGAGACGATGGTCGGCGACATGAACTTCGAGCTGGTCGAGCCGCTGGGCGGGCCGAGCCCGTGGCAGGAGCACCTGGACACCATCGGACAGGGCCTGTGCTCGATCTCGGTGGCCATCCCCGACGCGGCCACCAACGATCGGGTGCGCGAGCAGTTCGCCGCGCAGGGCATCGGGGTCAAGGCGTCCGGGCGGATCGGTTCGGCCGCGGACTGGTTCGTGCTGGACACCAAAGCCGCGTTCAAATGCCTGATCAAGGGTGGCACCGGGCACGGGTTCGCCTCCGACGCGCCGCACACGGAGGTGTCCGGTGGCTGACGCATCCATCGCCCACCCGGACTCCGTGTTCCGCGGGCGGTTCGACGGCAAGCGGGTGGTCGTCACCGGCGCCAGCATGGGGATCGGCGAGGCGACCGCGCTGCGGTTCGTCCGCGAGGGCGCGAAGGTCGCCATGATCTCGCGGACCCGCTCGAAACTGGAAGCGGTCGCGGCCCGCGCGGAACGGCCGGAGAACGCGCTGGCGCTGCCGGCCGACTGCGCCGACGAAGCCTCCATCTCAGCGGCGATCGACCAGGCCGCGCAAGCCTTCGGCGGACTGGACATCATCGTCTCCAACGCGGCCATCGAGCTGCTGAGCGAGGAACGCCGCGTCGACCAAGCCGACTTGGGCGTCTGGCGGAAGATCATCGAAAACAATCTCGACGGGCAGTTCCTGACCTGCAAACACGGCCTGCGGCACTTGCTGGCCGCCGGCGGCGGATCGGTGGTGTGCCTCGGCTCCAACGTCGGGTATCTGGGGATGGCGCACGGCGAGCCCGCCTACAGCGCGAGCAAGGGCGGCATCTTCGCGATGATGCGGCTGATGGCCAGCGAATACATCCGGGAAGGCATCCGGGTGAACATGGTGGTGCCTGGGCTGATCGACACGCCGATGAACGCCCCGTTGCAGGACGACCCGGAGGAGATGGCCTACTGGACCTCCATGCTGCCGCTGCCGCGGGCCGGGACGGCGGAGGAGTGCGCGGCGGCGATCTTGTGGCTGGCCTCTGACGAGGCCTCCTACTGCGTCGGCACGGCACTGGTGGTTGACGGCGGCCAGTCCGCCATCTAGCCCAGCAATCACCCGCGGCGCGAGCCGGCGGGCGTTCATATTCGCCAAACAGCAGGAGGGCGCGTTCCGATGAGCACGGATCTGTCGTGGCAGGTGGCGTTGCGGGGGACCGATCAGCTCCCAGCCGAACCCGACCCGCTCAGCTGCGGACCGCTGAGCGCGTTGCTCGCCGAGGGCGAGATCCGGGAGCTCTCCGCCGCCGGGGTGGAGCTGGTGAGTCATATCTACGTCTCCGTGCGCGACAAGAACTGGAACACCATCGCCCCGGAGCTCACGGTGACCGAGCGCACCGTCACCGGCGATGTGGTGCGGGTGGCCCTGGCCGCCCGCAACCACAGCGACGAGATCGACTTCCACTGGCAGGGCGCCATCGAGCTGACCCGCGACGGCGCCTTCAGCTACACGATGAGCGGACGGGCGGACACCGACTTCGACTACTGCCGGATCGGGTTCTGCCTGCTCTTCGCGGCCGAGGGGACGGCCGGTCGCCCATACCGGGCCTGGGCCGGTGACCAGTCCTGCGCCGGGGTTCTGCCGGCGTTGATCGAGCCCCAACGAATGGTGGACGGCGTCGAACAGGCGCTGTTCCCGGCCTGCGCCGGGTTCGAACTCGACCTGCCGGGCGGACTGGTGCGCACCGAGTTTGAAGGCGACCTGTTCGAGATGGAGGACCAGCGTAACTGGACCGACGCCTCGTTCAAGATGTACTGCACGCCGATCGCGCTCGGCTACCCGCACCACGCGCGGGCCGGGCAGACCTTCCACCAGCGGATCACGGTGTCCACCGGCGTGCAGGAGGTTGCTGGCGCGCCGGCGGGCGAACGACCCGCGACGCTCGACCTCGCGGCCCATCCGGAACTCCCTCGGCCGCCGATCGGCATCGGTCAGTCCAGCGCGCTGGACCGGCCGATGACGGCTGCCGAGGCGGCCCTGGTCGCCGCCATGCGACCGGATCACCTGCGCGCCGATCTCCACCTGGAAGCCGACGGCTGGGCGGAGACGCTGGCCCGGGCGAGCGCCGACTCGGCCGCGATCGGCTGCCCGCTGGAGCTCGCGGTCCACCTGAGCGCCGCCGACGGCGCGGCCGAGGCCGCCAGCCAGCTCGCCGTGCGGCTCAGGTCGGTCGCGCTCCGCCGGGTGCTGGTGCTGGACGCGGACAACCACGGCACGGCGATGACACCCCCCGCGTTGGTGTCCAGCGTCCGGGCCATCCTGCGCGCGGCTGGGATCACCGCCCCGGTCGGCGGCGGCACCAACGGAGACTTCGCGGAGCTGAACCGGGATCGGCTCGACGTGTCCGAGGCGGACTTTGTGGCGTACGCGATGAATCCGCAAGTGCATGTCTTCGACGACAAATCGGTGCTGTCCACCATCCCCACCCAGGCGAGCACCGTGGCCACCGCACGGTCCTTCTGTGGTGACACGCCGATCGCGGCCAGCCCGGTGACTTTGCGGCCCCGGTTCAACCCAGCCGCCACCACCCCGGAGGAGATGGATCCCGTCCCGGCGCCGGGTGAGCTGCCGGCGTCGGCCGACGCCCGCCAGATGTCGTTGTTCGCCGCGGCGTGGGCGCTGGGCAGCATGGTCTCGCTGGTCGGCGCGGGCACGGACTCGCTGACGTTCTTCGAGACCGTCGGTTGGCGCGGTGTGGTCGAACGGAGCACGGACGACGTTCCCGCCAGCCCGTTCCATTCCACCCCCGGCATGGTGTTCCCGATCTATCACCTCTGGCGCGACCTGACCGACGGAATCGACGCGGAGCCCGCCGGCCGGCGGTGCGCGCCGATCCTCGATCCGGTGGCTGGCCTCGCGGCGCTGACGATGCCGGTCGCCGACGGGCGGGGGGTGGCGCTCGCCAACCTGCGGGCCGGACCGCCCAGGCAGATCTCGGTGGCTGGGCTGAGCGGGGCCCGGGTCCGGGCGCGGATCCTGGACACGGCTTGCGCTGCGACCGCCGCGCACCGGCCCACTGAGTTCCGCGACCGCTGGCAATCGATTCAACCGGTCGACGGCCGCGTCACGATCTGTCTACCGGCATACGCGTGCGCCCGGTTGGATGAGCCGCTTCCGGTTCAGGGCGCGGTTCGGGGAACGCCATGACCTCGCTGCGGGAGATCGACGAGCGGGTGCGGGCGGAGTACGGCACGGCGATCGGCCGGCCCGTGGCCGACCTGGTCACTCCGGCGCTGATCCTCGATCTGCCGGTCGCGGCCCGGAACATCACCCGGATGGCGGCGCTGATCGAGCCGATGCCGGCGGCGCTGCGCCCGCATTTCAAGACCCACAAGAGCCCGGCGCTGGCCCGGATGCAGGTGGCGGCGGGCGCTGGGGGCCTGTCCGTCGCGACCGTGTGGGAGGCGGCGATCCTCGCCCAGGCCGGCTTGGACGACCTGTTCATCGTCAACACCGTGGTCGGCCCGGCGAAGATCGGCGCGGTCGCGGAACTGGCGCGCGAGCGAACCGTGGCGGTGGCCGTCGATGACGCGCCCAACGCGGCCGAACTGTCGCGCGCCGCGCTCGCCGCGGGCTCCACGCTCGGGGTGCTGATCGAGGTCGACACCGGGATGCGCCGCGGCGGCTTCGACACCGCTTCGTCAGTGGTCGATCTCGCCCGGAGGCTGGTCGAGCTGCCGGGGCTGGACTTCCGAGGCGTCACCGGCTATGAGGGGCACTGCTCGGAGGAGGCCGACGTCGCCCGTCGAACCGAGCTGCAACACGCCGCCATGCGGGTGCTCCTCGACTGCGTCGAGGCCCTGGCCGGGATCGGAATACCCTGCCCGATCGTGTCGGCGGGCGGTACCCGCACCTGGTGGTTGACCGCCGCGACCCCCGGCATCACCGAGATCCAGGCGGGAACGTACGCGCTGATGGACCAGTTCCACTCCGGTGTCGAGGGCGGGTTCGAACACGCGTTGCGAGTGGTCGCCACGGTGATCAGCAAGCAGCGCGGCCGGTTCATCGTCGACGCCGGCAGCAAATCCATCGGCGATCCGAACCTCACCACGGTGGCCGGCTTGGACGTGGCCAATCTCGGTTTCGACGAGGAACACGGCCGGTTCGCCGACGTGAGCGGTCCCGACGCGACGCCGGTTGGGGTCGCGGTCGGCGACGTGCTCGAACTGATCCCGGGCTACGCCCCGGCCACAGTGAACATGTTCGACGCCTTCCACGTCGTCGAAAACGGCGTGGTCACCGACATCTGGCCGGTCGTGCCGCGCGGTCCGGGCCACCACGGTCTAATCGAAGGGACTCCACCAAGATGAGCGCGCCCATCGGCACCGACGAGCTGCCCCCGGTGCTGCGCCGGCTGGTCGACGCGATGCTCAGCAATGACCCCGACACCATCAGTGCCATGTACACCCCGGATTGCCGGTTGGCCGACGCCTACACCGTGACCAAAGGCCGGGCGGCGTTCCACGAGGCGGTCAGCTACTTCTTCAACGCGTTCAAAATGCTCGAAGTCGAAGTCCAGAACGTGATCAGCCACGGCGCTGAGCTGGTCGTCAACTGGCGGTGGACCGCCGTCCACCAGGGCGAATACCTCGGCGTGCCGGCCAATGGCGCGCGGTTCGCGTCCTGGAATCTGATGTGGCTGGAAATCAAGGACGGCATGGTCGATTCCGACCTTTCGGTGTGGGACGCCAGCGAACTGCAAAAACTCCAACGCCTCGCTGCCGGCTCGACCGGGCCGAGCGGAGCGCCAGCGACTGAGTAGAAGGAGAAACCAAGTGATCTACGACGCGCTCATCAAGCACGGGCGGGTGCTGGATCCCTCAACTGGCCTCGACGATGTCCGGGACGTGGCAATCCTGGCCGGTCGGGTCGCGGCTGTTGACGCCAGCATTCCCGAGACCTCGGCGTACCGGGTCATCGACGCCTCCGGGCTGCTGGTCACCCCCGGCCTGATCGACTTGCACACCCACGTGTTCCACGGCTTCAGCTATTGGGGCGTCGACCCCGATGTGCTCGGCCCGAGATCCGGCGTCACCACCTGGGTCGACGCCGGTTCGGCCGGCGGGCTCACCATGGGCGCGTTCCGCGAACACGTCGCCAGGCCCGCGACGGTGCGGATCCGCTCGTTCATCAACATCGCCGCCGCCGGGCTGGTCGGACCCGACTTCGAGCTGGTCCGGCCCGAACTGGTCGATGACGAGCTGACTTGCCAGGTCGCCCACCAAAACCGGGACCTCGTCGTCGGCGTGAAGGTTCGAATGGGCATCCCAACCGCCGGGGATCGCGGCGCCCAGCCCATGGTCAACGCCCGAACGGTGGCTGATCGTTGTGAGCTGCCGATCATGGTGCACATCTCCGACGCGCCACCGTCGATCGACGAGGTGCTCGGTTTCCTCGGCGAAGGCGACATGATCACCCACTGCTACTCGGGCGGGTCGATGAAAGTGGTCGACGCCGAGGGCAAACCGCGCGAGTCGACCCGGCGGGCGATGGATCGAGGCGTGCTGCTCGACGTCGGCCACGGCGCCGGCGGGATGGCGTTCGCCAGCGCGGAAGCGATGATCGCCGCGGGCTTCGGGCCGCACACGATCTCCACCGATATGCACCAGATGAGCATCTACGGCCCCGGGATCTTGACCAACGACGCCGCCGCGTCGGCGTTCATCCGGGTGCGCGCCGGCACCCCGCCAGACTTCGAGCTGCCGATGTGCCTGAGCAAGTTCCTGGCGATGGGCATGGACCTGTCCGCAGTCATCGCGGCCGCGACCTCGGCCCCCGCGCGGGTGCTCGGCGAGGCCGACCGGATCGGCACGCTGCGGCCGGGCGCGCAAGCCGACGTCGCGATCTTCGAGCTGGAGCCGGGCTCGTTCGAATTCCACGACACCTTCGGCGGGGTCCGCATCGGCAGTCATCGGCTGCGCAATGTGCGCACCCTGATCGCCGGCCGCGAGCCGGCGCGCGACGTGCCGTTCCACCCGGCGCCCTGGGTCGATTTCGCGACCGCCGAGCCACCACAATCGATTGGAGAGCAATCATGACCGGTGCCGCATCCGCCCCCCCGCCGCTCGCCGGCCGGGTGGCGGTGGTGACTGGAGGAACATACGGGATCGGGGCGGCCGCCGCCGCCACCTTGTCTGAGCTCGGCGCCGCCGTCGTCGCCGCCGGCCGGCGCCCCGAAGCCGTCAAAGAGCCGATCGCCGGAGTCACCTATCTCGCCGCCGACGTGCGCTCCTACGACGACATGCAACGACTGCGCGACACCGCCCTCAGCCAGTACGGCGGTTTGGACATCGTGGTGGCCAACGCCGGCATCTCCGACTGGGGCGTGCTGGCCGAGGGCGATCCGACGCACTGGCCACAGGTCGTCGAAACCAACATCTTGGGCACCGCCTACACGCTGAAGGCGACGCTGCCGCACCTGATCGCGCAAGGGCACGGCCACGTCGTCATCGTCTCGTCGATTTCCGGCCGGGTGGCCTACGCCGGCGAGCCCATCTACATCGCGACCAAGTGGGCGCTGGTCGGGCTCGGGCGGTCAGTGCGCAAAGAGGTGGCCCCGCATGGGGTGAAGGTGACGCTGATCGAGCCCGGCATCGTGGACACCCCGATGGTTTCCAACACCGAGGAGGGCCGCCTCGAACTGGCCCAGGTGGAAGCGCTGACCGCAGCCAATGTCGCCGACACGATCGGCTACGCGCTGACCCGGCCCGGCCACGTCGACATCGACGAGCTGATGCTGTCGCCGGTGGAACAAACCCTCTGAGCGTTCACGCGGGGGGCGGTGGCACTTTCGTGCCACCGCCCCCCGCGTTGCGCAGTCCTTGACGCCCAGACCCAGGGACGCCCAGACCCAGGGACGCCCAGACCCAGGGACCCCCAGAGTCAGGGACGCCCAGGCTCAGGCCATGCCGTGGCGGACCCGGGCGGCCCGCTCCTGGGCGCGGAACAGGTTGAACCGGGGCAGGAACTTGTCCCAGTCGATCAGGTGCGCGTCGATCTCCGGTCCGTCGATGCAGGCGTGCTTGCGCACCAGCTTGCCGTCGATCAGCACCGGGACCATGCACGCGCCGCACATCCCGGTCGCGTCCACCATGATCGAGTTCAGGCTGGCGATGGTGGTCACCTGGTGCGGCTTGGTCAGGTCAGACACCGCGCGCATCATCACCGACGGGCCGATCGTGGTCACCTCGGCGATCTCGCGCCCCTCGGCCAGCATCCGCTCCAGCGGCGTGGTGACGAACCCGTGCACCCCGAAGGAACCATCGTTGGTGGCGTAGATGACTTCGAGCCGATCGCCGAACTCCGCCTGCAACTCGGGGATCCGCTCCCCCGCTGCGGTCCAGAACATCAGCTCGGCGGAGCGGAAGCCCGCGATCAGGGTCACATGGTTGCCCAGCCGCAGGTGCTCGCGCATGATCGGGTAGACCGGCGGCAGCCCCAGGCCACCGGCGGTGAACACCACCGTCGCCTCGTCGACGAACCGATGCAGCTCCGACGGCCGGCCCAGCGGCCCGGCGATGCCGGCGAGCACATCGCCCGGGGCCATCGCGTTGATCTCCGCCGAGCTGACCCCCACGTCCTGCACCACCAGGCAGACCGTCCCGGCGTCGGCGTCCCAGTCGGCGATGGTCAGCGGGATGAGCTCGCCCCCCTCGTGCGGGAACACCCGCACGAACTGGCCGGCGCGCGCGTTGCGGGCGATGACCGGCGCGCGGACGATCAGCTCCTCGATGCCCGGCGAGAGGTTCCGCTTGGCCAGGATCACCGCTTCCGCCCCGGCCGCCTGGGTGTACGCCAGCGCCGAGGCGACCATCTTCGCGGCCTCGCCGGCGGGCACCTCGGTCGAGCCCAGGATCTCGCGCGCCGCCGCCTGCCCGTCGCCGGCCGCGAGGATCGCGGTCGATCCGCCGCGCGCCGCGTCCCCGCCGGTGTAGACGTCCGGCAGGGTGGTCTCTTGCGAGCCCTCGCGGGCGAGCTCGATGGTGCCCCACTTGGTCACCGACAGCCGCGGCTCGGAATCCTTGATGATCGGATTGGCGTCGTTGCCCAACGCCATGATCACCAGTTGCACGTCCATCTGCTCGGTGCGCCCGGTGCGCACTGGGCGCCGCCGGCCTGAGGAATCCGGCTCCCCGAGCTCCATGACGTCCAGCGTGGTGCCGGTGACGAACCCGGTCTCCGGGTCGCCTTGGAACTGGGACGGCGAGCGCAGCGGCAGCAGGCCGACCTCCTCCTCCAGCGCGTGCTCCAGCTCCTCCACCCGGCACGGCATCTCCGAGCGGGTGCGCCGGTAGACGATGGTCACCTCGCCGCCGAGCCGTTTGGCGGTTCTCGCGGCGTCCATCGCGGTGTTGCCACCGCCGATGACGATCACCGACTGGCCCGCCACCTCCGGCAGCGGCGTCTCATGGTCGTCGTGCGCGGCCTGCATGAGGTTGACCCGGGTCAGGAACTCGTTGGCGCTCATCACGTTGAGCAGGTGCTCGCCCGGCACGTTCATGAACCGGGGCAGTCCGGCCCCGCTGCCGATGAAGATCTTCCAGAACCCGGCATCCATCAGGTCCTGCAGGGTGCCGGTCTTGCCGACCACGAAGTTGGTGACGAAGCGCCCACCGAGCAGCCGGATCTTGCGCACCACGTCGTCGATGAGGCTGTTCGGCAGCCGGAACTCGGGGATGCCGTAGCGCAGCACCCCCCCCAGCTCGTGGAACGCCTCGAACACGGTCACCGGGTACCCGTCGGCGGCCAACAGGAACGCGTTGATCAGGCCGGACGGGCCGGAGCCGATGATCGCCACCGGCGGGCGCGCGGCGGCCTGCCATGGGTCGCGGACCCCGGCGTAGCGGATCGCGTCGCCATCGGGGTTGATCAGCTTGTCGCGCTGCGGCAGGAACCACTCCAGCTGGCCGATCGACATCGCCGTCTTGTGCAGGCACACCCCCTGGCACTGGTCCTCCTGCGGGCACACCCGGCCGGTCACATCCGGCAGCGGGTTGGACGCCAGCACCAGCTCGAACGCCTCGTCGAACCGGCCGGTGCCGATCAACTCGAACATCTGCGGGATGTGGATCCGCACCGGGCAGCCGCCCTGCACCGGTCCGTGCTCGGCCAGGAACACGCCCAGCTCGCATGGCGCGTCCGAGCACACCTTGTCGCGAAGCGCCTCCAGCCACACGAACAGGTCCACCTCGCGCCGGCTGTAGCCCAGCTCCATGTAGCCGAGGAAGCCCTTGTTCACCAGCTCGAAGTCGTGGCCGCGCTCCTCGGGGTCGCGGATGTACGGCGGCATGGTGTTGCCCGCCGGCCAATCCTCCGCGAGCCCCTGGAACATTGGGTAGCGCTCGGACAGGTGGGTCTCGATCGCGCGGATGAACATCCGCTTCTTGCCGATCGGCAGATCCCACAGGAACCGCATCAGCAGGGTGGACACGTCGTCCTCGCGTTGGAGCATTTCCCACAGTCGCGTGGTGAACTGCGCTGAGAGCTCGGGCTGGCGGAACTCGGCGGCCACCGCCGCCATGCCGTCGGCGATGAACATGTCCCGGAACAGCCGCGGCTCGGCGACCAGTCGGCGCTGCAACAGCGCCAGCTGGTGGTGGAAGGTGCGCACCCCAGAGGTGGCGTCCAGCGCCTCAACCTGCTCCCAGGTCGAGTCCAGCGCCTGGCGCGCCCCCATCCAAGCCTGCACGTCGTCTCGGCCGGTGGCTGGCGCCTCGGCCCCGGTGGCGATGGTCATTTGATGATCTCCGCGTCGCAGGTCGCCTTGACCCGGCTGAACCGTTTGGTGAGCTCCGGGGTCACCTCCAGCCCGTCGAGCGCGCCATCCTTCATCCTTCCGACGACCTGCGCCGCGCCGTCGACGATGATGGTGGCCTTCTCGAACAGCGCCGGCAACTCCTGGTAGCAGGTGCCGCAGTCGTTGCACAGCGGCAGGTCCTCGGTGGCCAGCCAGATCGGCCGATCCGCGACCGCGGTGGCCGCCGCTGGCGCGGACGCCGCCGGGGCCGCCCCAGACGCGCCCGGCGCGCCGAAGGAGAACCCGCCCAGCGCCGCCGGCGCCGCGCTGGAGGCCGCCAAATCGGCCATCGCCGCCGCGATCTCGTCCAGTGAGGCGTCGCGCGCCGCCGTCGCCTCCTCGTACCGCGCGGTCAGCTGCGCCAGCTCGGCCCGGTGCTCCGCGCCCAGCGCCGCCTCAGCCACCCCCGCCAGGAACTGCATGGTCTGCCAGTTGTGCTTGCGGTCCTCCACCAACTCGACCAGCGCCGGCGAGCAGCCAATCTTGATCAGGCGCTGGTCGGCGTCGGTGCCATACACGAACGGTATCTTTCCGGCGCGTTCCGCTTCGGGGAGTTGCACGAAGTCGGCGATCGGCACCGTGTTCTCGTCCGCGGCCAGGCGGTGGAAATGCTTGGCGAAGCGGACCTCGCCGCGCGCGAAGTCGGCCGGCGTGAGCGGGGTCTGCATCAGCTGCAACGCGCCGGAGTCGTCGACATACTGGATCGTGGTGGCGCTCCACAACGCGCCGATGTCCGGGTTGCCGTCCAGGTTGAACCGCTCCGGCAGCGACGCGCCGCGGCTCGGGTCGTGCACGAACACCGGGGCCATCCGGCTCTCCACCGCCAGCCTCGACCGGCGGGCGGACAGGTCCTCGGCGACGCCGTTCTCCGTGCCGCATGGGGTGTAGATCTGCATCACCGCCGAGCCCGAGGTGAAATCGAGCATCCGCAGCGTGGTGTCCAGGAAGTGCCCGTAGAGCGCGGTCGAGGTGGCGCAGGAGAACACATTCGGATGGAACGCGGCGATCAAGCCAAGCTCCTTGCGCGCCTCCCGCTTGCCGGAGTGCGCCGCGCCGAACCGGGTCAGGTCCGCGTCCTGGCCGATCGGTGATGCGGTGGAGTTCTGTCCACCGGTGTTCGAATAGGAACCGGTGTCCACCACCAGCATCTTGATCGGCGTGCCGCGGGTGAGCACCCGGGACATCGCGCCGAACCCGATGTCGTAGGCGGCGCCGTCCCCGCTGATGGTCACCACGTTCGGCAGCAGGCCCAGCTCGGCGTGGGTGAAGTCCTGCCAGGTGATGGTGCTCGCCGGCTTGTCGTGCGTCGCCGGGTCGTAGCCGTCGGCGAGCTCCAGGCGGGCCGCGCGCAGCGCGCGCACCTGCCCGATGAGCTCGGAGACCAGTCCCTCGAAGATGCCGGAGGCGAGCGGCTGGGCGTCCTGGAACAGCCCGTTCACCCACGGGTCGAGATACGGGGTGAACGGCAGCGTGGAGGAGTAGACGCTCGTGCAGCCGGTGGAGTTGGCCACCACCATGGACGCCGGGCCGGTCCCGGTGGGGCCGCCCTCGGCCAGGTACAGCGCCTTGTCCAGCTCGGCGATCAGGGCCTCGATCCGCTCCGCCCGCGCCGGGTCCGCCGGGGCGACCTCGGCTCGCTTGGCCGCCAGCGCCGCGATCGTTTCCGTCAGCTCGGCGATGTGCGCGCCGATGCGCTCGCCCCCAAGCGCCTTGGACAGCGCGCTCACCAGGTGCAGCGCGGTGACCTCCCCGCAGCCGCGGCAAGCCCCGTGCCCGCCCACCATCGCGTAGTAGGCGACGTGGTCGAGGATGATGCGCTTGACGTCGCCGTCCTCGGCCACGGCGTCCGCGATGAACCGCTGCGGCGAGTTCGGCAACGCCTCCAACCGCTCGAAGCGGTCCTCCAGCATGCGCAGCAGGTCGGCGTCCTGGTCGGCCCCGGTCAGCGAGCCCGGCCCGCAGACGTCGACGCACTGCAGGCAGCCGGTGCACTTCCACGGGTCCACGACAGCGGAGAACAGCCCGCCGGAGCCCGGCGTCTGCTTTTCCATCGCGTCGAAGAACGGTCGGGTGCGCGCCACCGGGAACGCCTCGAGCTGGGCGAGCACCGCCGCACCGTGCCGGGCGATGGCGCGGCTGCGCGTCTGCGGCATGGTCTTGCCGGCCAGCTCGGCCAACGAGGTGGCCGCCGAGTCGGCCCGGTACTCCTGGCGGATCCGCTCGGACCAGTCGTGGGCCAGCGCGCGCAGTTCCTCCCGCGCGGCGTCCGGCGCGCCGGCGGCGTCGATCGCGGCCGCCAGCAGATCGCGGATCTCATGCACCGTGTTGGGGATCGCGGTGTCCGGGCAGACGATCCCGCACTCCAGGCAGCCGGTGCAGCCAGTCGGGTCGAAGATCGGCGCGGTGCGCCGGAAGATGCCCTTGTCCTTGTTCACCCCAGTGCCGCTGGGAATGAACAGTCCCGTTCCGGGCAGCACGGGCGCCTCGCTGATGGTGCCCTCCCGGAACGGCCGGGCGATCAGCTCCTCGTAATAGGCCGGGTCGAACAGCGCCGTGGGCCGGGCCTGCGACGCGGCCGGGCACATCGCGGCGGACAGCGCGACCGTCCGGGCGCGGGCCACGGCCGGTTCGGCGTCCACCGCGAGGAACTCCGCCGCGTCGTAGTCCACCGTGGCGGTGGCGTGCACCCCGTCCATGATCACCGACATGTTCGACTCAACCACCGCGTCACCCTTGCGGCCGAACTTCTTCTCCAGCTCGTGACGCACCTTGGCCAAGATCACATCAAGGTCGGTGCCCCGGGTGATCCGGTCCACATGCCCGGCGACCGCGCCGATGAACGCGATGCCCATCATGCGCGTCTCCAGATCCGCGGTCGGCGCGTGCCGTTTGGCCACCGAGAAGGCGTCCACCACCAACAGGTGGACCTTCTTGTCGCGGATGGTCCGGCGCGCGTGCGCCGGCAGCGCGCGCCACACGTCGATCGGCTCGAGGTTCGACTGCAGCACGAAGGTGCCGCCCGCGACCAGGCCCTTGAGCGGGTTGGTGTGCGAGAACACCATGTGGTCCGGGGAGATGACGACCTCGACGTCCTCCAGTTCGGCGTTGGTGATCAGGACCGGTTCCGGGGACAGCGTGATGTAGTAGTTGGTGGCCGCGCCGCTCTTCTCCGAGCCGTACTTCGGCGCGGACTTCGAGTGCATGCCGAGCACCCCGGCGAGGATGTCGGTCAGCAGCTTGCCGGTCGCCACCGTGCCGTAACCGCCCACTGAATGGAAGCGGATGCGCAACGCGTCCGCCGGCAGCAGCTGCGGGTTCTCCTCGGTGGTCAGCGCCATGAGTTCGGTCTCCGGATAGGCGGCGCGCAACCGCTGCTGCACCGGCGCCATCGTCGGCGCGGGGTTCTCGGAGAAGAACTGTGAGCCGAGGTACACCAACGGCGAGCCGGTGGGCGAGACCATGTTCTTGAACGCGGCCACCAGGTGGCGCGGCTGCACGTCGTGTCCGCCCAGCCCGAAGATAGCGGTGGTCAGCCGGGGGCTGTCGGCCAGCGGCGGGACGCCCGGGAACTGGTCGGCGGCCACCGCGTTCGCCCGGGCGCGGAACAGCGCCTGGCTCACCAGACGGGTCAACGCGTTGTCGTCGGAGCGCTCCAGGACGGTCACCGCCTTGGCGCCGCCGAGCGCGGCGACCAGCTCGGCCTCGGGGAACGGCTGGAGCAGCTTGATCGACACCACGCCGACCTTCAGCCCGCTCGCGCGCAGGTACGGCAGCACCGCGCGAACGTCATCGGTGATCGAGCCGAGCCCGACCATGATGTAGTCGGCGTCAGCGCAGTCATATGCCTGCACCGGCGAGTAACGCCGACCGGTCAGCGCGGCGTACTCGTCCATCGCCTGGCGGGCCAGCGCGGGCACCGCGGCGACGAAGTGGGTGCGGTGGTCGGCCGCGCCGGCCTGGAAGTCCGGCTGGTTCTGCACCGGCCCGGTCAGGCCGGGGTTGTGCGGATCCACCAGCGCGGGCGCGAGCTGACGGGTGCCCTTGGACCAGGCGTTGACCCACGCCCGGCGCCACTGCGCGCGGAGGTCCTCCGGCACCCACGCGTCGGTCCGCGCGAGCATCTCACCCGCGTTGTCCGCCTCGACCTCGGCCGCATTGGCCTCCAGCAGCGCGCGCAGCGCCGCGGCGTCCTCGGGGAGGAAGTCACTGGCGTGCCGGTCGAGGTACTGGCCCAGCTGGAACACCCGGCCCTTGGCCCCGAACAGCAGCTCTTGGGCGACCGTGGGGCACGGGATGCGCCCGGCCGGATCACCGAGGAAGCGCTTGAGCAGCTCGGGCTCGGGGAGCGCGACCTCGCTCATCACATGGCTGGTGGCGAAGCCGTCCATGGTGTTGGCAACCGGGATCAGCGACAGCGAGGAGACGCGGAAGGCGATCGCGGCCAGGTCGGCGGCCTCTTGCGGGTTGGACCCGAACAGGATCGTGTAGCCGGCGGGCAGCAGGGCGTAGACGTCGTCGTGCCCCGCCATCACGTTAAGCGAGTGTTTGGACACGACACGCGCCGCGACCTGCAGCACAAACCCCCCGACCTTCTTGCCGGCGGTCACGTAGTGCGACTCCAGGGCGTACAGGATGCCCTGGCTGGAGGAGGCGTTGGAGACGAAGTTGCCCCCGGCGAGCGCCGCGCCCAACGCACCGCTTTGCCCGGAATGCTCCCCCTCGGCCTCCACGAAGAAGGGGTGCCGGCCCCAGACGTTCAACTGGCCCTCGGCCCGCGCGGCCTCGAAAGTCTCGGAGATCTCCGTGGACGGTGTGATCGGATACCCAATCACCCCGCCGCACACATGTTTCATCACATGCGCGACGGCGGCGTTTCCATTGATGACGTCGGGTGTTCCGGGGAACAAGGGCTGGGGAGCAGTCACGATAAGCGATCCAGACGTGAGCAGGGCCAGGTCGCCCGGACCGTCCCGCCGAGGGGTTAAGCGGAGGACTGTTGCCACTCGCGACACCAGATTCCGCATACTCCCGATGACGTTCACGCATGGTCCGCACGACCCAGTTAGGCAGAGCCTTACTGTACAGACCCACCCCCACCCGGCTGACCACCCGGCGTGGCTGCCGACCGCGCGCGCCGGACGCCGCTGACTGACCGCGCGGGAGGCCGCCGACTGATCGCGCCGGACGCCGCTGACTGACCGCGCGGGAGGCCGCCGACTGAGCGCGCCGGACGTCGCTGACCAATGGCGCGCCGTCGGCGCCCCTACCCCCGAGCCGATCGGACCGGCGACAATCGACGCTGGGCACGACCGACCAGCCAGGCATGAGAGAGCCACCATGACAACCGACACCGCACCGGTCATCGAAGCGCACGGCCTGATCAAGAGTTTCGGTCGCGCGCGCGCCTTGGACGGACTGGACCTGACCGTTCAACCCGGCGCCGTGGCCGGATTCCTCGGCCCCAACGGCGCCGGCAAGTCCACCACCATCAGGGTGCTGCTCGGGCTGCTGCGCGCCGACAGCGGCCGGGTCAAGCTCTTCGACGGCGACCCGTGGCGCGACGCGGTGCGACTGCACCGGCGCCTGGCCTACGTGCCGGGCGAGACAAGCCTGTGGCCGTCGCTGTCCGGCGGGGAGACCATCGACCTGTTGGGCCGGCTGCACGGGCGCCTGGACGAGCGTCGCAAAGCGGAGCTGATCGAACGGTTCGAGCTCGACCCGACCAAGAAGGTGCGCGCCTACTCCAAGGGCAACCGGCAGAAAGTCGCCTTGGTCGCCGCTTTCGCCACCGATGCGGAGCTGTTCATCCTCGACGAGCCGACCGCTGGCCTGGACCCGGTGATGGAGGCGGTGTTCACCAGCTGCGTGCGGGAGGTCAAGGCGGCCGGCGCGTCGGTGTTGCTGTCCAGCCACATCCTGGCCGAGGTGGAGAAGCTGTGCGATGTGGTCACCATCATCCGCGCGGGCAAGGTGATGGAGTCCGGCACATTGGCCGAGCTGCGGCATCTGACCCGCACCCGGGTGGAGCTGACCACCGCGCGCGACAACACCGCGCTCGCCGCGCTGGCCGGGGTGCATGATTTCGTCCCCGGCGCCCCGACGCGCTTCACCGTCGACAACGATCGCCTGCCCGACATCATCGGGGCCATCGGCCCGCTCGGAGTGGGCGCGCTGGTCTGCGCGCCACCGTCGCTGGAAGACCTCTTCTTGCGGTACTACGGCGACGAGTTGGCCGCCGACGGGGCGACGGGGCGCGCATGAGCACCGGCAGCGGAGCGCTGGCCAACGCCGGCGTGCTGGCTGGCGCCATCCTCCGGCGCGACCGGGTTCGGATGGCGACCTGGGCGGTCTGTCTGGTCGGCGTCTTCGCGGTGGTTGTCGGCGCCGTCAAAGGGGTGTACCGCACGCCGGCCGAACTGGCCTCCCGCGCCGCCGTGATGCGCACCGCCACCGGCATCATCTTCGGCGGCCCGGGCTACGGCAGCGAGCGGTACACGATCGGCGCGATGGTCGCCAACGAGGACCTGATGATGCTGATGTTGATCATCGCCATCATGAGCGTGCTGCTGGTGGTGCGCAACACCCGCGCCGAGGAGGAGTCCGGGCGGGCCGAGCTGGTGGGCGCGGCGGCCACCGGGCGCCGCGCCGGCCTGGTCGCCACGCTTGGCTGTGTGATCGCGCTCAACGCGGTGATCGCGGTGGCGAGCGCCGCATCGCTCACCGCGCTGGTGCCCGCCGGCTCGCCCGCGGCAGCGGCGTCATCTTGGGCGGTGGGCGCGGGGCTGTTCGCGGTGGGGGTGACCTTCACGTTGGTCGGCGCCGTGACCGCGCAGCTCGCCCAGACCGGTCGCGGGGCCGTTGGCGCGGGGCTCGCGGCGCTCGCGGTGGTGTTCCTGCTGCGCGTGCTCGGCGATGTGACGCATTCGGGCGCGCCGGGCAGCGCGGCATGGTCCTGGTTCTCCCCGCTGTCCTGGCCACAGCAGGCCAAGCCCTACGTCGCCTTGCGCCTGTGGCCGCTCGCGCTGTTCCTGCCGGTGGTCGCGGCGCTCGC
>Ga0123357_10003417_pt1 | contig 18177 bp, 5 predicted proteins | sample TergutEmb28metaG_FD_89873 | JGI IMG/M metagenome (GOLD analysis project Ga0123357, IMG submission 89873) | Embiratermes neotenicus P4 segment gut microbial communities from Petit-Saut dam, French Guiana - Emb289 P4 | ecosystem: Host-associated > Arthropoda: Insects > Digestive system > Gut ... | reverse complement strand
GGCCGAAACATGTTGAGCATTGAATGAGTATTGAATATATAATAAAATAAGTGGCATCAAGTTGGTTTCTCTTTACTCAACTATAAAGATGATGCACGGTCCCATAAACATAAGATTATGCAATACATTTACCATGTATCAGAAACTTGGGCTCATGACTTATGAGACGGGCATAAAGCACTGCTATATTGGAATGGGAAATTGTTACAGACAAGCTGTAAAGTACTTGACTTCAAAATCTGGAGAAATTCTGTAAATACATTTACGTTTACATATTACGACACTGAACTTCACAGAACTTCTTTAAAGCAAAGATTACAACTGCAATGCTGACTCCAAACATTCCTTTTACTGCTGCCATATTTTGCTATTCAAAAATACTATCAAATGTGAATGTACCAGCTCTAATAACAGAACGACAATTATTAGTCTCTTATACACAAGGTTTACAAATATGTGTGCTCTCTGCAGGTCCCGTTACGAGAAGGTTATGAGTGGTAAAGACCTAATTGAGAGTAATCTGCATCAACACTTGGCAGAACACCTCAACTCTGAAGTTGTGTTACGTACAATCACAGACATTGGATATGCAATGGAATGGATTAGATCAACATATCTGTATGTGCGAGCTCTACAGAATCCAGGTCACTATGGCATACCAAGCAATCTGAACAGGAAAGGGATTGAGGGCAAGCTACAAGAAATGTGCCAACGTGAGCTGAATGCTCTTGCCAGTGCCAAGTTACTTACCATAGACCATCGAATGGATGTGCATCCCACTAAAGATGGAGCCCTCATGGCACGATTCTACCTGAATTTTGGAACAATGAAAGCCTTCCACAAGGTATGACTTTTAAAATGTATCTTCATATTTGGTGTTTAATCCTGGTCAACCCCCTCTTTTGGATATTTTCTAAACTTACCATGGTTTTTGGTGGACAGAAGATTTATGTCATGGGATACCAAAGTGTTCTTTAATATCCTTGAATAGGTGATACTGATTGATTTGTGATTGGGTTCGAGACCTTATGGTCCCAATGCACCTAGGACTCAATTGATGGGCCCTTTGTGCCCCATATCGATTTATGGGAGCCCTGCTGTTTTACTAAAGTTCCAGATGGCCCCCAGACTTACACTCTTAATGTCCTGTGGCTCCAAGAAGAAGGAGCCCAGATACGCATGTCTGAGTGAAGTCAGAGCTTCACATTCACAAAGAATGTGGGCACAGGTTTCATCCTCTGCTCCACACTGCCTAAGCAATGGACTTTCTGACAGCACCATTAGTGAAGATATTTCCTCAGGATATTACGCCTAGTAAGAAGGCAAATTACAGCCCTGGATTGTGTCCTGTTAAAGGACAGAAAAATAGGTGTCACTGCCTGGTACCTTATTTGCCAGCCACCTAACCAACCCCAAAATCAGCCCAAAGCTAAAATTTCCCAACAGGAAAGCTATTACAGCAGTGGTCAGCAATATGCACACTCTCTACACAGTAGTACTGCAACAACACATAGCAATTATTTAATTCTGAAAATATGAACAAATCACATGAAGCCAAATTAAACATTTCTGTGAATATTCCAATAGCAGTTCACACAACCAGCTGCGTAAGATGGTACAGAAAAGCCCACTTTGTCTCATGATACACCACTTTTGGTCTCTTGAACAAAGGTGCTGCTGTAAACATTCCAACATTTGAATACAGAACACCCAATTGATTGTTTTTGACACACAAATCCATAACATATAATGCTTTGGATACAGGATCTAAAAAAACACCACAATTTGGATGTCTGCACTTTCTTGGACTTTTCAATTGCAATAAGGTACAGGCAGTCCTTGTTTAACACTGCTACTAACATTACTATGGTCCAACACTGTCACATTTTAATGACCAAATATTCTAAGCCCTTCTTTTAAGCCCTAACTGTGTTCCTGGAAAAAGTGGGTATATATAAAAGAGATGGTATTCCAATAAGAAATAATGGAATGTGTTGGGGTTAGCAGAACACAGCACAGCCAGTCAAAGAGCGTTAAACCAAAAATGAGATGGCATAGATTAAGAAATGGTGCATATTGGCAAGGGGCATTAAAGCAAAATCACATGAAGCAAGTGAGGCATAAAACAAATACTGCGTGTATGGTGTTGCCCAAGCTTGCATTAACATTTTTAGATCAGGAATCTCCATTGTGTTCAAATACACATATCAATGAAGAAGAATGCAAAATCACAGTCTAAACACTACTTTATCTATAAGTAACAATCAGCTGCATGTTTCGGCTATGTAGTTGAAACATGTTGCTGATTGCTACTTATAGATGAAGTTTTATTTAGACTGTGATTTTGCATTCTTCTTCATTTATATATTGAATCAACATTGTTTTCTCCAGAACGTAAAACTTATACCAAAAAAATATTCCATTCTATATTGTTTTGCTCTACATTATGATTTCAGGAGCACTCCAAATATTGAACCGGGTCATTGTATTTTGTTTCTAAATCGGACTACAACATACAAGTCTCATCAGCGCAGCCAATGTTTTCATTGAACAATCTTATTGACATGTCTCAGACAATTTGTTTCTTTCTTTACTCTTTGTTACTGTGATATTTCTGTACCTACTCAAAACTAAAGTGCTTCACGTCAAAGCCGATCAGGCAGAGTTCTTGCTAGCAATCATTTCTTACTACTCTACTTAAATCATTTCCTGATACATCTGTCTGTCCAACACCTTCATTACCTGAGCTGATTTCTGCTCTATCCTTAAATCACTTACATCACTCATTGGTACCATCTCCACAAACATTTGGTACATCTCAGTGGAATTTTTCATCTTCCACATTTTTCACAACCAGAACCAAACTAATCAATATTGCAACGTTACTTTATATGTATCTTTCACCATGTGATAACAGGAACCAAGCAACACATTATCACATCCTTGTTCTTTAAGTTGGGGGCTTTATCTGTCCTGGAACTTGCTGATTGCAGACGGATATTTTAAGAACACTGTGCCAATAAAACATTTACTAAAACGAAAAACAGAAACCCAGTGGGTAGCACAAAACAGATGAAACATGAAATTATGCAAGTCTGATGAACAGGGATAATTATGACCACATGTTGTCTTGAATCGTCTGCCACAGCCATATTCATTCCTGTTTCAAAATTCAGTTCTCAATTTAAAAACAGATGTAAATTAACCCTTATCCTGCTAACGTGGAGAATATGGTGAGCTCCTAATAATATCAGCAGATGGCAGATGGGATTTAACTTGGAATTTAAAGGGTTAAGCGTGTTACATACACAACAGAGGAAAAAATAAAGGCTGGGCAATAACCTTTCCTTGTACTGTGACTGCCTGTGATTTGCTATGCATTGAAGAGGGACAGGACAAGTCCCATATATAGTTAATCTTTATGCCTTGTAATTACATGAAAATCATCTCTAAACAGGTTCAAGGACATGAGAGTTTGGAGAAGTTGGTGGAAATAGTTTCAGCCTGTCACGAGTTTTCAGGAATGAAGTTACGTGTTAGCGAGAAGAAGAATCTCAACCTGCTCAATAAGGCACGTGACCGTGAAAGTATTCGCTTCCCACTGCCCACTAGGATCATGACAACAGAAATGAAAATCAACTGTCTCATTCAGGCCTTCCTTGGATGCTTACCAATCCATGAGTCATCCTTGAAACAGGATATTCTGCGAATAATGTGGACAGGGAAGCGAGTCACCTATGCTATGGCTCAATATCTGCTCCAGCAGCCCCATTATCAAGCACTGGTTAGTGCAATTACCCTTGCCAAGTGTTTCCACTGCAAGTTGTGGGAAAACTCTCCACATATGTCAAGACAGTTAAAAGGAATTGGAGCAGCATTATCCTCAATGTTAGCAGTTTCAAACAAAACCAGTTTTCAATCCATTATTGAATCTAATCCACGTGACCTTGAAAGTATTCTCAACCGTCCCCCACCCACAGGCGATAATCTGAAAGCTGAAGTAAATCACCTTCCACAATTTGAACTGAAGACAGAGATCGTTACAAACCCATCCATTACCGAACTTCATGTCTATGTTGAGATGACAAACCGTGCACTTGTTCGAGAATACAACACAGCTGGAAATAACCACTGGATATTTCTAATAATAGGAGACTCCAATAACAAGTGCATCTACAAGGAAAGGTTTAAAGACACCCGTTTATTGGAACACATGGAGCAATGGACAGTGGAGATAAAAGACCCACTGTCTGTTAATGAAGTTTACGTGAATCTTATCAGTGAGCAATGGGTTGGTCTGGATGTCTGTTGCAACTTAAAATTGCAACAACCAATACAGGTGATCCCTGTTCAAGTAAAGAACTCCATTAAAAAGTATCTAATGAAACAGGCTGTGGATAATCTCAATTTCTCTTCTGAATCATCCACACCTCAAACAATAAAAAGAACCAAGTGTTCTATTGTAGACCAGATTAAAGAGATGTCTGAAAAGAGACTTGGAAGCATGACCCCAACTAAAATTACACTTACAAAGATGGCTTTTATGCCTGCCAAGAAAAAAAAACTATCACCATCTCTGGACAGGCTCAAAAGTAAAAAAGATGAGAAAACAGGTGACTTGCCTCAATTTTCCAGTTTGGACAGACATCCAACTGAACAAGAGAACCCTGAAATTAATTTCAGACACATTACACCTAACCTAATAACAGATAAACAAGCATACTTTGTGCACAAATACTGTAGTATAGAAGAAGATGCAGTTGCCACCAGCACAAACAATCAACAGACAACCTTGCTGCAGGACAGGTCTACTAACTCACCTGAACACCTACATATGCAAGTGAAGCAATGCAGAGTTGCAAAATGTGCAGTATACCCAGACAAACAAAAGAATTACGAGCTGAAGGACAGTTGTATATACCAGTCAGCTGGAATACAGAGCATTCCATCTCTGAAAGTCAGAACAAGTTCAACATATGAAGTTCAAACAACTCAAGATCCAAATTCTATGGTAGATAGAATTAAATTATCTGAGAAAGAAATGTCACGTCATGAAACTTGCGGCATGCTAACTAAACCTTTGAAATTAAGATTAATGGAAGACTGTCATGAAACATTCAAAGAGACTGCTAAACTGAATGACAGCTCCATACTGGAAAATACACACCCTGAAAAAGATATGGACAAAACCTTGCTATCACAACTGACAATTTCAAATTCGCAGTTGAGGAACTTAGAAACAAAAAACTGTGTCACCAGTAACTCACAATTACCAAACAGTTCCAATCTACAGAATGATTCTCTGACAGAAGAGTGTAATGACGAAGGATCAGAAACAGAAGAACATAATTTTCAAAATGCTAATGATGCTGAATACATGCACGAAAAAACCCTGTCCCTTGACACTCACTATGACCATTGTGAAAAATACCTACAAACAGAAATGCTTCAAACAAATATCCTGACTTCTGGCACAGATTGGGCTACACAGGAAAAATCAGTCATGCCACTGAATGATATACAGCCAGAGCAAAGCAGTTTTCATTATGAACATTCTACACAAAATAATTCTGCCTTTATGTGTGAGAGCAAAGACATAGATTCAAATTACCGGTCTGTCAGTACAGAGCAATCTGCCACAAACCTGCAACAAAATGTGTATTCACCAAATACAAAAGAAAGAAAGAGACTGATATTCCAGAAAACTCTACCCAAGCACTACTACCCAATTTTCATGAAATCACTTGAAGACGACATAGTTGGGACTAAAGAACTTCAATCCACTAACTGGGACCAAATGACACAACAAACTAATGAAACAGCTCTGCTCCCACTTACAGAAGAGAAAGTGGCCCTGAAAAGAAAAATGTCAGAGTCTGATGAAAATACCCCACACAACTCCAATACTCAGGCAGAAGACTCTGAAAATTTCATGAGAGTAGTTAAAGAATTACACACAGTGCCTGAAAAAGAGCCAAATTTTAATACCACTGCTGAAATGAAAGATGAACCATTAGTGCTCAAATTACCCAAGTTACAACAGAGCTCTGAAAAAGAAAAACAAGATTCTTGTACCAGTGAAAATAAGATTCAAGTTCATGAACTGAAAGGTACAAGAAATGAGAAAGGAAACATGGTGTCTGAACTGCAAAAAGATCATCCAATTCCTAATTTCTGTCTTGTCCAAGACTTTGATAGTTTCCTTGCTAACATGTTAGATGCAGATAATGCAGAAATTAACTGCAAAAACCAATCAAATAAGAAATTCAATGACAGCTTCATGGCTAATTCGCTGGCCTCCATCACAAATTTCGCAAGGAATGAGCCTTTAAGTCATGGTTTCCAACATAACCATAAGGAATATCTCCACAGAAATATACGGAAAGATACTAAATATGAACCCGTTTTGAAAATGTTACTGAAAGATGTTTCAAGAGAATCTGCACCCAATTCAACTAAAATAATAGTAAATAAAGATTATGAAACAAAAGTACATGAATTATCATCACAGCTTCAGTACCAACCCAAATGTCAAACGAACTGCATTAATTCAGGAGGCAAAAATGAGTTACAACTTTTACGCTCTTCCCAGAAACCACTACGCCATGACTCAAATATAATGCTCAAACACAACTGTCAACACACAACTGCACTGAGGAACTCTACACAAATTTTTCATGGAAACTCGAGCCAAAATGACAACTGTGATGATAAATACGTAAAAAGTGAATTCAACTACCAACCTTCCAACCAAAAAGGACTTACAGGCTGTACACAGCCAATGTGGGAGCATAACATAATGCATAAAGACATGAACAGAAACGCACAAAGAAAGAAAACCTGTGACACATGGGATACCACATCAATTAACATCCATACTGAACAGTCACCATCCAGACAGAAAAAATCATATACACAAGTTTTTGAATTTGAAAACTTACCTGGCACAAAATCCTGTATATTGCCCTTCATGGATACAGCAGTCAAGAGAGCTGCTTTACACAAGTCAACTAACTATGTTAACAGAAACAATGGAATTTCCCCCCATTCAAGTTCTCAGTGGCAAAAATTTCAGTTGTCCCCAACACATTCAGATGAGCCATTTAAATTATATTACCATCCAAAGTTGGAGAAGAGTCATGTGATGTACACAACAGGAGGTCACTTCAAACAGATGTGATTTTTAATATATGAGTTTTCCTGGTGTTCACAAGAGCTTAGCAACAAGGAACTTAATCAACATGTGAAAAAGATGACATGATGTTGGGTACTTCATTATAAAGCAGACATATGTCAATAATCTCAGTATTCTGTCCCAAGATGGAAGATATCTGAAGTTTCCCCATAAACACACAATGCTTACAGGCCCCATGAACATTATTCATCAAGGAAGGTGTCTTTTCTGATGAAAAGAAAATATGACAATCACGTGGAAGCGGAAAGTGATGAGTATCCTCCAATGGCCTAAACAAGTCGTCATAAAGAAACTTCGTTCACAACCCTCCAATGTTATGGGCAGAATCCTGGATAAACAACAACCACACAACACACCCCCAAACACTATAAGCATTAGTGGCATGTACAAATGTAAAAACTGTATTGTAAAAATGCATAAAAACAGTAACTTGTAAATATCCCAACTTCTTGTAGTATCATATAAAAAAAAAAAACCAATATTGCCAGGATTAACTTCCCTATTACATGGTAACATTACTCGTGTTCTACCGCTTCACAGTTGTATGATTTGTTATACTAGCTTCTTTTATTGAATTGCATAACTCAACCAATACCTGTCACAACCTAAGATCAGCAGAATCCACATGTCACCTGCTGCAAAAAACTACATTCATTCAATGGTTCTAATTAACTCTCTGTATGCCCAGTTTCTTTAATTTAGAATAAAGTAGTTTTAAATGCCATATACGTGTGTATGTATGTATGTAGCACAGAGATGGTTTGAACTGCTGAGACTAAAACATCTAGCATCTGACTCCATCCATTTCATTTGACCCTCAATCTTTGAAATGTTTCAGCTCCTCTTCTAAGTAAAATATTTTATTTGCACATAGCACTTTATCCTACACTTATAACAACATACAACAGTTCAAGTAAATCTGTCACATGCCTCTCACCACAGGAGCCTTGGTTTAATCTCAGGGCAGTCCACATGATATCAATGTCAATCAATACTCCACACTTGTCATCAGAGACTGGTACTATTATAGGCACATCTGAGGCTACAGTACGAAGGGACGCAGTCTCATTATGTTCCTACGACTAAGAAAAGAAAATTCTTACCAACACTGGGGTACAATTGACAGAGCAGCTAGTACTGTTAACTTTATTAGTTTATCATTGTTATTGTGTAGTTAATAATGCAGTTTCAGCACTTGTTAGCAACAAATGCAAAGTGTACAATGTGTGCTGCCAGTAAAGTACTGTAATTCACATTGCGCAGTGACAAAGAGCAGCAAACCTTCCTTGCACAGAATGCAATGACAGAATTAGTGCCAATTAGTGAAAATCCACCACTATATGTTACGAGTCTTGGGTACGACACGCATGAATCCTAAGGTTGAACATAAACTGTTCAGTATGATATTCAAGTAGGAATGTAGATGTCCTTTGCAGTAATATAACTTTCCCAGAATCTGTAAGCTGTCACCATACAGCCCTAATGCATCAGATACAGTGAAATGTTAGCTCTTCTACCACCTTCGTTGGTTCTCGCAGCATATGGAAACAAGAGCTTCCTTAGGAAACGCAAATTGGTCCAATGTGCCACTGAAATTATGCACCTGCAGTTGAGCACATGCAAAATGACAGAACCCATTTCTTAAAATAAATATTAAACAATTCACAGTGTTGCTTCATAGATCTGGAAATTTGAACCTGTGAGACATATTATTTATGGGGGAAACTGAAAGTTACAGTTTATGTGAACATTGTACATTTCTTTGCAACAACTGCAAAAAAATTCTTGAACAGAAAATGACAATATTTCAGAACAAGAGCTGTGCCATGTGTAGAGAAATATTTTAAGAAGTTACTGTGGGAAAGATTAATGATATGCCCATGCACCACAAAAAAACCTTGATGCACAAAAAAAAAATGCTGCCACATCAAGAACACTTTTTGCCAATCACAATGAATGGATATGAAGTCTTATTACAGTGCAACATGATATAATGCATATCATTAAAATGTCATGGAGTAACTCCTGTCCTCTCAAGATTCAAGAATGAACACATATGTAACAGGAAATTTCCCATCTCATAAAACGAACCATGGTATTCATTTACAGTCATCTTTTGGGCACTAACACCACTTGTTATCTCAGGTTGCAGCCAGTATGATCGAGGAACATACTGCCCACACCATCGGGGCAGAAAAGAGCAAACCTGAATGGAAGATTACATATAATGGGTGTTAAAATAGGTAAAAATTGTTATCCACTGCATTTTCTCCAGAGAAGGTTTTATCTCTGGTCCCCCATCCTTGTCTCAGATTGGTCAAACCTGATCACCCAATTATACTCTGAAGACAGAGCCAGTATATTCATCCAAAATGTAAATGCCCACTACCAGACTACATGGTGTCACAACCCAGAACTGTATGTTCACTGCCATGGAAACCTCAACATCTTATGTATGATTTTATGCCACAATTACTATATAATGTTACAACAATGTCAAACAGCAGTGACAATTACTCCTACAAACAGTATCGTTGGCAATTCTGCACCAGCTTACCACATATTCTGCATAATTTAATTCTTTCACACATCAAAGTAATGTACAAAAAATATCTGTACCACTAACTTAAATAATGAAGCAAACTTCAGCTTTGTGTTTACGCTTTGACTACAACAATGTTCAGACGAATGTTAACCTTTAAACCTGCTACATTTAGACAACACAGGAAATTTACTGCATTTTTAGGTTATGCTACATAATCTCTGTTTTACTTTCCACAAAATACCTTTTGTTCCACAATTTTATTGTTTTCTGCTCAAATAACACTCAACGCTTTCACAAACCATGCGCTAAAATTTAAGCACCAACAGAGTCCGTTTAAAATTAAGTAAACCATACTGACATTCAAGTTAAACGAAATCATATCTACCAGCAACCTACAAGAACAACAGCGAAGAATATAGTACCAAGCTGAGTCAGGGAGAGAACAAACATGGATTCTTCCCCATCCATCACCAAACGACATCCTCCCCTCTGAGTGACATCTACTATTCCTGCCAGATGTCTGGTTTATTGTGGCTACTGTTGCATTTACAGGCATGTTGATGGAGCAGAGCTATGTACTGCACACAGGGCTAGCATCAAGGAATTTGACAGACCTCAGAGCATTATCCAGTTTTGTTCCTTTGCTGCTCATCTCACATGACTTTAGAGATGAACATGGGTGTCTGCATAGCACCTGCAAGCTTGAGTGGAAAGCATTATTATTGCTTTATATTTCTTCATGATTATTTTGGTCATTCACTTCAAGCCTTGCATTCACTGAGTAAAGATGATAACAGCATTGCTCTGAAAATGCTGAACTCACAGTTAGTTCCAATGTTTTGTGAAGTGATGAACTGCATAAGTGAGATTCTAAATTAATTTTGAACATTTGCATTACTGAACAAGCACCATACCCAAGAATTCTCAGTTACAGACAGGGTGTAACTCCTTCTGCCACTGTTGTAGCAAGTCATCTTAGCTACTGTAGCCACCAAAAGTAAAGAGTGCAGGTAGTTGACTTGAAACCACGTTGTTTCCTTGACCCCGTGTGGCTTCCTACTCTGTATGAGAACAAATCTGCCATCCTGCAACAACTGCCATAAATACAAACATAAACAACAAAGACAATATATGTATGTATAACGTAACATTGTGGTGCATTCGTGTAATGTTTATAACTCCTCAGCTATCCTCACAGTCTGATGTCACTTCACTCGATGAGAACACTCTTATAGCATTTTACTGTTGCAGGCAACAATAAAATGTAATAAGGTCTTCATGGAGATCTCTCCAGTGACAGCCTCACTGACATGCGAACAGACGAACGTGAGGCAATCTTTGCAAGCCTAAAAATAAATGTCATATTGTGTGGGGAACAAAATTAATACAAAATTGACTGAAGACTGTAGTTCATGGAATTATTACATGTTACTATGTTACTTGTAATGAGCCCACTCAAATTAATGTCAGCAAGCTTTAATGTGGCTTCCAGTATATCAAACCCACACCAATGCTAGGTAAGGTAATACTGTAGGACATGTAACCATTTCCCATTGCCTGGAACCATAACACTATGTTACAACATAGCTCACTTGGCAATAATCTTCTGTCTTGATATGTGCAGCAATTAGGTGTACCATGTTCAAGACATCACAAAGGTGTTTCTTTCACCAGTCAAGTGTGCTCATGCAACAGAAATATGATTTTGAAGTTGCACAACTATGATGCTCTCAGACTTTACTGAAGTGGCTGGGCTAAATAGAATAAGGAGAATCAATAAGCCTGGTTATGAATGAGTTACACTATCAGTAAAAGAGTTTTCACTTTTAATTCATCTCATATTCATCGTACTACATAAAAATGGTACAACACAGATAAATATGTCTACTACAGAAAATCCTTTTCAGAATATAAATTAAATTAATAATAAATGGCAGATCACATTCAGTTTTCAAAAATTTTATACAGTTTGCAACACTGCCTTGGCAACATTGTGCCATTACATTCAATACATATCAGCAGCCGGAAATATCTTTTTTTGGCAATGTCTTGCGACGCCAGCGTCTCTCCACTGGATCAAATCCTCGCTCCACAGCACCAAACACAGCCCATGAAGGAGTCTTACGCATGTAATCCTGCAACAAAAAACAAATACAATACTGACTTCAGTAATTCAAATACAGGCAGTGCAACTGTTCTGTTCCTCCACAAAAGCTACAAAGTTGAAAAATATAAGAGGTAAAGGTAAAGTTCGCCCTAGAACAGGCCACGAAGGTCCAGAGTTAGAGCAGAGGTAAAGCTATATTCTTTCTTTAACCTCTGCGCTAGATAAGGGTGGGTGGTCAATGCCACGCCACAGCTGCTTTACCCCCAGGAAAGAGACCAGGTACCCATTGTATAGGGGGCTGGGTGGGCACCAGGGCCAGTCTGGAAAGGTGTGGAAAATCTCGCCCCCCACCAGGATTCGATCCCTGGACCGTCCAGCCCGTAGCGAGTGCTACCAACTGAGCTATCTCAGCCCACACTGAAAAATATACAAACAGAATAATAATTGTGGCATGTTTGTTTTTTTACTGTCTCTAAGACTTTTGAACCATGAATGCTGATGTTTAATCTCGGGTGAACCAAAGATGTAATAAGAAACATAAGCAGAATATTTGTCATCACTGTGCATGCAAAGCCATCAGCTCCTTCATCTAATCCCTGTCCCTTAATTCCTCCAACATCCCACTGTTACCTACTGTCCAGTGGAACATCACTTGGTAATGACAGCCCAAACTGGAATCTTGGTAAAATTTTGTCTTGGACTTCAATTTTCAAGTTAGGGGTCAGACTAGTGTTCCCAGGCAGCGTTCCTGGTGTTGCAGCTAAGATATTGTTTTACTTCATTATAACTACCATAACACCATGCAAGAACTTTGTATTTCTTATCATTTATCAATTATGAAAGTTCCAGTGTGTTTGTAAGTTAAATAGACATAACAGTAAACTAATGATTCACACAATGCCACACAAACAAACAAACAAACAAACAAACACACACACACTGCTTCCAGGTCATACAAAAGATCGGGAACAGTTGAGGTGCAAGGCTCACTGCATTGTCCACCCTTATGTATTCCATTCTATTCTTGCTTCTGAAATTATTACATACGTTTTTATCTGTCAGATTTCAGACTTCCGCCGTGGTGCTGTTGTCTTCACTCTCCTGGGATTTGTACCGTGTAGGTCAGTAGTTGGCTACAGATGTTTCAGTATAGTATATTCAACAAGCTGTCCCAAAACACTGGTAACCAACTATCATCCCACATTGCACTATATCCCATTACAGTACACACCACACTGACATATTACTTTGAGAATCTGATTCATGTATTTTTGGGGAAGTATGATTGTGAGAGTACTAAAATACAAAATAACACAACACAAAAATCACTTCTATTCAATTACCCCGAAAAGTTTGACAAAAAATTGTACTGGGCATTAAACATGCTTCCATTTTTCCATATATTGTATCTTCTTTTTTGGGACTTCATTCATCATCCAATTACTTAAAGACGCACAGCGTTTCAGAAGCTGGCTCTATTTCCATTTTCAACCAAAGAAGCACCTAACCTGGTGGACCCCTTAGATTGATTTTATTCTCAATCACTGGGCACCATAGAAACAGTACCTTGTTAAGGTAAGTGCCTGACAACAGATCTAGTCCAAGGGTAGTAACAGGAAAATGGCTATTGGAAAATTAAAAATTAACCACAAGACATCAAAATAAAAAAAACCTGGACCAATCCATGAATTAAAAGCCATACAAAGAGCCATGAAACCAGGAATGATCAGACTACAGACACAGCACAAAAGTCCGTAACACATGTATTTAAATTTTTAACATCACCAACACCATCTATGGAGAAAACTGTGAATATTCATGAGTTCAAGTAAGTTTACTATGCAGTCAATGTGGGTCATAACAGCAGGGCAGCACATCTCACCAGAAGTGACTGTGAAGGGTTTTAAGAAGTGCTGTATATCCAGTGCAGTGGATGGGACTGATATTGGTATGTTGTGGAATGGCAGTAAAGAGGATGGGGATGTTAGGAGTTAGAGTGAGGAAGATGAGGCAATTGACTGGTAATGTAGTTATGTGAACCTATCTACCTCTGCTGTAAATGTCGATGCTCCATTAGTTGAATAGTACTGCTTCATTAGTTCATGAAATTTGTCATAATCAATCCAGGTCCACCATTCTCCATTCACTTTGAACTGAAACACACAAACAACACTGAGTTAAATCCACAGTTCACATACCCTAATTTCCTAAGGTAACCTCCAGACCTACAAATTTTCTATTGTTCACACCATGTATTTATAATGTAAAGTTATAAACAAATAAAATGGTTTTAATGCACGCAGGTAATTAGAACCACAAATCAAGGCAAAACTTTGGAAGAAATATAACATTCATAAATTACTAACAAATTTCAACTATACATTGTTACAACTGGATGGGTTAGATATGTAGCATGCTTTGGAGAGATGAGCTACTTATACAAATATCTGGTGACATTATCAGAGATGAACAGCATTTCACAGATGTAAATATCGAGGGGAAGACGCGAACCACAAAGAACCAGAAAGTGAGGGATGGTACAAAATTGAACTGGCTCAAAAAGAATCCAGCTGTGGGCTCTTGTGATGCCATACATTTTCTTAACCACCAATGTGACTATGAGGTTCCCAAGGCAACTGCTCACTTTGCACTTAGGCCTACAAAAATAAAAACACTTACATTAATATAGGCATGAAAATAACCTTTCTTCCCTCAAGAAATCTGCAACTGAAAACTGTTTCGTATGAAACGTTAAGCTTCAGACAAAACAGCCCTAACAGAAACTTCAAAATGGTATGTTTGGCATTCCCAACAATGGTGTGATTTAACAGTTTTGTCAGCAGCATGGGCTTGGGTAGAAGTTGTCACTGATTCACAGGCAAATTCACCTCCCACCTCTGTTGACTAATGCTACCACCCTCAAGATCATCATGCAATCACCATTCACACTTGCAAAATGCAAGGTGACATTTCGTAAGTTAATGGTATTACCAATACAGGCATGATACTGCTACTGTATATTCCAGAAACATCATACTTTATTACTTTTTCTCAGATATGACTACTCTGGGAATACAGTGGGTCAGGACCAAGAATTCAGAATGACAGACAAATGAAAACAGGACTTTGAAGAATAACACATCTGACACAGTATTTTTATGGTGATTTTTTGGGCCCAAAAGAAGTGAATGATGCAGGAAAACGATTCACGCAAGAATGACAGGTAGTGCTTTCACTGTATTACATCAGCAGCAGTGGGAACTCCAAGCATGTATAGAGAGCACAGAAACTAAAAACTTCTTACAGCGTAAGTAATTGTAACTGCTGGCGTCTCTGCTCTATGCTCATGACATTAAGTGGCTATAACACTGAAATCTTAACAGTTACCAGGTTAGAAAATGTACAAACTGTGTACAAAATCTGGCACATTACATTGTTTTGATCATCACAACTGTATTGGAGAAATACAGCGTGCTTCACTTTCCTCTTTAACTTCTGTTTGGAAAATGTTTTGCTCTGATAAATGCTGAGTTATGCTTGACATGACAAATTTACACTTTCATGTAAAGAATCCTATACAGGTGTACAATTTTAACCAAAATCAGAAATGTGTTGAAAAATTGTAGCAAAACATCTGAATATCAAATTTCATGAACATTTGTTTGGTGACTCTCCAGATGTCACATACAGGCTGACGCAGATCGCAAAGTAACAAGCACATGTGCACAACTTCCCATTGTAACAGTGCCCTACAGGTTCCTTCTAAAACACAAACCCTACATAAATGCTGTAAGATGGTGCAAAGTCTCCAATGGTCAAGAAAACATATACAGGACTTATTCTACATCTTTCAGATAATGACCTCCAGCTACAACACAAAACGGCCTGTGAATTATGCATTACCTTTCTGTGAGCTAAGAGGACACAGTTAGAATGCTCATGTTCTGAGGCAATCTCATAATCTGGTAAGAGATCTCCTAACTGCTTCACAAATGATATAACCTCTTCATGCCAAGGAACATTTTCCATCGTTAAGTTGCTAGCCTTGGAAGTCCCACAATAAGTCACACCCTAAAAAATAAAATATATTAATGAAAACTTGGATATGTGGATACACAGAAACACAGCAAAAGCAAAGTTCAAGGGACTGCTATCTTGCTACCCTGTTAAACGTAAAGGTAGAGTTGTCCATATGCATGCCATGACAGTATACAGGTGAGAATGGAGGTAAAGCTCAACTCATTCTTACCCCTGACAACAGATGAGTGGTCAGCCTCATGCTCAAGATGCTTTATACCTGGGGAAAGAGCCACTAGCACCCACTAAAGAGGAAGCTGGGTGGGTCCCACATTATGTCTAGGTGTTGTGGAGAACAGATAACTCTCTAGGCCCCTACCAAGAATCAAATCCCAAACTGTCAAGTCTGTAGCGCAGTCACTATACACTACCCTGGCTCCCTGTAACTTTGTTAAGCTGGAGACAAGCATTCATTTCCTGGGATATGATGGCAGTTTGTGTATGGTTACCGCATCCAAAAGCCCGCAGATGGTGGCACCATGTTTCTCTGATGTTACGGTAACCACCTACCAGTGTCACAACCCACAGGGTTACAGTCTTAAATATTCACTGCTATGTAAACTTCAAATTCCAAACTGTTATTTGGGAAGTTTGTTGTGAAGATTTTTAAAAAAGTTTCCAAAATCTTGTGTTGTGTGCTAACCAGATAATGTAGAAAAATGTAACTACAAATTTCCACTGATCTTCATTAAAGTGTAACTGAATAAAAATTTAAGACAAATCTTGCAAACTTTTTGTTGTTTTTACACTTACGATATTGCACGTACAATGAGTGTTGACTGCCTCTGTATAGAACCACAAGTTTATCAGTATGTAGATATGTTACACATCAGAATGCAACCAAATAAAGCTTTCAGTTTTAGTATCAAACTTCAGAAGAGACAACTACAGGTACCTTCAACAGAATCACCATGCAGTTCACTCATACACTAACCTTCACTTCAATGAAATCTGGTTTGCCAATGCCAACTAATTTGGCATAATCTGCTATTTCATCAACATTCCATGACTTTACTAGCGTGAGTCTATAGACTGTCCGCTGACCCTTTTCAGAAAGAGCTTTCAGACTGTCTATAAACCTCTCCCAGAAGTCTTTGAACAGCGGACGGTCAATCTTCCGCAGACTGGATTTAGTGCTGGCATCCACACTGACGTACAGTTGTGTAACTGGACTCATATCCCTGCGAGTAAAATTCTAGTTAACATTTCTGAAAAGGAATCGGAAGTTCCAAGCAAACACACTGCACTCACCCAAATGGAACACCACAACAATTTTATCCCCAACCCCCCACAATACGGCACACAAAAAATTTTTCCCAACTTCATTACCCTTTCATCCCAACATACTACAACTGACAGTTCATAGTTTGCGTCACTTCACACAAACTCATGGAGGGCTCACGGCTCACAACTTTCAAATACATTTGTCTTCCTCATATCACTTCCAGTGGTTAAAAAAAAAAATAAATAAATAAAAACAAGAGCTGTCACAGCTTGTGAATCTTGTCCTTGACTGACAATGCTCCCTTTGTCACAATGCTTTCAGCAGCACACTGAGAAAACTTGCTCTACTGCTTCTAGAAATAATGCACTGCGTCTTCGACACACAGATGCTGAAAGCCGCAAACATGATATATATTTCGCACTTGAATTAAAGAGGATCCTTTATCTTTTAAATGTGAAAGGAAGAAAAACTTCCTATTTCACTTGGGTAAATACATTCACGTGTTATGGTTAATAAGCATATAAGCACCTGGAAAATGCTGTCATTTGAATCATGAAACTGTCTGAAATCCTCACACCCACATATGACAATTCGGTGAATGTGGTGCAGCACTACAGCTATTACATGACAAAACCAAATACCTCAGTGGTTCAGGGAACTGAGCATTCGTGACCAGAAATGTTGAAATTCCATGTTCATGGAGAAGATGTACAAAGTTGCTAATCTCAGGGTACATAATTGGTTCACCAACCAATGACAAAGCACAATGTTTTACGTCCATTCCTTCTGCAAACCGCTCTGGCAAAACTCCTGGTACACCTGAAATTAAAACCCACACATACTACAGCACAACCCCAATCAAACCAAATAAATTTCACATTCTCTATTCCATGCATTACAAAGCAATTACAGTAGAACCTCGATTTATCGTTTTTCAAGGGGTTGGAGAAAACAAACGATGAATGCGGGAAAACGATTAATCCGGGAAACCACTTTTTTTAACAAAAAAAGTCGTACATTGTCTTTTG
>Ga0123357_10003416_pt1 | contig 18177 bp, 14 predicted proteins | sample TergutEmb28metaG_FD_89873 | JGI IMG/M metagenome (GOLD analysis project Ga0123357, IMG submission 89873) | Embiratermes neotenicus P4 segment gut microbial communities from Petit-Saut dam, French Guiana - Emb289 P4 | ecosystem: Host-associated > Arthropoda: Insects > Digestive system > Gut ... | reverse complement strand
TATTTTATTGTTTTCATTTCTTATTAATTTTAAAAATATTTATATCATTGATTATCAATTAAATATATCCCATTCTCAAAATAACACGGAAAAAATGTTTAACTCTTTGTTTGTTTTTTTGTTTAACTGCGTATTTATTGATGAAATATATAGCTAATATACAATAAGTTATAAAAATGAATTATTCAGTACCACTTCTTCATAAGAGGTGGAATAGAGATAAAGTATAAATAGAAAAACATTATCATATTACTATGGTTCTTAACAAACTGAAAATCAAATAAAAAGAGTTGATATGCGTTGCAATAATTGTGGGTGGAAAAACCTGTCTGAAAATAAGAGATGTGAGAAATGTAATGCTTCTCTTGAAAACGATGAAGCCGTTAATATGCAAATTGGCAATTCATTAGAAGAGGAGGAGCAAAAAAATTACACACATACAATAAGTGAAAAAAACAAAAGTGTAATTACGCCATTAAAAACAATGAAAATAGATGAAAGATGACTTGATGAGCAAATATAATGCTTTCAGATGTGATTTTCAGATAGGAGACTTTATTGCCGGACGATACAGAGTAGAAAAAATCCTTGGTGAAGGCTCTTTTGGCATCGTTTTCAAGGTAAATAACGAAAATGGTCTTGTTTATGCTTTGAAAGTGTTACGCTTATGGGAAGTGCCTCCCGACATTAGAGAACAACTTATCATAAGGTTTGACATGGAATATGACACAGGAAGAATCCCCAGCCGTTATCTTGTTCAGGCGCTTGATCATGGCATAATAAAAGGCAATCCTTATATTGTAATGGAATACTGTCCGAATGGCGATATATTACAGCTAACTCAACGCCTAAATGTTGATTTTTTAACTACCGGTCGCCAAATACTCTATGGTTTAAAGGATTTGCATAGCTGTGGCAAAGTGCATCGCGATCTTAAACCTGAAAATGTACTTATTAAGGAAGACGGCACAATTGCTCTTACCGATTTTGGCATTTCGGGCGATCGTAACAAGCGAATGACCGGACGCAATATACTTGGAAAACCCACACAAATCTTTGGCACTTATGCTTATATGCCACCTGAACAAATCAAACCCAAACGCGGTGATGCAACGGTTCTCCCTACAACTGACATATTTTCTTTTGGAGTAATGATGTATCAATTGATTACACGTGAACTTCCTTTTGGACGTCTCGAAAACGAGAACGATTTAGCGCTATATATTTATCGTGGAAGTATAGGTGATTGGAATCGAACACATCTACGTCAATCAAGAAGTTATGAAAGCTTCGATCGAATCATAGAAGGTTGCCTTAAACCCAATTACAAGGAACGATTACAAACTGTCGATGCTGTCCTGTCATTGTTTCCCGCTAATAAATATTCGGTCTACGAACCGCCCAAAGAAACAAGCTTCGAGAAAGAAATCGTTAATGGTGTGCTTTTACGTATCATGCAAGGTGAAGAACATGGAAAAGTATATAAACTTAACGACTTGTTATCCGGTCGTAAACGCTCGTTGACAATTGGACGCGCTGATCCGGAAGCCAATAACTCCATTCCAATAGTGGAAGAACAAAGTTATTACATTTCACGCAAACATTGTACACTTGAATGGAAAAAGACCGACCATGTGTGGCTTATTCGAGATGGACAGAAAGACACATTATCCAAAGGAGGGTGGAAACTGTCTACCAATGGCACTTTTGTCAATTCTCTCGAAGTATCGGCTGAAGGGATGTATTTTTATCCCGGAGATATTATCTCAATAGGAGACACAAAATTCAGAGCAGAAGCATATTAACAATTAAATATTATCATTAAATTCTAAAACACTATGGCACAAGCAACAAATCAGTACAAACGTACAGTAGGTGGTACTATCGGCGCCGGTATCGGCTCTGTATTTGGAGGTTCAGGAAAAACGTACTTCATTCTTGAACATAAGACGGATTCCAAATATCACCGTGCAGGAGAAACTCAAGAAATCATTGTTGATCAGATTGAAATCGGTCGAGACGCAAAATGTCAGGTTCGGTATGATGATTCGTTTACAACAGTTAGTAACCAACATGCAGCTATCTATCGCGAAGGTAACCGGTGGAAACTTATTCATCAATCGAAAACAAATTCAACTTTATTAAACGGGCAGCGTGTTGATTCGGAAGTTTACCTGCAAAATGGCGATGAAATACAGCTCTCTTCCACCGGCCCAAAGTTAGGTTTTATCGTTCCTACAGGCAAAAAATCAACCGTAGGCAGTATCGGGCTAACTCGTCGTCTGAGTCTTTTCCGCCAGCAGGCGCTCACGCCTTACAAACGCGCCATCACGGCTCTGTCGGTAATTCTCTTGCTTGTCATCGCAGGCGGTGTATGGTGGGGATTAAATACCGGGAAAAATATAGACGCTATAAGAACGCAATTATTAGACCAACAAGCTGCCATTGAGAAACAAATGTCAGATAATAACAGTAAGGTGGGTGTGGCAAATTTTGATTCTGTCAAAATTGCGAATGAAAAACTGGGCAAAGAATTGGAAACCGTTCAAGCTCGTCTTAATGCTCTACCTCAAGGACGAGGAACAGGTCAACCAAAAGTAAGTAATCCGCCGGCTGTCGCACCAATTACAACTACACCGTCAACGCCGGATGATAAAAAATCTCCTGCGGGTGCAAGCGATCTTTCATCTTGCAATCAATATGTTTATGCAATATTCGTCACCGACCTTATATATAGTTTACCAAATAATGGTGAAGAAACTGATTTATTAGAAGGCACAAATAAATTCATTTTTGTAGGAACCGGTTTTATGCTGAACGATGGACGGTTTGTTACCGCCAGACACGTAGTCGAACCTTGGTATTATTATTCCGATTTTTCCCTTCCGGGTGATGTTAAGGCTTATCAAGACTTCAATTATGCCGCTTTCAACATGGGAAAAATTTATGCAAAATATACGATCGTTTCTCCTACCAATAAAAGATATTCATTTACCAATGAGCAGATTATATGCAACAGGGCTAATGACAGGATTTCAAAAGAAGATTACAATGGCGAACCTGCTATTTTCCGGACATCTGTAAGTGACCGTTACGATTGGGCATATTATCAAACCGGCGAAACAAATGCCTTGAAGTACGATAATGCTTTGAGCGCTGGACTTACTCAAGGTACCCAATTGGATATTCTGGGTTATCCCGGCGGTTCGGGTATCAGTGATATCAATAATATCCAACCGGGTTATTCTTCTTGCATGGCATCAGGTAATGGATTAAATTCCAACGGTCTTATCCTTGCTTCCAATATCCCGGCAGACGGTAATACGGGTTGTCCTGTATTCGCTAAAAAAGACGGAGAATATGTGGTTGTAGGACTTCTTACCGGAGGTATGCAAAATGCCGGACAAAAAGGCGTTATCGTTCCTATTTCCGAAGTCAGAAGATAAAATGTAAATTGTATGAAAATATATAATTATTTACTGTTGTTCGTTCTGATTTTCTGCTGTAACAGCATGAAATCGCAGGTCAGGGGTCTTTCGCCTGAAAACAAGGGAACGACATCTCCGGTCAGCGATTCTCCACCCGTTAGCGATTCTCCATTGGATCAGAGAATTAAAACAAATCAAGTTCGTAATGATCAATCTAAAACAAATGGAGGAACATCTACGGAGATAACGAGTGATCTTTCATCTTGTAGCCAATATGTTTATGCAGTTTTCCTTACTGATTTATATTATATTTTACCAAACAGTAATGAAAAGAATAATATAGTTACGAATGATTTTAAATTTGTAGGAAGTGGTTTTATGCTGGATGACGGACGTTTTGTCACCGCGAGACACGTAGTCGAGCTTTGGTACTATTACCTCTATTATAGTAATGATACGCAAGCAGAAAAACGGTATAAACTGATTAATTATTGTTCTTTCAATATGGGTAAAGTCTATGCAAAATATACCATCGTTTCTCCCGCCGGTAAAAGATATTCATTTACCGGTGAACAGGTTATTTGCAACAGAGCCAATGACAGGATTTCAAATGAAAATTATAACGGTGAGCCGACTATTTTCCGAACATCTGAAAGTGACCGTGACGATTGGGCGTATTATCAAACCAATGCAACAAGCGGCTTGAAATACGATAATGCTTTGAGCGTCGGACTTTCACAGGGTACGCAATTGGGTATTCTGGGCTATCCCGGAGGCGTCGGCACTGAAGATATCAACAATATCAAACCGATATACTCTTCATGTATGACTTCTGGTAACGGATTAAATTCCGACGGTATTATTCTTTCATCCAATACAGATGCAACTGGTGGCAATTCAGGCGGGCCTGTATTCGCTAAAAAGAACGGAGGATATGTAGTGGTGGGACTTATTTCCGGCGTTGGTCAAATCGCTGATCAAAAAGGAATTATTGTGCCAATTTCAGAAGTCGGAAGATAAATTAAGATAAATAATAAAATGTAAAAGTTATGAAAGTATATAATTATTTATTATTATTTGCTTTGGTTTTTTGCTGGAGCAGTATGAAAGCGCAGGTAACAGGTTTTCCGTCAATGAACAAGGGAACGACCACCTCGTCGACTGCTAAAAAAACCGTAAGCAACGCATCGTCTATCGAAAATAATGTTCGTAACAATCTAATTATAATTCAACAAAATTATCAGTTGGAAGATATTACGATGGAAAAGAAACAACTGTTGGGTGTCGTGAAAAAGAAAAGTTTGTTTGGTCGAGGTGGCAACAAGCAGTTCGGAACAATTTATACCATTGGCGTGAAAACCGAAAATGGTTATTATACCGATGGTCGGGCTGTATTGCCTTGGCTCTACGATACTAATTTCAATGAGTATCGGAATCGTAACCAGTATGAACCTGTTATCTCTGAAACCAATTATCGTTCTTGGAGCGAACAAGAATACCGGAAGCTTAGTTTCAACAGTGATCCCAATGTATTAAGTAAAGACAGCATCGTGTTAATAAAGAAAATTTTAAGTAAACCGGTGCTGTTTATTGATCCGAAAACCGGGAATCAAAAAGGTTGGATTGTATGGGTAGTAAAAGATAGTAAAGCTACTGAACCTGACGCATTTGCACTCTCTACACAAACTGTCGAATTGACTTTCGATGCGAACGGAATGGCTGAATATAACAGCAGCGTTCCACAGCAAGTTTTTCGCGGACTGTTTGTAACCGAGCAGGAAAACAAAAGCGGGCAGATAGTTACCGTTCTTTCCGGATTTGCACTCAAAGAAGATGGGAAATGGTTGATCAAAAAACCGACAATGATAACTTCGGCTACTAAAGCAAAAATGGTCTCAAGCGCCAATCCGAACGAATTGACGCCAACTAAATGAATAAGGTAAAGCAGAAAGTATAGCTATGGCAATAATCAAACTCAGATTGGCAGCCCGATGTGAAGCGGCAGGCAGGGAGGAAAACGAGGATAATTATCAGATAAGTGAAAATTTGTCGGAAGGTAAATGGAGTTTTACCACCGATGAAGAAATCGATTTGTCCAAATTAGGAACCCTGCTTGTTGTCGCTGACGGAATGGGTGGTTTGAACGCGGGGGAAATCGCCTCCGCGCTTGCCATCGATACTGTCAAAGAATGGTTTTCACCCGTAAATCTGTCGAGAGAATCATTTGAATATCCGTCTCAAATCAAGTCCTACATAAAAAAAACAATTCAAGCAGCCGATCAGAAAATCAAAAGTGCAGGCGAAAAAGACAGATCAATCTCCGGCATGGGAAGCACTATTGTATTGGCTTGGATTATAGATGATTATATTTATATTGGTTGGTGTGGCGACAGCCGCGCTTACCGGTACAATCAGGCGGATGGTTTTATACAACTGAGTCACGACCATTCTTATGTGCAGGAACTTGTGGACAGAGGTAAACTTAAGCCAGAACTTGCTTTCGATTTTCCGGATCGCAACATTATTACTCGCAGTTTGGGCGATACCAGACGCAAAGCCAATCCCGACGTACTTGACTTTCCGCTACATAACGGCGACTTATTTCTGTTGTGCAGCGATGGTCTGTCTGGTGTGCTTCGGGATGAACAACTTGCAGAAGTCATTGCGGCAAATACGGATAACCTTCGCATTTGCCGCGATGCGCTCTGGAAAGCTTCTTTTGAAGCTGAATGGGATGACAATGTGACATTGATACTGTGTCAAATTCTTTCCGTTGTTGAAGCCAAAGAACAAGTAAGCACTGTTAAAATCGAACAACCGGAAGAAAAACCTGCTGCTGATATTGTCGAATCTACCTCTCCTCCCAAAAAGAGAAACTGGAAGATTTGGTTGACGATAGGTATTATCATTCTTGCTTTAGCAGCAGTTAATTCTTTTAGACATGATCTTTCTTCTCTTAGAAAAAAATGGGTGAATGAGATTAAAAAACCTTCTGTTGAAAATACAAATCCGCCGCCAATTGCACCACCCCCAGCAACGCCGATAGATACACCACAAATTGGGAGTGAAACTGTTAAAGTTAATAATGAGAAGAAAATTCCAGAGGATATAAAAATTGATCGAGAAGGAAAGAGCAAGAAGAAAGAAGATAAACCAGATACCAAACCATCAATATCAACTGCCGAAAATGAATTATCATACGAAGATGAGAATTTTAAAGCAAGGTTTAATAAAAATAACGGGTTACTCGAAATTACAATAATAAAATCTGACAGTATTTATGCGATGACTAATGAAATGTTGCGTATCGTAAATAATTCTTTCAAAATTGAAGTAGAAACGTTTCGTTTTTTGAAAAAAACTCAAAAAGTTGATTCTGCCGGCATTATAAAAGGAGTTTTTAAAGAAAATGAACATCTAAAATATAATACTATACAGAATGATTTTAAGTGAAAACATATTATTCGCCAACAGATACCTGTTTATCCGTATGTTGGGCAGAGGCGGATCGTCGGAAGTCTGGCTTGCTAACGATCAATTGTCCGGGTTGCAGGTGGCTATCAAAGTGTATGCTCCCGGAATAGGACTTGACGAAGATGGGGTTCAATTATTCAGCAAGGAGTTCAATCTCGTTTTCAACTTAAACCATCCCAATTTGCTACGTCCTACGCATTATGATATTCAAGAACGGATGCCTTACCTTGTTATGCCCTATATTGAGCAAGGCTCTACCATGAAACGTATTGGTGAATTTACAGAAAAGGAAGCATGGCGCTTTTTGCACGATGTCGCTTCGGGACTTGCATACCTGCATGGCAAAGTTCCTCCCGTTATTCATCAAGATATTAAACCGGATAACGTACTTATCAATGATGATGGCGCTTTTCTGATTACAGATTTTGGTATAAGCACAAAAATGCGCACTACGCTTCCGACTAATCCGCTCACAACAGGTAGTATGACGATGGCATACGCCGCTCCCGAACGTTGGAGTAGGAAAAACCGTCCAACCATGGCCGGCGATATTTGGGCGCTGGGCGCTTCGGTGTTTGAGCTCCTTACAGGTTATACACCTTACGGCGAATTGGGCGGACGACTTCAATATGAAGGCGCTGAAATTCCAGAAATGGAAGGTGACTGGTCGCAAAAATTGAATCAAATCGTAGAATACTGCCTCCAAAGAGAACCTGAAGATCGTCCTACGGCAAACGAAATAGTCATAGTATGCAAATCATATCTTGACAACAAATCTGTTCCAACCGAAAAGAAGCCCGTTACCGGGAAACAGATTGGAAAGGCAACTATCCCTATTTCAAAACAAGAAGAAATTCATATAACAAACCCAACGAATCCTTCTCAAAAAAAAATAAAATCGACAAAACCGGTATCAAGACCCACGGTGATTAAGTCTAAGCCGGAAGATACGCCTGTACTACCTACACCTCATATACCAACAATAAGTAACCAAAATAATTCCGGTAAAGAAAAAATCATATATATAGCCGGAGCAGCTGCAATTATTCTATTATTAATTGTTTTTTTTATTTTCAGATATACAGGAAAACCGTCTGAATTACCCTCACAAAGGAGTCAAATGATTGCTGATTCTATTTCAACACCACTTGTTGCTATTCAGCCTGTTGACACAATAAAAACAGGAAAAACAAATAACAAAAAACCAACTATAACGGATTCAACTAAGATTTCGCCAACTAACACGCCGGATTATTTCTTAGACAAAGGAAATGAAAGTTTCAGTAAAGGTAATTATACGGAAGCGCTTGACTATTATCGAAAAACCGGAAATAAAGTTGATCAGGGACGGTTAAAAGCTACTGAAAATTGTGCATCGTTCCTAAAAACGGCTGACGAGTTTTTTTCGCAACAAAAGTTTGAAGAAGCCCGAAACGAATACCGAAAAATCCTGGTAGAAAATCAATTTGATAATAATGCCAAACAACGTGTAAAAGAATGTGACGAACAAATAAATTCTAACAGCCATGAACAGAAATAATCTTTTAACAATACTATCTTTCATCTTTATGTTGTTCTCTTACCTCCATGTATCCGGACAATCCCATAGAAGAATTTCGGCTCCCGATATCAATAAGAAAACCGCAGATCAAGCATTAACCGATTCGTTATCAGTCTTCCAATGTCGGTGTAATAATGCAGCTGACAGCATCTTTATGAATTTGTTTAGCCGTTATACAAAGTGTAAAACAATTCCAATCAGTATTCTGCACCGGCGATACGGTACGCTTCCGCCTGAAATTGATATGTCTTTTGCAGATTTTCTCTGCATGTTCATGGATGACTTCGATTTTTATTGCGCTATTGATGAACAGAAGAATCAAATGATTAATATCACGTTGGTTATGAAACATAAAACGTACGATTATATCCACATGCTGCTTATCCACTCATCACAACAAGATTTTGCCAAAGGCGAAAACCGGCTGCAAGCTGATTTTTACACTTATATTCCTCAAAATTCTGCAATTAACAATAACGAATAAAAATATGCAAAAAATTACTGTATTTATTACAATGCTTGTGTGTTGCCTGCTGATTCATGAAATAATGCAGGCGCAGGAAAATCAATCGGTTTCTGTCCGTATTACTGTAGGCATAAAGGACAAAGATCTGAAATCAAAAATGGAATACAATTCATCGACCTTGTTGAGCAATTTAAATTCGGCTGTACAAAAAAATGCAAAGAATGTCAAACTTGATAATAAAATTGCAACACCGGAAGCAAAAAAGAAAATTGACGCCCTTTGGGAAGCAACCAAATTGTTTTGTACGGAAAGTGAAATCATAACTGTTTGCCGAACAACAGCATCGGGTGAACTACAAATTAGAAAAATTCCGGTAAAAATGCGTCGAGCAAAAGACCCCGACGCCGAAGCTGAATTATTGAGTCTCAATTTCAATCAAGAAGGGCAGATCTCGGACGTCAGCATTAATATTAATATTGAAATGCCGGAGCAGTACGAAAGTGCAATGAATAAGGAGGCCGAAACAAAAACCGAGAATAATGATATTAATCAAACAGAACTTGAAACGACAAAAAATGATTTAGCAGCAGACAGGAACGGTAATGATGCAGCGGTTAATATTGACGACAAATCGCAAACTCCATCGGAAAGTTTCGCGGAAGAGAATAGAATCAGGGATTTTATCGAAAAATTCCGCACTGCTTATAATTGCAGAGACATCTATTATATTGAGAATGTTTACAGCAATAATGCACTTATAATAAGTGCAAAACGTAAAACAATACAGCAAATCCCCAATACCGACCAGATTGTGAAAAGCCTTAATGTCGACAAATACGGATATGATTTTCAGGTAAGTACTAAAGAAAAATATATCAAAGCTTTGCGCCAAGTGTTCAAAAGAAACGAATTTTTAAATGTTAAATTTGATTCTGTTCAGGTGGAAAAAGTTGCAGGATACAAGATATATGGCGTTTCGCTCTATCAGCGATGGAACTCTACCACTTATAATGATAAGGGATATTTATATCTGCTTATTGATTGCACAAAAGAAGATGAAATGCAGGTCTTTATCAGGGCTTGGGCGCCTGAAAAAGTGTTTGGATTGTATTCATTTTCAGAGTTTATAACCAGAAAAAGATAACAATAATCAATCAATAAAATAATTATCAATATGAAAAAAATCATTCTATTTCTCTTATTGGCATTAATCGGTAATATTACTGTAAATGCAAAAACGCTCACAATTAAACAACTGCCTGATATTGTCGGTTATAATGGCGAAGGCAAGTATGGGATTTTTATTATCCTTGCGCACAATTATTTCCAGTTAGAATTTTCAACCAATCAGGATGGTCCCGACGGTTCTCTGATTGAAAACCTTGATAAGGAAATAGTAAACGGAAATCAAACTAAATATACGCTGACATTTGACTGTAAGCGAGCGTATAAAAACCAATTGCAAATCAAATGTTTGGGTTATGACCAGTTGAATTTACCTATATTATTGGAATCTAACCAAGCCATCAAGTATTCAATTGATGATCCTGAAATTCCGGATACAAAAGAATGCCCTGAAAAGCATCGGTTACTCGGAGAAACATATTTCTCAATGACGAGTTATGACAGAGCAAAAGATGAATTCAACGAAAGCCTGAACTGTTGGACGATTACCAGCGGAGTGGACAGTGCAAATGTAAACAAACGAATACGAGACATCGACTCGCTTACTTTTTTTATTAGAGAAGCTGAATTAGCCGAAAAAGGATATGATTTTAAAAAAGCCAAAACCTGTTACGAAGCTGCATACAAGATTAACCCCTTCGATAATAAAATAGAAATAAAGAAAATTGAAATTAACAATATAATTAGCCGAGATTGTCAGAATAATCGTGAAAAAGCCGATCGTTACTTTAAACAAAAGGATGCAGAAAAACTCACGCCTGTACTTGAGTCAATCATTAATATGGACTGCTCCTCCATAGATGTAAACTGGGCAAAAGATAAGCAGATCGAAATGGAAAATTGGAAAAACATGAAAAGCCGGCATGTGCTAACGTATGAATATGACAAAGGCGCATCATTGGGCATTTCTTCGGGCAATTACAATGTCGATAATACCAGCGGCTATTTTACCCTTCGTCTTAACCCGAATATATTCAATATTTTCCGTATGGCAGACACAGATACCCTCCAGACTGAATTAAACGTTTCATTTGGGTTTACTATACCATTATATCATCACGATTTAAAATCAAGTTCTAACATAGGAGTGTGGCTTTTCTTTGGCCCCGGCGGCACCATGTTGGCAAATATTGGGCAAAAATACACCACTGATTTTAGCGAAACAGAAGAATCAGCACAAAAAATTAACGATTCTCGTTACAATTTTCATTATGCAATTTCACCCGAAGCAGGGTTATTGTTCAAAATACCCATACCCGGCAGTCAAAATCATCAGATAGCTTTGCGCTATACTTTCCAATATCGCTACGCTATTGACAAAAAAGATATTGATTTGATAGGAAAGACAAGGCATGTTTTTGGAATTGGCTTTACATTCTAAGTTAACAGGTATTAAGATTACCATGGCGGGACATATTTGTTCCGCCATTTGTATTTTCACACCTCTTCCTTTTTGCGGACAAAATCCCGAAATCATTATAATAAAAAAACTCCTCCTTTTTTCTTAAAATTTGATGTTACAAAGTTACTTACAATAAGGATTTCTTCAAAGTGCATAATACTGGATAATAATGCTTTACAGCGAATCAGGTGGAGAAGTTTTTATTTTGGAAAGTCCACCGTTTAAGCAGACCAAAATATGCAATTTCAGGTAATAATCTGCACTTTTCTTTAAAATAAAAAATCCCATAATTCGCTGAATTACAGGACTATTACTTAAAATTCATTGTTGTATTGCGGAAAGAGAGGGATTCGAACCCCCGGTACAGTTACCCGTACACCGCATTTCGAGTGCGGCCCGATCGACCACTCCGGCATCTTTCCCCGGCTCTGCGGAGAGGACGAGATTCGAACTCGTGAAACACTTTAGGCGTTTACACGCTTTCCAGGCGTGCCTCTTCAACCACTCGAGCACCTCTCCTTGTCATAAAAGTGGAGCAAAGGTAGGAATAAATCATGGAATTTCAAAACGGATTGTAAATTTTCAGTGACGTCACATTTTCCAAATTTTATCGTATCTTTGCCTTTACTTGATAGATGATTTTATATGAAAAAACTGATTTATATTATAATCTTGTGGAGCATATCCGGATTAATGACGTATGCCCAGTATTTTAAATTAGATACAATTTCCGGATATTTTCGAAACCATGGAGTGGATGTGATGGCTTTCGATGATATTTATCCCGAAGGACATCAGAGCGGCGTGAGTATTATCATGCATGGAAATCGTATTGCTACCAACGGGGATATACGATTTGAACCCACACCCGGACAATGGCAACCGGCGCCGAAACAACATGAACGGAAATTAGACGAAACGACCAATACGATTACGACTTGGCTTAGCTTTCCCGATAGTTCGCGCCACCAAACAGGATTCAATCCGATGATTTATCCGGACTTTGTGTTCAATTATACAGTGACGGTTAAAGGGGAAAGTGCGTCGGTTGTAGTCACGGTCGATTTAGATCGTCCTATTCCTGCCGAGTATGTAGGTAAAATCGGATTCAATTTGGAGTTATTTCCGGGCGCTCTGTTCGGGAAACCTTGGATTATGGACGGCAAACAAGGTATATTTCCCCGTCAGCCTAACGCTCCTTTGTTGGTGCAACCGGAAAATTATGCACACACAGGGAATTTCAATCCGGAAGGGAAGGCCGATCTCGACCATTTATCAGGACATCATCAGGGATATAATCCGATATTGGCTGACGATATAATTGCGGAACCTTATGCCGTAGGAAGACGTTTCACAGTATCTCCCGACAACCCTGCCAATAAATTTACAATTGAAACGAGAGGAACAGACCTGAAACTGTATGACGGACGGATGAATCACAACAACGGCTGGTTTGTCGTCCGGAGCGATATTGCTCCGGAAACAACCGCAGGTGCAATCAAATGGGTAATTACGCCCAATGTGATACCCGGATGGAAATACAAACCGGTTATACAAACTTCGCAGGTAGGTTATCATCCTGATCAACCGAAGATTGCTATCATTGAAATAGATAAAAACGAAAGCAATCGCGAAGTTCCGTATTTATCTAAAATTACGGAAAACGGTGAACAAAAAGTATTTTCCGACGCAGGGAAAGAATGGGAACAATTTTTACGCTACGATTATTTAAAATTCGACTTTTCTAATGTCAAGGAAGAAGGCTTATACAAAGTACATTACGGTTCGTCTGAATCTTCCGTTTTCAGAATAGCAGGCGATGTCTATGATCGCGGGGTCTGGCAACCGGTGCTGGAATACTTCCTGCCTGTACAGATGTGTCACGTTCGTGTGAATGAAAAGTACCGTGTATGGCATGACGACTGCCATGAAGATGACGCCCGCATGGCTCCTGTTAATTTCAATCACATCGACGGATATGTGCAAGGTCCTTCTACCCTGACCAAATACAAGCCGGGCGATTTTGTTCCGGGACTAAACATCGGCGGATGGCACGATGCCGGCGATTTCGACCTTCGGGTGGAATCACAAGCAGGCGAATCTTATATTCTTACTTTAGCTTATGAAACTTTCGACGTGAACTACGACGCTACATCTATCAACCACGCCAAACGGATAGTGGAAATACACGAACCGGATGGCAGGAATGATATACTTCAGCAAATCGAAAATGGGCTGTTGACAGTCGTTGGCGGCTATCGCACTTTAGGAAGACTATATCGTGGAATCATTGAAAACGACTTGAGGCAGTACGTGTTTTTGGGTGATGCCGCCGCAATAACAGACGGCATAAAAGGCAATGACGACGACCGCTGGGTTTTTACGGAAAACAACCCATTCCGCGAACTGACAACAGCCGCACAATTGGCTGCTTCGTCACGAGCCATGAAAGGTTTCAACGACACTTTGAGCACACAAGCTTTGGAAATTGCCAAAACGTTGTTTAAAGTGACGGATGCAAACGAAAGAGCGAAATCTGCTAAAATACAAGCTGCTGTCGAGCTGTATCTCACAACCCGAGAAAAAATTTACCGGGATTATCTTCTTTCGGAAACCGATTACATTGTTGCAAATATTAATAGAGTAGGATGGTTTGTCGGCAGAGCTGAGAAAAAAATTAACGATGCGCAATTTACAAAAGCCATCAAGAATGCCTTGCCAAAATTCAAGGAACAATTAGACCTGCAAGCAACAGAAACGCCTTACGGCATACCCTATCGTCCGTATATCTGGGGAGCCGGCTGGGATATCCAACGTTTGGGTTACGAATACTATTTCCTTCATAAATCCTATCCTGAAATATTCGGACCGGATATGATATTCAATGCGCTTAATTTTGTACTTGGATGCCATCCCGGTTCCAATACAGCTTCTTTTGTTTCCGGCGTAGGAGCGAAATCAGCCATTCCGGGCTATGGTTTGAACAGGGCAGATTGGTCATATATTCCCGGCGGAGTAGTATCAGGTACGGCTTTAATACGTCCCGATTTCCCGGAATTGTTGGAATTCCCTTACCTTTGGCAACAAACGGAATATGTGATGGGAGGTGGCTCGTCGCATTATATGTTTTTGGTTTTAGCGGCGCAGCAGTTGTTGAAGGGGAAATAAATTTTGGAAATCATAGAATTTTCATGTAAGTTTGTAGTATTGTTTAAAATATACATATGAGAAATTCATTTATTGCTTTAATATTCCTGTTGATTGCAGCCTCAAATGCAACAGCCATGTCTCCTGAAGACTCGACAATGGCGAAACTCAAACAGGAAATTGTCCAAGACCTGAAAGGAAACATATTGCCTTTTTGGGCAAGCAAGTCACCCGATCTTTTCGATGGATTTTACGGAACCTTAAACTTCGACGGAACACCCGATATGAATGCACAGAGAGGAGGAATTCTGAATGCCCGCTTGATTTGGACATTCTCCACGGCATACCGTCTGTTGAAAGACAAGCGGTATCTTCCGCCGGCGAACAGAGCGCAGCATTATTTTCTCAATCACTTCATCGACACAGAATATGGCGGATCTTTTTATATGGTGAATGTTGACGGCACCCCTTTGGATACGAAAAAAGATACTTATCAAAACGCTTTTGCCATATACGGTCTTTCGGAACATTACCGCGCTACGGGCAATTGGGAAAGTCTGGTTGCAGCCATTTCCATTTATCAAAAACTGATTGAACATGCTTATGACTCGATAAACGGAGGATTCATCGAATCGTTTACACGCGACTGGCAAATGATCGACACAAAATCTCCCAAGACCATGAATACCAATCTCCATGTACTGGAAGCGCTTACCAATCTTTACCGTGTATGGAAGGATGAGAATTTAAAGAATCATCTGCGGGAACAAATAGACGTTATGACACACAAAGTACTTAACCAAACAACTTGGCACGAACAACTTTTCCTGACGATGGACTGGAAGAATCAGCAGAATATAGACTCTTACGGTCACGATGTTGAATTTTCGTGGTTGCTGACAGAGGCCGCCGAAGTATTGGGTGACGAAGATATACAGAAAGACGCCAAGCGCATTGCCGTGAATCTGGCTGCCGTACAGTTGGAGCAAGGCATCGACACAACCGGAGCCATGATGTATGAGAAAGAGAACGATCATCTGAATGCCAATCGCGAATGGTGGCCGCAAGCTGAAACGGTAACAGGATTCCTGAATGCTTGGCAGATTAGCGGCGACAAAAAGTTTCTCGATGCAGCCGTGCATGAATGGGAATGGATAAAAACCAATATGATTGATCGCAAATATGGCGAATGGTACAGTAACGTGTATCCGGACGGCACACCGCAAAAAGACCGCGTAAAAGCCGACCAGTGGCGTTGTCCTTACCACAACAGCCGCATGGGGTTTGAAGTGATGTCGCGATTTAGAAATTAGAATCTTGTATTCAATGACTAAAAATACAGACGCACTAAAAATATATATTCAGGTAATTTTTGCCAATGTTTTCTGGGGATTTTCGTTTGTTTGGACTGATATTGCGCTGAAAGCTCATATAGCTCCGATTACGCTTGTTACAGCGCGAATGATTATCGCTACCGTTTTGCTTGGCGCCTGGTCAAAATATACGGGAAGTTTGCAAAAAATCAAACTCAAACACCTGAAATATTTTCTGGGCTTGGCATTGTGCGAACCTTTTCTATATTTCCTTTGCGAAACATACGGACAAACTATGGTATCCCCAACGGTTACAAGCGTAATTGTCGCTACAATTCCTTTGTTTACGCCGGTTGTAGGATTTCTGATTTTAAAAGAGCGGGTATATTTATCTACCATTCTCGGTATTATTATTTCCATGATTGGAGTTCTTGCCGTTGTTTTTTCGGGAAGCCATGACATTCGCGGACAGGCGACGGGCGCCATTTTGGTTTTCGGCGCTGTAATCACCGCGCTTGGATATGCTGTTTTCGTAAAATACCTCGTGCATCGCTATAACTCCACAACTCTTGTTTTTTATCAGAATTTTATAGGTTTGATTTATTTTATTCCTTGTTTTTTCATAATAGACTTTTCGCATCTCGGCGATATGCAATTTACATTTAACGCAGTCGCAGCAATCATTCAACTTTCGGTGTTTGCATCGGTAATTGCTTTTATCTTTTATTCAAACTCGGTAAAGTTTTTGGGAGTAATCAAAGCTGGCGTTTTTTGTTATATAATTCCCGTACTGACAGCATTGTTTGCCTTTTTTATGGTAGGCGAACAACTCTCAATATTTCAATGGCTTGGAATGGGAATTGTAATATTTGGGCTATTCGTTTCGCAAATGGTTAAAAAATTCTGAACCATGATTTTATTAAGATTTTTGTGATTTCCGTGATTAATCCTGCTAAATTTTAGTAATCTTGTAAAAATCGCGGTTCAGATTATTCCGCCGCCAGCATCATCAACAAAAATGCCTGAGCTTCGGTCGATGTTCCCGGCGAGTTGAAATAGGGTGATCCTGCTGCTCCTTGCACATATCCGAATTTGTCCACTTTTGCTAAAGCTCCTGCTTTCAATTTCCGTGCAAATTCCAAATACTTTTTATCAATCGCACCGGTCTTTACACTTTTGAATATAGAGAAAGCCGTCATTTGCGAAAGGTTTGTTTCTACAAAGGAATCCGATTCGCCGACATTATTATTGAACAAACCGCCGGGTAGCACATTCGCTTGCAATCCGTCGAGTAGTTCGGAGAGATAGGTAATGATTTCAGTTTTATATGCCTGCTGATTTGCCGGTAACAACTCATAGATAATGGCAAACGATGCGGCTGCCCACCCGTTGCCGCCGCCCCAAAAGTGCTCATCGGTGAAACGATTTTCGTCGTCGCTCCATATATGCGAGAATAGTTTTTTTTCTGCATTCCATAAAACAGTCCGATATCCGCGAATTTGCTTCAAACATTCGTCATAATCCCCGTATGCCGCGAGAAACGGTGGAAACATGTAAATAGCATCGCTCCAGATTTCCCTGTGATTATTGATATGATATACGGTTCCGGCTGCATTTCGAGGCGCAATGTTTTTACAATAGTTGTAAAGCAGGTCTGCAGCATGTTTATATTTCTCTTCGCTGTATAATTCATGACATTTCAAAATCCCATATCCTGCCGCCACCGGGTCGGTAACCGCATGATCGGACCCGAGCATGGAAGTACGGCCATCGGTAGTTTGCCTTACTAATGCTTCATTTACCAATAACCGAAGCATATCGTAATCAGCGCACTCAATCATAGCTTGTATGGCAACTCCCTGTTCCCACGCCGCCCGTTGCATGGTTAACATGGCCATTTTTGCTTTTTCGGCAATAGGATTCGCACTTTGTTTTTTTGCAGACGAATTTCCGGCAATATTACAACTTCCAAGCATCACTCCGGAAAGAGCCAAAGAAGTATTACGGATAAAATGACGACGATTTATCATATAAATTAAAATTACTGTGTTCCTCCTCCTCCTGCTCCGGCGTTACCTCCGCCCAATGTCATCAATTTAAGAAAAAAATAGATAAAAGTCATTGGTAATTACTCAAAAAGTATTATTTTACAATTGCACAAAAATGATACAAGATGAGTAATCCAATGACAGAGGCAAATG
>Ga0123357_10003415_pt1 | contig 18179 bp, 15 predicted proteins | sample TergutEmb28metaG_FD_89873 | JGI IMG/M metagenome (GOLD analysis project Ga0123357, IMG submission 89873) | Embiratermes neotenicus P4 segment gut microbial communities from Petit-Saut dam, French Guiana - Emb289 P4 | ecosystem: Host-associated > Arthropoda: Insects > Digestive system > Gut ... | reverse complement strand
GTAACCACAGCTTGACTGACCTACAAGTGTTTCCTAGGTTTTGAAACTGATATTAACTAACGTCCATGTATGGTCATGTAGGAAGTTGTAAAACGCTGACTGATGTGCCGCTTTACTTATAACGCTTTTGAAAGCTATGATAAACATCTTTTGTCAAACTGATTTTCGGCGCAAATAACTCGACGATACTATAAACCGGTGAACCATGTATCTACGGACAGAAGTGCTGCAAGTTATAATACTGCCATTATAAGCTGGTATTTAAAATAATGATCGTATATACAACAAAATGCTATGTACTAAAAATACCAAGGTAAGCGTATTTAACTTGTGTTATAACTCAGCTGGCTTTTTAAATTCAGTCGAGTCGAAATTCTAAATTCGAAGCATTACTTGAATTATTACGTGTGAGGCATGCATGATAAGTTAGATCCCTTAATGGCAGAGTTTATTTAACTTGTGTAAATTTGTAAATACATATTAGTAGAATAGATGAAAGTAAAGCCTGGAACCTTGGTTTTGCTCTACGAAAATTCTTCCCTGCAGTAACCCTAGACAGTTTGCCTAGACATTTAGACTGGTGCCAGCTCAGCTACGCATACCTAGATCCAGATCTAAAACCGAGGACTTAGAATCCTCCTTCCTCTGACCTCCAACATCTCTCTCCCCCTGGGTCCATCTGGGCTTAGCTTGGTGGAAGATCAACCCCATGCCCCAGTGCACACGACAGTTGCATAAAAAATGTACAGTGTTAAATTAGCAAGTTCTCTTTGAGTATTTTCTTCCACTTCTTACGTAGAATATTGTTTCTTCACATTAACTCTGTCTCTTATTGTCCCCTTTACTAATAATCACAGTGCTTCACACTTGGAGATCTAGGGGGCCACAACAGGCCAGTTGTCACCTCTTTGCTAGGATACTTCTGCGTGTGCCATAAATGATGAATTTTGTATGGACCATGGCATTATTCTGCACAAAATAATCACACAATTTTTCTTCTTCACTTAACTATCTGGGGCATGGTGTCAAAATTAATTCAATGTAATGGTAGGAATTTAGTCTTCTGAAAACCATGTGCCCTGTGATTTTGCATGCATTCACTGCACGCTGACTTATAGGTCATGCAGAGGAAATGTATGCACTGCATGGAGATATTTGGGACACCAACATCTGTCATGATTGTGTGTGTGTGTGTGTGTGTGTTCATACTTTATGTAAACCATGCCTCATCTGTGAAAAATATAAATTACTGGACATTTCCTTTTTGCCTGGTGCTGAACCTGTTAAAATTTTTCCGCTATCCTGAATGCTGAGTCTAACATGGCACTGTTGAGGTAGAGTATCTCTTACAACACTTTCATGTTTTCTTTAACACATACAGTGTGAAAGTATTAAAAATGAACATATGTTCTTCATTGAAATACATGTAACAAGTGCACTATGACCACCCACACTCTCTGACAAAAGTGATGATTAAGTGCCTGTAACTTGACTCCGATTGCAGTGGTGACAACACAGTCTGCGACACCCTATGTGTATGAAACCTGATACTGTACTCTGTAGCTCAGGGATATGTCTGTCAAGCCGTGGTGAAGTACAAGCCTCCAGCTATGGAAGTAGACATACTTGTGTATTCATGTGTTGAAACAATCTGTTCATTCCATACTATGTACCACAAAATCTCCCAGTATTCCTTCAATACTGACAGAGAACAAGTCACTAAATATGTCAGTATTTCCTTTGGCTTTATTGTTCTTCCATTAATCTCTAATTACTACTAATATTTCTAATTTATGTACTGCCTTTTAATATCTGTAATAAAATAACCTACTGTCCACTTTCCTGTCTGCTACAATGTATGCACCTAATGGTTATGATTTTTTTCAGTTTTTCACTTATTCCAAGAAGTGTGTCAGTGATGAATTAAAATGATGTGTTGTATTTACAGTGACACTGGCTTGAGTGCCCATATTTCTTTAGATTCCCTGAAGATGGCCTATTATTGCAGGCCAAAACAAATAAATAATACAGTGCAACAAGTTGGTATTGATTCTTAGTGAGTAGAACTTGCTGATATTTAAAGGCGAGCTCCATTGTGTTTCATGAAATATTTTCAGAGTTTGAAGTTTGCTTGGAAGCAGAAGGTCCACAGTTAAAGACTTATATATAAAGTAAAGTAACTTGCAAGGCAAAGACAGGTCTCTAAATTCAAAGCTCATGAAGTTTTCTATTAATAATACTTTCTGGTGGTGTTTGCATGCTGCTTAGAAGCAGCAGGTCCACAGTTCAAGACTTGCGTAAAATAAAGTAACTGGCAGAGCAAAGACATTCAAAATTCAAGCAAGTTTTCTATTCATAATGCTTTCTGATGGTGAGAGTACTCTTGGACATGATGAAAAATACCCTTAATTCGAAATCACACAACAGCTGTTCGCTATATAGAAGTTTGAATTTGTAGAGACTTTGTAATAGACACAAGCCATTATTTCCTAGCATCACCATTTAAAATCCCTCAAGGTGGATCTAAAAGAAATTATGTATACTCAAATTTTACCTCTACTTCTTTGTTATTTAATGATTCTGTTAGTAACTCAGATTATGTGGCATGAAATAGTGCATGATGAATTTGAGTGAACATAGAAGGAAGCAAATGTGCCATAAGTTACAGTGTTTTTCCAACACGGGCTTAGAGGGACTGAGGGAAACCATGAGAAACCTGTCCATGTAGTCAATATTCCAGCTGAGATTCATACTTTGGAACCTTTCATATACATGGAAAATGTGTTACTGCATAAGTTAATTTGCTTGGTTTAAAAAATACTGAGGTAGGATTTTCCAGTAAGTAGTATTTGGTAAAATTGTGTAATACGAGTGGGGTGAATTTGCTGAATGCATATTGATGGTTCTTAATATGCAGTGAGCATAATAATTTTGAAATGCTCATTGTTTAGGCTGTGATGCCTGCTAGATATTGATGCACAAAGGAATTTGCTGCCTTCATGTTCCTCTAAAATATCAGTACTTCTGTAGCAGACTGCATGACATGACACACACTAAAAGACACTGTCTTAATAGTCACATCATGATAAGCTAGAATTTCACATAATTCTTTTGCAGTGCAGAGTAAAACCATTTTGAGCAGACCAGGCAATGCTGACACTTCAGACTGGGGAAAGATGAGTGAGAGAATTCATAAACTGTGAAAATATCCATGGTATTGTGACTTATTCTGAGTCATTTCAGTCCACGGTGCCAGCTTCTTTGTTATATTAAAATTTAATCTTAAAATACAAATTTTGAGGTCCAGCAGACATATAATTACATTTCTTGGTATTAGATAATTATATTCACATATTTAAAAAGGGTTATAAAACTTGTCAATGTCTTCAGTACTGTTTAGTGCAGTGCAGTTAAGCATAATGTCTGCAACTGAAAACTGAACCTCTTTACTTTTCTATAGAGTCTTATTTATTTTGCTTTGTTACTGGTCTAATATATTTACTGTTGGATCTTTGCAGACGTTCAAAGATGAAATTACATTTGACCCAAAGTGCAAAGTAATAGTAGTGCGCCGCATGATTGAGCAAAGCCATGATTACCGATTGAACCCATTGTTAATGAAGGGCTGCCTTAATGAGATATCAAAGTTTTGCTCTGAGGTTTTAGCTCGAGAGCCACAGGATAAGGAGTTAGAAGGAAAAGTTGTTAACTGTCTGAAGGTAAGAATCTTTTTAAATAATTACTCTCTTACATGTATCTTCATGACTATGTGCAGTTGGTATATGTGCTGTTAAGTCAGCCCCTAACTTTTCAGGGTCTGTGGTTTTTACTCTGCTGTAACATTAACAGTAATTTCAGTATAAATTCATCTTTAAGACTCAGCCAAGTTGCACTACAAAAATTAAGGTTGTGTATCAGACACATGTTGCAGAAACCTAATGACAAAAAATTATTCTCGCTAGTTCATGGTATTTTTATCCATTATGCTTTCTTCTCATGAAGCATATAAAATAGATGCTGAGTTTAAATGAAACTTGGTGCTTGGGGTCCACACTAAAAGTTGTTGGGCAAATTTAATTTTTGTGTAAGTTTAATTTTAAATCTGGTTTCGTTAACCTGGAAGTCAGGTTATTTTATTTCCTAAAAATTGAACATAGAATGAATTAAGAAAAAAATTTTGATATATTTTTTGATACGAAAAATGTTGAAGTTTGTATTTGCACCATTCGAGAGAAATGAGAAATACAAAATAACGAAGACATGCTTGGAGAATGTGTGCGCCCTGTTGGGAAATACTTTGATTTGCAATTGGAATGTGCTTCATTATAATGAAAGCCATTGTAACATCGTGACCACTGAAACTGCACTGGATCATGTGTTTACACATATAGAGGAACCAGATGAAAATGGGGAAGTTACAGTTGTAGCACTCCTAGATTCTGAGGGAGCTTTTCATAGCACCTCATTTGACATAATAACAAAGGCTGCCAAACAGCAAGGACTTGAAGAAACAACGTGTTGATGGATCCGTTCCATGCTGGGTGGTGGGAAAATTATAGCCATGCTTGCAGGGGAAATTCTGGAGGGTTTTGTGTCCAAGGGCTGTCTGCGGGGGGGCATGCTATCACCTCTGCTGTGGAGCCTGGTTGTGGACAAACTCATAAGAATACTCGATAAGAATCGCTGTTATACACTGCAATATACAGATGACATTCCTATCCTAATCAGCGGAAAATTATCCAAAAACCATCTCAGAGTTTTAAAATTATTTACTCCATGCATTTTGAATCAGTATTTTCATTTAATATATCAACTAAATGCACTTAAAATTTATATGACATTATAGTTACTTTACTCCTACATGTTTTGGCATAACTGCCATCTTCAGGGTGTACATACCAAGCTTAAAACCAGTAATAGTATAATGGATTACATCTATGAAATTCATAACCTTCAGTGGAATTTTTATTGTAATGTGTACACATAAACATATATTGAAAATTCACATGTTTTGTCTATATAAAAACTGGTATTGACTGCAGAGTTCATTGAAGGTTGTGAATTCTATGTATTTAATCTATTGTACTATTAATGGTTTTAAGCTTGCTGTGTTCTCCCTGAAGAGAGCATTGTAATGCCAAAACATGTTTGAGTGAAGTGACTATAATACCATATATACTGTAAATGCATTTAGTTGGTATATTCAACGAAATTACCATCTCAGAACTTCTGCAGGAGGCTTTGATTACAGTAAACAGAGGTGTGATGGGACTCGGCTCTGTCAGTGCACAAAAGATAGTGATAATACGATTCACTAGGAAGAGAGGTATAAGGGTCGTAAAGGAACTAGCCCTCTCTGGACACACATTGCATCTAACTACTGAAGTTAGATACCTTGGACTTATTCTGAATCGGGGTTTGACCAGGAAGACACAGCTGAAAAATGTGATGAACAAGACATACAGGGCTCTTTGAACCTGTAAGGGCACATTTGGTAAAACATGGGGTCTGAAACTCAGGGTAGTGCATTTGATTTGCACCATGGTGATCATACCCATGTTGACCTGCAGTTCCAAGGTTTGATGGCCGAGGGTCGGATACATTGCCAGCAGGACAGAGCTCAGTAAGTTATAGAGATAAGTGTGTCTGGCTATAACAGGGTTAATGAAGGTGACCCCAACAGCTGAAGTGGGGATTTGCAGTCTAATGTGCACCCAGCATTGGAGACCTAAATCTACTAAGTTTGGTTACACCAAAAAAAATCTCAGGATATGGAGCAAGAAGCCATGCTACAAGTTGGGTCTGACAGGATGTTAGCAAGATATGTGTGCTATGAGCCTTTCACGGTCAGGTTCGCTCACAAGTGTGAATGGCAGAGGGAGTTCAATCCAGATAATAAGAGGGGACTGGTGTGGTATACAGATGGGTGCAAAACAAAGGCACTGGTGCTGTGGTGTATAGATGGGTCTCGAGAAGAGGAAATAGCTTCAGGCTGGGCTCCACACCACACTATTCCAGCTTGACATACATGTCATTAAGGCATATATAATGGAGAATATTGAAAAGGGTTACACATGTAGGAACATCTGTATTCTTTCTGGCAGTCAGGCAGGCATCAAGGCACTTGACAGTTTCAAAATAAATTCTAAATTAGTGTGGGACTGCCATCAGTCCCTGGCGAAACTGGCAGTACATAACAGGCTCCAACTGGTGTGGGTGGAGGATACGTGGGAATTGATGGATAAGAAATAGCTGATCAATTAGCTAAACAATGCTCCTCACATCCACTCATAGGATCCGAGCCTGCCCTTGGCATATCTGCAAATGCTGCCAGGAAAGTGATCAGGGACTGGATGAGGAGGAAACACAAGGAGCATAGGGAGTCCATTTTGTGGATAAGGGCATGCTAAGGGCTTCCTTGAAACACCCTTTGTGAAAAAAGTTGGGGAGTTGCTCCGTTGGTTATTCTAGCCATTATGCAACCAGCAGTATCTGTTCAGAATGCATTACATTAGACGGTGATGACACTGTAGTTTTATTCCTTGCTATGTTTTTACTGTCTTGGGATTAATGATATTTCTCATGCATATCCAGAATACAGGATAAGTTATATAAATAAGTTGCAGTTTCCAGGGCTGTCACGTTTGAACATTACACTGAAGATAACCTCATAATGGAGGAATTTTAACAGTGGAGTTGGGGACTCTGGTATCTGAAATCCAAAATTCTTTTGGCAGTATATGTGTGGTTTGTAGTCCAAGAGTTTACCGTTCTTATTTAACAAAAAAAAGTTGCTTAATTTCATTGTAAGATGTCTTGGTAACTGGAGCTAACATGTATGAAGGAAAAACTACAATATGTACCATATGTTGCATTTACATTACTTTACTTACCAGCCTCGTTACTAAAAGACAGGAGGCAAACATCTTCAAGCATGAAGAACAATTTATAGAAGTAAAGTATCTGGGCTGGGAGACATTTACATGAGGAACAACTTTAAATTCAGGAAAAATAAATGGGAGGTTATGCCTGGGTGTACCACAGTTCTACAGGAACATGAAAAACCTCTTGTTCGTTTTCATTAGCACCCCTGCTGTAACTGTGGATGTGATTTTGTGTAGGCATTCTGAGACCCTTTAGAGAAATGACAGTTTTTGATATATGTACAAGGCATTTTATGAGTGAAAGTAAATTTTGTCCTTCTTTCCTAGAAAAAATTCCGGGAGCATAAACTAAGACAAGAGTGTGAACAACAGATGACTACAATTCTTCGTGATGCAGCACTGAATTATCAGTTGAACCCTCTCTTGGCCACCATGTGCAAGAAAGAGGTAAAAGTGTAAATAGCAGTATTCTAGCACTGCTCTGAATTAGTAGGTATTCTTCAGTAGTCCAGGATATAGTTAGTGTTAAGGGGTCCCCATTACCTGTGTCTGCAATGACTGTTTATAAACATTTCCCACATATCTGAAGATGGACATCTCTGGACCACAGATTTACAATAGAAAATGGTTTAAATTACCAGTTAAGCCTTCAGGATCTTAAATGGGATGGCAGTGACAAAGTATTTGGAAAATATGGTACTGTTGCATAATATACAGAATATTGAGATGAAAGTAAGGAAAAATTAGATTAGAGGTAAGTTATGGCAGTTTCCATACTCTTGTATTGAAGTGAAGCTTGATGTATTGAGAACAAAAATATGTCGATTAAAATGACAGCATTGGCATTTTTAAGAAGTCTGACGGGTTTGGTAAATAGAAGACAAAAAGGCCTAACCCCTTTTAACATGTAATGTACAAGAGATTTAAATCCCAAAATAGCTGCTGATGCTGGGGTACTTTTCGCTTTAAATGCCCGTTTTTGCACTTGCTGATATTATCCATTATATTTCATGCATTTTTAAAGTTAATTACTTCAAATAAAAAATATGTGGTTAAGAATGAATTTGTCTACCCATTCTGCAAATTTAAAGAAACTCCCCTTATTTTTACAAAGCTTGGTTGAACATCATATTTTGTTTATTTTTCAATCCACTTTTCATTTTCTAGATTTATTCCTTTCAGATAGCTTCTGTTGTAAGTTTGGACTCTGTGCTATAAAATTTTGAGCTAACTGTACATGTCACTCTATTTCTTCAGCCATTGTTTAAGTCCCAGACTTACAGTGATGTTCAGGTTTCATAGTGGTGCCTGCTTATTTCGGTGCTGTGGCAAATGAGTTCATATGCAGTCAGTGGGAGGGGAAAGGAATGAAGATAGATATTTATTTCTCTGGTTAGTGCAATATGGGACCAGAGGCAAATGTCCTTCATTCTGCTGTAAGTATTTTTTTGTGACTTTTTCAAACTGTAGTGTCATACTTACATCTGTCTTCAACTGAACATGTCAGTCATTTCTCTCTCAGAGCAATAATGTGGGATAGACCAGGCACTGCTGATGTTTATATCATTAACAGGGTCAGAAGGTGCTGGATGTGTTGTGGGCCAAATTGTGTCAAACTGCATTTAGCAGTATGGCTGTCAGGAGCAAACATTACGGACTGATATCAGTATAGCTATAAGGAGAAAACATTACAGATAGAGGCATCACGGAACTGGTATTAGAATGGGACTGACGTGCACTTATTGGAAGACTAAGACATTTCTGCTCAGAGTGGCAGTGACACTGACATGATACAGATGACGTTACTGGCATAAACTTCACACAGTGGACCGACAATACAAACTTTTGACCTACTCTACCTGCAGTCCACAGTTTTACAGGTGGTCCCAGTGTGTTACAACAAACAGAGCCACCCCACATCTAGAAAGATTGTTTCTCATGTAGCATTTTGATGGCAAGACATGGAAGACAAGCTGCAATGACAAGCGAACTAAAATATATGACACAAGCCACAACAGACATTGGCTTATGCAATGTAAGAGAATTTGGTGCCGTCTTTGTTCCTCCAGAAACAAATAAACAAGAACGAAATTCAAGGGTCAAGAATGCAACATTTTTTGCCATTCCTTGGTTTGAGGTATATCACAGCAAACTGCATTTTGGTGGATCAACTGACACTAAAATTGTAAAGTGGAACTCACAAATGTCAGTAAATACTACCATTGAAATTACTGAACTGATGTTTTACAGTGGTGCCTTCTTGATGAAATAAAGAGGGTGAAGGGATGTGGATTTTACAGAAGGGGCTTCATGAAGGAACAGAGCCTTGTCAGAGGAGCATATGTGTGTGTGGTATATACTTCACTTTGCCCATATGAGGGGGGGGGGAAAAAAAAGAAATGCCTGGAGACAAGTGTAAATAAATCATGAGTTTTGGAAAAATCAAAAGACTGTTAGTAAGAAAAATTAAATTTTATTAGTGATAATTTTGGCTACAATTAAACTTCACACAATATTTTATGCCTATACAAGCCTTTCAGACAAATATTGTGAAAAAGGCATGTGTAATTATAAATGCAGTAAATTTTAAACAGAACATGGTGTTGTGGGACAGTGTTTTCCTCTTCAGACATAAAGGGTTAATAGAACAGGCTTCTGAACCACTCTTTGGTAGACACCAAAAAGACATAGTTGAACATACCGTATATTCTCGAATCTAATCCGCACCCTTTTTACAGTTTTAGAGGGCTAAAAATCAGATGCGGATTAGATTCGCAGTCGCGAACTGGATTTTGGAAAAATGATAGAGCCGCTGTACGTCCTGTAAGAACAGTACAATACAATAATTTATTATTTTATTTATAATATTATATAATATATTATATAATAATTATAATTTATTGCTCATCAGACTCGCCATCATCACTCATAACTGAATCATTATCCGTCACCCAGTCACTATCATCTTTATCTTCACCATCGTCCTCCCATAGAATGTCATCTTCGGATCAGTCCAAAGCCTTGCTCATGCAACACTTCTTGAAAGATCTTACGATAATGCTCTCCGGGATGGCTTTCCATGCAGCCAACACCCACCGCACGACTTCTGAATGCGGTTGAAGGAAAGGTGCGGATTAGAACCGTGAACTAACTTTTTTTCATTTAAGAAATCGGCAGTAGATTCGGATGCGGATTAGATTCGAGAATGTACGGTATTATATGGAGGGCAGAAATTATCATCACTTAACATAGGATGCAATGTGGCATACCTCAGTATGTGTAATTACATATAAATGCACCATTTTTTAGATAAAAGACATGTGTCTGTTGGAGGATGGGGTGGAGGATGGCTCAGGTCTAGTGGAGGAATGTCTAAAGATGGCCTTCAACAATCATCGCATCATGGACTCTAGTTGCAAAATAGAGATTGCAGGTCTCATTGAAGAGGCAAAGGCTGACATACATGTGGACCCTTTGCTGCATCAGGCCTGTGGCTTAGATGTATCTAAGTTCTGTCGTGACATAACCCAGGGAGCTGGTCGCCGTAAGTATTACTTTAAATTGTGCCTTACCTTTAAAACTTCAAAGTGGACTGTAAGAAGAAAATTCCATACAAAATGTTCTTGCACCTTAATGGTCTGAGGGTTTATCAGTGACATTCAAAGCAAATGAGAGTTCTGTGTTTACTGGTGGTTATCACATAACTCATCTATGTACAGAGAGACACAAAGTTTCACTGCTACACTGCAGACGTTTTTGCATAGCATGGGGTTGTAATGAGTTTATTGAATATAAATTTGTTGTCCTAGTGGAATGTGTAGTAAACAGATGAGGATTTTATATCCCATGGTTTTCAAGTTGATGTTAATACATTTGTGAAAGAGCGTGATAATTGGCAGCTCTTGGTGCACTTTCAACAAAGTAAGTGCTATCAAATCGAGAAGAAGAATTAACAGAAATCAAAGTAGAATGAACACTCTTTTCATATATGTATTGCAAAATTGCCAGACTAAGAAGCAGAGGAGAAATGGATAACACCACAGAAGCAGCGGAATCTCTGTGTGCAAGAATTATATTTGAAGTAAGAAGATAGGTGATTGATTGCATATGGCATTACTTGTTTTGCTGGGACAGATTTCTGGTGATACATATGTGTTGAGAAGAATGGAATTTGAAATGCCAGACAATATGAAGTCTTTAAAGAAATGGTACTGAGGGTTGTGACCAGTTTGAAGGAAGTGTAACTTCAGACACAGCAGTGATAGTGAATGGGTTTGTAGAGATGAGGATTTTAGGGGATGCTATGAGCAACAGAAATATCATGTTGTATTACCATTTTGTTGACTAAGTGCAGTAGAATTCCATTAATCTGGTATCCATGGGACTGGAAAAGTACTGGTTTATATGGTATATTCAATTTTCAGATGATACCTATAGTGACCTAAGTTCTTACAGGTAGTTTTTTGTTACTGCCCTCAGAGAATGTCCACTTGTTACTGTAGTTGTTCTCATTTCATCAAAAAAAGACTTAGCATTTTCTATTACTGCAGTTCCAGTCAAGAGGTTTCCTTTGGAACACATTGCTATGAAACTGTCATACAACACCTTATCCAGTTGTGCTAATTTTAGCTCTTTCAGTCTCTGTCACTTGACAAGGCCCTTCACACTTTTACTTTATGCCATAAGTGATGGTGAGGGTACTGCCATTTCTTTATATCAGATAGTTGCCAATCCAGTGTTGTATGAAGGTATAAGCTCTCTTCGGCTCTAACGACTTTCAGGCTGCTAATTATTTCAAGTTTCTGTGGAATCATTAAAGTTATGTTTCCCCTTGCCTGTAACACCTTGTTTACTCATCTTTGTAAGTTTTAGATCTACTATAATAGTTCAAACAAAAACTAACGTATGCCACATGTAACATAATGAAAGTAGAATTCACAGAAGCAAAATGAAAATGAACACACACTAATATGCAAATTGCTGGTGATATTAATAGTCTAGTAATAGCATTAAGACTGTTTAAATTATGTAAACTGCACAAATGGCATCTGTTTGCCGGGACAAGTAATGTATATCTCATCTATGTGAAAGGTATGGATCGTGCTGAACAAGTGGTATAACTCAGTAGTTGCTTACAATGCCACCAGGGTGTGGTACAGTACCAACTTACAAAAATGTAGACTATCCTGCTTGGAGAGAGATTTTTGCTAGTGACATAACATCCAGGTAACCCAAGGTAAAGTCATGGAATCAGTACGAGTGCCAGAAGATATTATTAGCAAGACTCCAGTCTTGGGACTGTTTTTCTCAAGTGCCAGAATGTGGAAGCATTTTACTGTATTTGCAAATTTCAGCTTTGAATATGAATAAAATGTTTCTTCCTAAATTTGCTTCTAAAATGCATCCGATTGTCAGGCATGTCTTGTGGTCTGGGAAATAGAGTACTTAAAATTTAGAAGTAACACATATTCTCTCAGTTTTATGTCTTTGTAATTATGAAGTCACCTTTGATGAGCAAGAGTATTTGAATTCATAGAGGCAAATGTATCTGCATTTCTGTTCCTCCCAACTGTGAATGTGCCTTTTGTTACATCACCTTCAGTCTTCTTAGCTACTGCATAATAATAGCACAACATCACCTCCTTATACTGTTTTGTCATCCATTTTTGTCTTGTTGTCCTTTGTGTTGGTTCAGATGATGATGGTGCTCCAGATAGGCCAGATTGAGATGTAATCTGGGTTTGGATACAGCCCAGTTTGTTTGTTCAGTCATCATCATCGTCATCCTCCTCCTCATCCTCATCATCGAGGTGAGGGGCTGTTGTAGGTCTGAAATTGCATAATTTGGAATTGTGTAAGCAGATGCTTGTGAATTTGCCTAGAGGAACTATGGAAAACATAAAAAATTTCTTCCACATTTGGTGATATATGGGTTGGGATTTGAACCCAGGATGTGAAAAAGTGCTAACCACACGACAGTGGTTTATAGTGTACCAGAGTTTAAAAACTGCTGCAGTGCTAAGAGAACTACAACAGGTGCACAAGGACATACACACTGTCACTTTTCATTTCAGTTCCCTAGTTTTTCCACAAATTTGTTGGTTTTGTATACAGGCATCCTGATGCAATTCATGAATAATGTTTTTGGTTGGACAAGAAGTCGCGACGGTTGATGTCTCTAGTGGTCATCATCACCATTTGTACTGCCACTTTGGAAATTCTGTACCCATGGTACACCTTCCTGTGTGTACTGTGGTTTTCTCCAGACCTTTCCGATTTTTATCTGACTGTTTTACCCTTTCTGACCACAAAAATCAAGCGACAGCATGTTTTTCAATAATGATTCACGCCAAAAACGGCATATATCTTTACGCTGAATGAGTGACATTGAACAGAACAGCTATGTGATGACATGCCGAGATTTAACTGTGTTTAGGCATGTTGCTGCTTTGAAATGACAACGCCCTAAAGCAAGTACCAAAATTTATGTACCTAGGTAGTATAATTACAGAAGATGGGAAAAATAAAGAAGGTATAATACAACGAATTAAAGAAGTTAAAATTATGTTTCATAGTAAAAAACAACTACTATGTTCAAATAACCTTAGTTTGGAAAAGAAAAATAAACTTATAAAAAGTTGTATTTGGATTGCTGCTCTTTATGGATCAGAAACATGAACCCTAGGAAAAAATGAAGAGAGGGTCATAAATGCATATGAAACATGGTGCTGGAGAAGAATGTTAAAAATAAAATGGACACATAGAATAACGTATGAAGTTTTTCAAAGGGCAAAAGAAGAAAGATTACTTTTAAAAGTTTTAAAAAATAGACACCACTCATGGATAGGGCATACAATTAGGCATAACGAGTTTGTAGTAAACATCCTTGAAGGAACAATATTCGGAAAAAAGGCCATGGGAAGATGTCGACTACAATACTTAAAGCAAGTCGCCAGAAACACAGGAGCTGCCAGTTATACAGTGATGAAAAGAATGACTTGCAGCAATTCCAGATGGAAAGCTGCCAACCAATCAAAAGATTGAGGGATAAGAAGACATGTTGTACACACAACTGTATACCTCTAATCATATCCTTGAGCACAGCAGCTATTTTGGGATCTCTATATGGCATAGGAAACTTGCATCCGCCAAGAATTTAGATCCATATTTCCTTCCAAGGTATCTTAATTTGTTTTATAGAAGAGTGTCAGAGTGCTGACCTCTAGTTCTAAGCAGGCCTCACACATTCTAAAAATATTTCTTGACACTGGAGCTGTAATCTTGAAATGCAGTATTAGCAGTTTCTCTTCAAATAATACATTTCATTTCATGCAAAGTATGTGGATTTTCTTATAACCCCATCTTTCACTGTCACCCACCAATAGTATCATGTGGATAACAGTGTGGAGATCTAGGAGGTCATAGTATGTTGGTTTATTGTTTCTTCGAAAACACAGGCCTGATAATTTTGTGTGCATCCAATGCACACCACACTTTTACTTAAAGACCATGCAAAGCAAATCTGTGAAATGCATGGGAATTTTTGAAATACCACTGTCTTCTATTCTGGCTTTTTCCATTCCCATTTAATGTAGTGTGTGCTTCTTTGGGTGGGAGAGTTCTAAATCAGGAAATCCGTTGGCTACTCATTCTTGAAAGCATCTCACTAGTGCCTTTTAGCTTCCCATTTTAGAGGAAAGAGTTGTTGTGCAGTCTAGTTTTCTATGGGTCTAGATTTAAAAGTGTGTGCGCCTTGTAGACGTAGGCTGTTGACACCCTACCTTGAGTGACAAACCAATCCAAAAATTTTCTGGAGCTTGTTCCCATTTTTTGCCATTATCCTCCAGTTTTTCTTCATTAAAACACATCATCTTATGCAATACTATGAAATGTAATTATAAAAAATCTTGGCAGTACTTTAAAATCATGTACATGTTAATTGTGATTTCTGTATAAAATCTTTCATTTACAATGTAAATATGGTCAAACTCAGTTATAACATCAAGAAAGGTACTGAATGTTTTGCATTGGTTACAAATGAGTGTTGATCTAACTGGAGTATAATATTATGGTTCACAGTGAGGAATTAGTTGATGTTATAGAATATCTGGTGCTATAGGTGAGATGTCGCATAAACCAGTGTCATTATGACTGGGTTCGCCTGTACATTAAAAGCACACTGAATTCATTATTCTGCTGTATCACAAGTAAAATCATGTACTTGCAAGAGCAGGATAATTTAGAAATGTCACAGTGAATTATTATACATAGCAATAACAGTGACCTGTAGTTATAAAAAGTTTCTGATTTACCAAAACCTTTTAGTTCCCTGTCCACCTCATTTGCCTCATTGTACAACTAAATGGTGCTTAGTATTCTATGTTATTTATTGTTAATTTACTGAAATTTTAATTTCAAGAGCATCTGTTCAGTTCCATTGTCATTTGTGTAAGACAGTTTAGCAAAATATTGTTCATTTCATCGTTAGGATATGAAGATATTAAACCACAGAGTTTTGTCTTTATCACAACTCAACTGAATTATAGGAGATGAGGCCATACCAAATAAAATATTTGTATACTTGTATCCTGCCCCCTTTCTCCTTCACAGCTGTATTCAGAAAATCAGAAAATCGTTAGTACAAAATGAATGAAGTGGGAAATATTAAACACCCTGTTTCCGTCAAGAAATATGTATTTTATCATTGTAATCTTAAACAAGCACTGATGAAGTACATAGGTACCTGTGTTATTGCATGGCAATTTGTTCCATGCATATTTATCAGGTTTTCATAGCAGATCTTAACTTCAGTTTATATGAAACTCTTCAGAAACAATTATTGTTGCATAAATTCATATAGTAATTGTACTACAGAATGAATTGTCATTGTTTGATATGTTTCATATTATGTAGACATCCAGTGCCTGCAGGATGTGATGAAAGACCCAAACAAATTATTACAACAAAACTGCTATGAGATGCTGACAAAAAGAATAGAAATGTTTAAAAATGCTGCCCTGGTAAGTAGAATGTTATGAGTTAAAATTTATAATATCAGAAATGTGGCATACTTAAAATACTGAGGAATGACAGAAATAAAATGAAGCAGTTCAGAGCAGATTAAGTTCAGAGAATGTGTGCATGTCTGTATATCTTCCCCAGCTTGTTACAACCATAGAGATTTTACCTGGCTGGGTCTGCTGTTTGGCATTTAACACGTGATTAGAGTCTGCTTACATGAGCAGACTTTCCTCAAGGTAAGTATGCTCAAACCTAAGTCTGGAGGTATGTCTGAAGTGTGTTAGCACCCACTCTCTAGGAGACTTCTTTTCATACCTGCACATAAATCAGTTGATTGGGTCAGAGGAAACATTATGCTGGGTAAAAATGTGATGTTCTTTTACTTGGCCTGACAAATTTCTTACATATATTTCCTGTGCAGTCATGCCACTTTTAGAAATATCTCTTACATTTTCATATGTTTCATGTGTGAAGTTTGCAATTTATATACTACCTCTTATTCCCTTACTACATTTTTATCATCACTGGAATTGCCTTTTGAAAGTTTTGCCACAAGTTTGTCATAAACAATAATTTTAGTAAAAAGGTAAATTTCACCCTAAAACAGGCCATGAAGGCCCAAAGGGGGAGCAGAGGCATAGCTCTACTCTTTCATTAACCTTGGTGCTAGATCAGGGTGGGTGGTCAACGCCACACCCCGACCGCTTTACCCATGGGAAAGACCCAGTACCCATTGTATAGGATCCTGGGTGGGCCCCAGGGCTGGTCTGGATGGGTGCGTAAAATCTCGCCCCCACCAGGATTCGATCCCCAGACCACCCAGCCCATAGCGAGTCGCTATACTTACTGAACCATTCCATGCCCATACAATATTTTTAGTCGCTTATTAAAATAATCTTCACTTTTAACACGCCATAAACATAGTAATTATTTGTGAAGTTCCATCAGCTTCTTAATTTGTGGCTGAAGCCTCCTAATTCTTTCTTCGAATAGACACTCGTTAAGCTGTTAATTTGTACATGATTATTAATATAGATATCAATCATAATTACTAATCAGGTCCAAATTACCACCATGTCTGTGCACTGTAGTCTGCACTGGACATATGTGTTAAACACATGTGTCTGTACATGAGGAGAGTTACAGACCTAAGTCTGGAGGTAAGACTGTACATGTATGATGCCACGTCACAAGACTTCTAAGTGTGTATTCGAACCCATAAATCAGGGACCAATTGATTTTTTTGCTGCAGCCTATAGACATGCGTAGACAAGTTGCAACATGTATGGGTTAGTGCTAACTTCTGAATACTGACGTGGTGGTTGTCTGAACCTGCTTGGTACTTACTGTTGGTATTTGGCTGTAATCAGAATGTGCTTAATTAACTGACTGTGTATCTATTCAGTGACATATTTGAGAGGCCTCAATTTGATGAGCAATTTATTGAAGTATACAAATTCTTGCCATGTTTATGGAGAGTTTGAAGTAAAGAATACTTTAATTAACAATTAAGAAATAGTGCCTATAACAAGCTTGTGTGCGTATATTGATACATTTAAATCATAGGAAGAGATTACAGTTATCAATGCAAATGTCAGACCAATTAGAGCACCCACTTTTTCTTCATATACCATAATCTTTACTTTTCATCTGAATCCCATCAATATGTAACTAGATCTCCTCACATATTGGCACCTTAACAGACTTACAGCTTTCCTTGAGACTCAGCTGTGCAGGCATGTACATCTTAATAAATGTTGAAAATCCTGTCCTTCCATCTCTAATCTGCAGCAAAATATGTGGATATAAATGAAGAAGAATGTAAACTCACAGTCCAAACATAACTTTTTCTATAAGCAGTAATCAGCTACATGTTTCGGCTATATATAGCCATCATCAGGCTGAATACAGAACCATAAATATGAAAAAGCTATAATACAATGCAGTAAATAATATTAGGGACAAGATCTTGTCGGACATTAAACAGAGCTATGTTCAATTATTTAATACACAGAAAAAAATGTGGCATTTTCAGGATTTTGTAAAATTATATGACTTATTAAAGCCTTTAAATATTAATTATGGTAATAAAATAATAGTTATGCTGTGGAGTAGGGGGTTGAAGTGTAGACCAAGTGGAAGATTGTAACGTTAGTGGGCAGCACAAGCATATGTTTTCTGATAAAATGTTTGTATAATGTTTTCCAATGACGTATGGGTATATGTATATTCCAGAGTGGGGGGACAGATTATGTTTAAATCTTGGTGTATGAT
>Ga0123357_10003414_pt1 | contig 18181 bp, 17 predicted proteins | sample TergutEmb28metaG_FD_89873 | JGI IMG/M metagenome (GOLD analysis project Ga0123357, IMG submission 89873) | Embiratermes neotenicus P4 segment gut microbial communities from Petit-Saut dam, French Guiana - Emb289 P4 | ecosystem: Host-associated > Arthropoda: Insects > Digestive system > Gut ... | reverse complement strand
TCTGACGTGGAGGCCACCGACAAGGACGGCAACAAGATCCCGCGTGACAAGCTTAAAGTTGATCCAGGTCAGCTTGACGACATCAACAAGGCCATCAAGGATAACCGCGAGGGTGACTTCCCGCTGACCTTCACGACCGATGACGGCACCTCCGTGACGATCACGGTTCATGTGAGCAAGCTGATCGAGTACAACGTCACGGTGCGCTATCACAGCTTTACCGCAGACGGCAAAGTGATCACTACTGTGGTCCTGGCCAAGACCTATCATCGCGGCGACACCGTCTCTGTTACTTCTGCGCTGCTTAATGCGCAGCGCTCCAAGGGCTTTGGGGCTGGTGTTGCAGTACAGCCGGTCTGGACCGTGTCCAGTGATCGTGCGGCCAATGTCTTTGATGTGTACTATCCCGATACGGCCCCGGTGATCTCTGTCAAGACTAACGTGCTCTACGTGCGCCAGCCGGTCAGGCTTACAGTGGCAGATATCCTGCGCCTTGCCGGCGTGACAGTTACCGACGCAGAAGAGAGCATCCCGCTCTCCCAGATTGTGGTCACGGGCTATTCCGGCATCAAGTGGAACGTGGTCAACTACCCGTCAGGGATTGGTTACACCATAACGCTTTCTGTCAAGGATACTCCGGGTCTTGATTCTCCGGTGCATCAGATCGCGATCTTTATCGAGTCCCGGAGCGAAAAGGTCAGACCAGCGACTGCCAAAGAGCGTGCCAAGCTCCCCAATGCGCCCAAGGGTACCGCCTGGGGTGTTGACGAGGATGGCAACTACGTTCTGTGCGAGTCCAAGTCGCTGCGTGATGTCATTACTGATTTGGTAGGCCCAGGCTCAGGCTTAGGCTTGCCCGGGACCGGTGATGCGCTTATGGTTCTTACTCCGCTTGCCCTGCTTGCAGTCGCACTGTTCATCGTATTCAAGCGTCTGCGGCGGCGGCCAGCTCCCAATACTGGTGATTAGAGGCCTTCCCCTTGCCTCTAACACATATCCCCCAAGGAGCAGTCCGCTTGTTCCCCCTTCGCGGGCTGCTCTCCCTCTACAGGCGGCGACAACCCCCTTGCCGCCGCCTGCATTCCGGGGGGAGGAGGAGTGGCAGGCGCCCGGTGACAAATACCCCAGGGGTAATTGTCACCAATTGTCCCCCCGCAAGTCATCCTGCGCGTAGTCGCAGGATCCAGGATTCCGATGCGTGCCTGTGCTACCCCGAACAAGGCGCGGGGCTAGCGCTCTGCTCCGCTGAAAACAGTCCACCGGACTGTTTTCCGGGCGCTCCGCAGTGGGTCGTCGCGCCCTACGGAGGTTTTGCCAGTCAGAACCGTCACAGCTGGCGCCAGAATAGAGCCGCGCAGTAACCCCGTCCATAAGAGCTGCAAGAGGTCAGCTCTAATAAGCAAACACTAAATTTGATCTTTCCCTCTTCCAATTGGCGATTTTCCTACCGAGTTTCAGGTGCTTTATGGTTATTTTTCGATGGAGTTTTAATAACAGTTGGTTCTTTTTCGATGGAAGATATGCTGCATTGTGGCTATAATAGTAGGGACTTTTGCGGCAATACCGCCAAGCGAAAGCAACCTGAGACACACATTCTGACAGAAAGGCGTTGCTATGGAGCGGACGCTCATGCAGGACCTGGTAGCCTGGAAAACCTCAGATGATCGTATGCCCTTGCTTATTGACGGCGCCCGCCAAGTAGGAAAAACCTGGCTCATGAAGGAATTCGGACGCCAGCATTTTAAGAATACTGCCTACATCAACCTCGAAAACAATGCAGTCATGGAGCAAGTCTTCGAATCCTATACCGACACCGCTCAAGTTATCAGAGCTATTGCGGCCTATACCCATGAAGAAATTGTTCCCCACGAAACCCTCATCATCCTCGATGAAATTCAGGAAATACCGTTTGCCTTGTCCTCTCTCAAGTACTTTTGTGAGAATAATCCGGAGTATGCAGTCGTTGCTGCCGGAAGCCTGCTGGGGATAAAATTCCCCAAAAAGCGCGCACCCTATCCTGTTGGAAAGATCGATAAGTTGCGACTCAACCCGCTCTCTTTCACTGAGTATCTTTCTGCGGCGGGGGAAAAACAACTGGTTGAAAGCCTTAAAGCCGGTGATTTTTCTCTTATATCGGCTTTTGCGCCGCGCCTGAACAGACATCTGAGTGACTACTATTTCATCGGTGGAATGCCGCGAGTCGCCGCTACCTTTCTTAAGAAAGCAGACTATCATAAGGCGCGAAAAATCCAGCTTCAGATTATTGATGACTTTGAAAACGATATCTCAAAACACCTCGATGAGGCGCAGGCCTCCTTGGCGCATACGCTCTGGCAGTCGGTGCCGGTGCAGTTGGGAAAAGAGCAAGGCAAGCGTTTCATTTTCAGCAAGCTTAAAGAAGGCGGGCGGGCTCGCGATTTCAAGAACGCCCTGCAGTGGCTTATTGATGCAAAGCTGGTGACAAAGGTGCGGCGTATATCAAAGCCAGAGATTCCCTTGAAGTCCTCTGCAAGCGATCAGCTTTTTGAACTGTTCCTGCTGGACGTGGGCCTTTATTCGGCTATGACGGAGCTCGACATCGAGTCTGTTCTTACCATGAGCCCTCTTTTTGGAAAAGCGAAAGGCGCGCTGAGCGAGCAATTTGTCTGTCAGCAGCTGATTGCGGAACTTGAGGCGACTCCCTATTACTGGGCGTCAGATAAAACCCCGGCCCAGCTCGATTTTGTGGTGAGTAACAAAGGCAGAATCTATCCCATTGAAGTTAAGGCCGGCGAGAATCTTCAGTCAAAGAGCCTTCGCGCATTCTCTGAAAAATATGATCTTCATGGATATCGTTTTTCTCTCGCGGCTTTTAAGAGCCAGGACTGGATGACTAACATCCCCCTTTATGCAATCAATCAGCTTTTCGCCCTAAGCACCAAATGAAGCTTGGCAGAAGCACTGCTGCCGCTGCCAGCACCGCATCACTCACAAAAATCAGAATCAATACCACGAAATCCGCTCTGAGCGTAGAGCATTCTGCTATACTGAGCTAATTAAAAGACTCAGATGGCAGGCGCAGATGGAAAGAAGATCGCTCCTTGAGGTGCGCGACCTTGAAACGCACTTCTTTATCGGCAAAGACATATACAAGGCAGTCGACGGGGTGACTTTCACTATCCACGAACAAGAGACCCTTGCGCTTGTTGGGGAGTCCGGCAGCGGCAAGAGCGTCTCGGCCTCATCGATCCTGCAAATTGTTCCCGACCCGCCCGGCAAGATTGTTGGCGGCGAAATCTTTTTCGAGGGCGAAAACCTTCTGGAGCGCACAGACGAGCAGATGCGCGAGATTCGCGGGCACTCCATCTCGATGATCTTTCAGGAGCCGATGACCAGCCTTAACCCGGTGTTTCGCATCGGGGACCAGATCGCAGAGGCGATCCTGCTTCACCAGGAGCTTACCGATGACGCCGGCAATCCGCTGGGCAAGCGCGCGCGCAAGCGTAAGGCGCAAGAGCTCGCCATCGCTATGCTTGAGGCGGTCGGGATCCCCGACCCGGCCTCGCGCGCGCGTGATTATCCGCACCAGCTTTCCGGCGGCATGCGCCAGCGCGTCATGATCGCCATGGCGCTGGTCTGTCACCCCAAACTCATCATTGCCGACGAACCCACCTCTGCCCTTGACGTGACTATCCAGGCGCAGATTCTGCGGCTGCTGCGGCAAATGCAGGAGGAGTTTCACACGGCGGTCCTGCTTATTACGCACGACTTTGGCGTGGTGGCAGAAAACGCCGACAGCGTCGGCGTCATGTATGCGGGCCAGATTGTCGAGACCGCGTCGGTCGATGCGATCTTCGCGCATCCCTCGCACCCCTACTCTCAGGGCCTGCTTCTCTCAATACCGCGCCTTGACCAGCAGGGGCAGGAGCTCTACGTGATCAAGGGGGTCGTGCCAAACGCCGCGCGCTACCCTTCCGGCTGCCGCTTTGCGCCGCGTTGCCCGATTGCCCGGCAGCGTTGCCGCGAAGAAATGCCGCTTTTGCGCGAGCTGGAGCCGGAGCACTTTGTCCGTTGTCACTTTGCTGACGCAGAGGTCAACGTCACCGCACAAATTGCCGCCTCGCGTGACGGGAGGAGCTGATATGTCCGCACCGTTTCTGGAGGTAGAGCACCTTTCAAAGGACTTCAACGTCAAGGCCAACGGTAAGAAAGCCGTGCTTAAAGCCGTCCACGACGTGTCCTTCGCGATCGCCAAAAACGAGACGCTGGGTCTGGTTGGCGAGTCTGGCTGCGGCAAGTCAACCACCGGGCGCCTGGTCATCAATTTGCTCCAGCCAACGGCGGGCACGGTCACGCTGGAGGGCGAAGACATATTTGCCGCCAAAGGCCCCCAGAAAAAGGCCCTGCGCCGCAAGATGCAGATCATCTTCCAGGACCCCTATGCCTCGCTTGATCCGCGCATGAAGATATGGGACACGGTGGCCGAGCCGCTCATCATCCATAACCTTGCCAAGGGGCAGGCGCTGCACGACCGCGTCAAGGAGCTTTTGAGCTATGTTGGGCTCTCGATTGCGCAGTCGGATCGTTTTCCTCATGAGTTTTCCGGCGGTCAGCGCCAGCGCATCGGTATCGCGCGCGCGCTTGCGGCCGGCCCGCAGTTCATTGTCTGCGACGAGCCGGTCAGCGCGCTGGATGTTTCGGTCCAGTCCCAGGTGCTTAACTTGCTCAAAGACCTGCAGCGCGAGCTGGGGCTGACCTACCTGTTCATTGCGCACGGGCTCAACGTCATCAAGCATATGAGCGACCGCGTGGGCGTCATGTACCTGGGCCAGATTGTCGAGCTGTCCCCGGCCCAGGACCTCTACAAAAACCCGCTCCATCCTTATACGCAGGCTCTGCTCTCTGCCATCCCGATACCTGATCCCACGATTGAACGTGAGCGCTTCATCTTAGAAGGCAACGTTCCCTCCCCGATCGACCCGCCCAAAGGCTGCGCGTTCTGCGAGCGCTGTCCGTTAAGCGATGAGATATGCCGTACCTGTCGTCCTGAATTGGCCGAGGTCTCACCCGGCCACTGGGTGGCTTGTCACAAAGTCGATACATCCGCAGTTTAGTTCCAAAAAGTACCGTTTTCGCAGAGACGGAACAATGAAAAGGAGGACACATGAGAAGTAAAGTACTACTTGTGGCACTCGCGGTCGTGCTAACGGGAAGCCTGGCGCTTGCGGGTTGCTCAGCTTCTGGTAATACGGCGGCAGACGCAACAAAAGACCAGGTGGTCGTTGGTATTTCTTCGGAGCCGACCTCGCTTGATGAGCAGCAGATCACGGACTACAACTCTGATCGTGTTGCAAGCGAGATCTATGACACGCTGGTGCGCTTCAAGGACGAAGGCATGGAGGTCGAGCCGGATCTTGCGACGGAGTGGAAGATCTCAGACGATGGCCTGACCTATACGTTCACACTTCGCGACGGCATCAAGTTCCAGGACGGGACTGATTTCAACGCCGACGCCGTTGTCTGGAACTACAAGCGTATGACAGACCCAAAGGCTGAATGCTACGACACCGGCACCTACGAGTATGCCGAGACGTTGTTCAGCGAAGTCAAGGACTGCACGGCGACTGACGCCAAGACGGTCGTGTTCACGCTGAAGGAGCCGTTTGCGCCGTTCCTTTCGACCATGGCCATGACCCAGTTTTCGATCAACAGCCCTACTGCTGTTAAAAAGTATGGCAAAGACTATACGCGCAATCCCGTAGGCACGGGCGCCTTCAAGTTCAAGGAATGGAAGAGTGGGACAGAAGTTACGCTGGTGTCCAATCCTGATTACTTCCGCGGGGAGCCTAAAGTCAAGACGCTCATCTATCGCTTCATCAAGGATTCAAACGTAAGGCAAAACGAGTTTGAGTCTGGTTCGCTCAACGTCATGGTTGACATTATTCCGGACAATCTTGCAGCCTTGAAGAAAAATACCAAGTATAACGTTCGGGAGAGCGAATCCCTGCATACCTGGTATTTGTCGCTGAACTGCAATGTCAAGCCGTTCAGTGACGTGCGCGTGCGTCAGGCGTTCATGTACGGCATCAATCGTCAGGCAATCGTTGACGGTATTTTGCAGGGGACCAGCACCCTGGCAGAAAATCTGCTCCCGCCGGTGACCCCGTATTACACCGAAGACGTTCATAAGTACCCGTATGACCCCGCTAAGGCCAAGGAGCTTCTGGCGGCGGCTGGGCAGTCGAACCTCACGGTTGACTTCTATGTGCCCGAGTCTGGTTCTGGCATGCAGCAGGCCGATACCATGGCGACGGCAATTCAGTCTGATATGGCCAAGTGCGGAGTGACCCTCAACATCAAGAAGCTTGAGTGGGGCGCATATCTTGATAAGATGTTCCGTGCGCCAAAAGGCCAGGACATGCTTATGGGCGAGATGTCGTGGATCTCTGACAACGGCGACCCGGATAACTTCCTCCGCATTCTTGTGGGCGGAGATCAGTGGCCAACCGCTGGCTTTAACAGCGCCTATTATAAGAATCCTGACTTTGACGCTGCGGTAAAGCAGGGCATGCAGTCTTCTGACGAGGCAGTCCGTAAAGCGGCCTACACCAAGGCTCAGCAGATTCTTATGGAAGATGTTCCGTATACGGTCATCGACCATGAAAAGCAGATTGTTGCTCTTGACAAGAACCTCGATGGCGTGAAAATTAATCCGCGCGGGTTCTTCCGTTTCCAGGGCGCAAGCTGGACAAAGTAGGTTTCACCAGATGATGCAGGGGAGGACGCCCTCCCCCGCATCATCGCTCAGGCGCAGGTAAAGGTAAGAGAGAGGCATAATGCTTAAATACACAGGCAAACGATTGTTGGGACTTATCCCGGTGCTGCTGGGAGTCTCAGTACTCGTCTTTCTTATTATGCAGCTTACCCCCGGGGACCCTGCTCTTATCATGATGGGGCCTAAGGCCACCGCGACAGAGCTTGCAACGATACGCCATCAGCTTGGTCTTGACTTGCCTATCTGGCAGCAATACCTGCGCTGGATCACGAATATCTTCAAAGGCGACTGGGGTTACTCCATTCACTTTAAACAGCCCGTGCTGGATATGGTTTTGCAGCGTTTTGGCGCGACCATGCTCCTGACATCTGCGGCCATGATAATCGCGACCGTGTTTGGCGTGATGTCAGGGGTTGTCTCGGCCACGCGGCAGTACTCATTTGCCGATCGCTTCATGATGACCGCGTCACTGGTGGGCTTCTGCCTGCCGGTGTTCTGGCTGGGTCTGATTTTGCAGCTGTTCTTCAGCCTTCGTTTGGGTTGGCTGCCTGTCTCTGACATGCATTCGCCCGGAGTCACCACTCTGGCCGATACGCTCATGCATCTCATCTTGCCCTCTATCACGCTCGCGGTCGCTTCGATGGCGACCATTTCGCGCATGACCCGCTCAAGCATGCTTGAGGTCACGCGCCAGGATTTTATCCGCACCGCAAAAGCAAAAGGCGTTTCACAGCGCTCCATTGCTTATAAACATGCGTTGCGCAACTCGCTCATCCCGGTGATTACCGTGGTTGGTTCGCAGTTTGGCTATCTGCTTTCCGGCGAGGTTTTGCTGGAAGTCGTCTTCAACTGGCCGGGTTTGGGCTCGCTGATGGTCAATGGCATTTTGTATCGTGACTTCCCGTTAGTGCAGGGGACGATTCTGTTTGTTGCGACGGTTTATGTGGTGGTCAGTCTGATTGTTGACCTCCTGTATGCCGCGCTTGATCCGCGAATCACTTACTGAGGAGAGGAGGAGAGATGTCTGAACTGGAAGAAGGCTTGGTGGCAGATCAGGTAGCGCAGCGCAGCGATGGCGCGATGCCTGAGAGCGAGATCGGAGAAGATATCGAGACGATATCGATGTGGCGCGACACGCTGCGTCGTCTGCGTCGCGATAAGCTGGCGATGGTCAGCGGGATACTTCTGCTGCTGGTCATTCTTATTTCTATTCTGGCCCCTCTGATTGCTCCGCATGATCCTTATACGGTTGTGCTGACAAATCGGCTTAAGCCGCCGTTTACTCCCGGCTATTTCCTGGGCACCGATCAGTTGGGGCGCGACCTCCTGTCGCGGTTGATCTATGGCGGACGCATCTCGGTCACCATTGGTGTGGCGGCGGTACTGGTTGCCCTGGCGTTTGGAGTCATCATCGGGCTTTTGGCGGGGTACTATAAAGGCCTGGTTGACACGGTCTCGATATTTGGACTCAACGTACTGAACGCGTTTCCCTATATTCTGCTGGCGATTGCGATCATCGCAGCGCTGGGGCCGGGGCTCACTAACGCCATGATCGCGATCTCGATTGTGGGGATACCTTACTACGCGCGTATTGTGCGCGGGCAGGTATTCTCTTTGCGGGAACGCGATTACATACAGGCGGAGCGCGCCTTAGGGGCCAGCGACTTTCGCATCATCACGCGCCACATTCTGCCCAACTGCCTGTCGCCCATTATTGTTGCGGCGACCCTTGACGTTGGCTGGATGATCGTGATGGCAGCCGGCTTGTCCTTTTTGGGCCTGGGAGCGCAACCGCCCGCAGCGGAATGGGGAGTCATTCTGTCAGAGGGGCAGCAATACATCCGTAACGCCCCTTATATCTCGCTGCTTTCGGGCCTGATGATATTTATTGTGGTGCTGTGCCTGAACTTCCTGGGCGACGGCCTGCGCGACGCCCTTGACCCCAACCTGAAGAACTGATGCAAGGTGCAATATCCTGTGCATCTCTTCTCCCCCTGGTCATTCTGCGCGAAGTCGCAGAATCCAGATGAGAGCGCAAAAGCCTGGATCCTGCGACTAACGCGCAGGATGACAAGGGGGAGACAGCCATGCTGGGAAGACAGGGGGACGGTTCTGTTGTCTTCTCGGAAGAAGACAACAGAACCGTCCCCCTGTCTTCCGGGCGCGACGACCCGGCGCGCCTCTGCCCGGAGCGGCAAAGCCAAAGGGATTAAACAAAGGAGACCATCATGACATTCTCGATCGTTGGATATGACCCGCGTACTCAGGAGGTCGGGGTTGCTGTTCAGTCGAAGTTTCCCTGCGTGGGAAGCGTTGTGCCCTGGGCCAAAGCGGGCGTGGGCGCCATCGCGACCCAGGCCTGGGCAAACCCCAAATACGGCCCCGACGGCCTGCGCCTGCTGGAGGAGGGCCACACGCCTAATGAGGTGGTCAAGCTTCTGACTGCCGCCGATCCGGGGGCCGAAGACCGCCAGTTTGGCATCATCGACGCCGCTGGTCACGGCGCGTCATTTACGGGGTCGCGCTGCATGAACTGGGCCGGGGGCATTGTGGGCGAGAACTTTGCCTGCCAGGGCAACATTTTAGTGGGCGAGGCGACAGTCCAGGCAATGGCCCGCACGTTTACCGAGACACCCGGGGATCTGGCGGAGCGGCTCACGATGGCGCTCATGGCTGCAGCGGAGGCAGGCGGCGACAGCCGGGGGATGCAGGCAGCCGCGCTCTACATCGCGCGCGAAAACAGCGGGTATCTGGGCAACAATGACCGTTACGTTGACATCCGGGTTGACGAGAACCCTGATCCCATTGTCGAGCTGAGGCGCATCTTAAAGCTGTATCGCATCCTGTTCTACAAGCCCAAGCCAGAAAACATCATCATGCTTGAAGGGGATACCAGCGCCTATGTCTTAGGCGAGCTGATTGCGCGCGGCTACTACTCCGGCGCCGCAAGCGACGCATGGAACACGACTGCGCAGGAAGCGCTGGGCGCATTCTATTCGACCGAAAACTTCGAGGAACGCCTCTGCGAAGACGGCAAAATCGACCGCGAAGTAATAGACTACCTCAAGTCCCTGTAGAAAAAGGCCTCGTCAAAATAAGCGTGGTAGCGCAAGCGCGTACTGCGCATTTTGAGGAGCGCGCTACTGCGTATATCTATACCGATTTATTGCAATGCGCGGATGTGGGGGGTGGCTCCTGCTAACATACTTAGTGACAGGTACAGCGGTGCAGGAGGCGTCATGACAGACTTTACATTCAACCCACCCTCGGGGTCATCGGCCGATTTGGCCAACGCATTGGGAGCAGTTCTCTGCTCGCTTTTGTTTGCGGTGCTTGTTGCAGCGTTATTTGTTGTGCTGTTTTACCGGGTGTTTCATCGTGCCGGATATAACGGATGGCTGGGGCTCCTGTCTCTGATTCCTGGTTTTGGCACGTTGATCTGCCTGGGCATTCTGGCGTTTGATATCTGGCCGGCAAAGAAGAAGCAGGATGAAGCTGCCGTGCGCTGTGTGCTGCCAGGCTATGGGGAGGGGACGTTTATCCCTGACCCGCCGGCGCCTGTTGTTGCTCCTGCTGCCGCTCCCGTAGCGGTGCCAGAGCAGCCACCTGCGCCTGCTGTCGCTCCCGAGCCTGCCCCTGCGTCGGAACCCCCGGCGCCCCCGGCAGAGCCCGCGCCCCCGGCAGAGCCCGCGCCCCCGGCAGAGCCCGCGCCCCCTGCGCCACCCGCGCCCCCCGCTCCGCCAACACCGCCGACCGAGGAAGGTCCGACACTCTAATCTATGCATAATCCTACCGGAGAGATACTCCTCATCATCGTCCTGGTGCTGATCAACGGCTACTTTGCGGCGGCCGAGATCGCGCTCATATCTGCCCGCAAATCGCGCCTGCAACAGCTCTCGGAAGAGGGCAAGCGCGGCGCTGCGGCGGCGCTGAAGCTGATCGAAGACCCGACGCGGCTTCTGGCGACCATCCAGACTGCCATCACGCTGGTCGGCATGCTGGCCTCGGCGACGGCTGCCGTGGCGCTGGCCGCACCGCTTAAGCGCTGGTTCGTCAGCCTGGGCTGGGGGCCGCTCTCCCATATTGCAAGCGGCCTGGCGCTCTTCCTGATCACGCTCATCATCGCGTATTTCAATCTGGTTTTGGGCGAGCTGGTGCCCAAGCGTCTGGGCCTGCAGCGCGCCGACGGCGTGGCCAGCGCGGTGTCGCGCCCGGTAACGCTGCTGGCTGCTGCCACCCGCCCGGTGGTCTGGCTGCTGACGGCAAGCACCAACGTGGTCAGCCGCCTCTTTGGCATCAAGCCGGGCGACGCGACCACTGGCGTCAGCGAGGAGGAAATCCAGCTGATGGTTGCCGAGCAGGACACGCTTGAAGATGAAGAGAAGCGCATGATCAATGAGATATTTGATTTTGGCGACACGGTGGTGCGCGAGGTCATGGTCCCGCGCGTTGACATGATGTTTGTCGAAGACACGCAGTCGGTGCGCGAGGCGGCGGAGTATCTGCACGCCACAGGCTTTTCGCGCGCGCCGGTCTTTCATGAGGACTTCGACAAGATCATTGGCATCCTGGTGCTCAAGGACCTGGTGCTGCCGCTTTCTGACGCGCGTGGCGACGACCCCATCTCTGCTTATCTGCATGAGCCGGTGTTTGTCCCGGAGACCAAGGACCTCATCGCGCTGCTCAAAGAGATGCAGCAGGACCATTATCAGCTGGCCGTGGTGGTCGATGAGTACGGCGGCACCTCCGGCATGGTGACGATGGAAGACATCGCAGAAGAAATCGTGGGCGAGTTTGATGATGAGTTTGATCGCGACACGGTGCAGATCCGCGTGGTTGGCCCGGGCGAGTGGGCCGTGCCCGGCGACCTTGACGTGCCCGACGCGATCGACCTGGGCTTTCCGCTGGAGGAAAGCGACGAGTACGACACCATCGCGGGCTGGCTGCTTGACATGCTGGACCACATCCCGCATGTGGGCGAGAAGCTTGAGCACGAAGGCTACCGGTTCACGGTGATCGCCATGCGCAGGCGGCGCATCAGCCGCATTCGCGTCCAGAGGCTGGCGCCGCGCGCTGATGGCAGTGGCGGCGAGGGTGCGGCAAGCGGGGCAGAAAGCGAGGGCGGCACCGATGAGGGCTGTTGAGCGGATACGCGCACGCAGCCTGCGTGCGGAGCAGCCCGCGCCGCTGGCGTCGGCGCTGCGGCCAGCGCGACCAGCAGGCGCACGGAGCGCCCGCGCCGCCGCGCGCGCGGCTGCGGCTGCGGCGTTGTCCCTGGCGTTGCTTCTGGCTGCGGCTGCTCCCGCCTCTCTGGCGCGCGCCGCTACCGACCAGCAGCCCGCGGCGCCGCAAGCGGGTCTGGATACCGTTGCGCCGGAGTCTTCCGGCGGCTTGCTGGGGCTCCGGGCTTCTCATACTCGGCAGCTGTCGGTTCCCCTGCCAGCGGACCAGCGCTTTGATATGCAGAACTTCCTGCCCGTCTCGCAGATGGCGACCGATGTTGCTGCCGCCACCCAGCAATCCCGGGTGGCGGGCTATACCTTCCTGCGGAGCTTAAGTACGCCGGTGCTGCGCGCGGCGGTGGGCCAGTCGCCCAGTCGTGACTACGCGCAGATCCAGCGGCAGCTGGCTCTTCAGCAGCAGCAGGAAAAGGCCGCGCTGCTGGGGCAGGGCGATCTGGCGGCAGTGCTCTTTGGTATGGGCGCGCCGGGCGACTCGTCTCCGGTCAGCGGGGTCACCTACCTGACTCCTGCGCAGGTCGCCGCAATCACAGGATGGCAGACGGGCAAAGCCAGCTGGTATGGGCCCGGCTTCTATGGCCATCACACGGCCGACGGCACCACGTATACCGCAACGATACTGCTGGTTGCCAACAAGACGCTCCCTTTGGGGACAAATGTCGCGATAAGCTATGGAGGCCGCACCGTCATCGCGCCGGTCAAGGACCGCGGGCCTTATGTTGCGGGCCGTGACTTCGACCTTTCCGCCGGCCTGGCCTCGGCCCTGGGCTTTTCTGGCGTACAGACCATCCGCTGGGCGATTGTCCCCTAGGTGTGTCAGGGGGACGTATAACTTGACACACTCACCAGATAATTCTTCGGAAGACAGGGGGACGGAACACCGGGAGCCCGGAGCGGTGAGACAGGGGGACGGTTCTTCTGTCTCATTATTGATGAGACAGAAGAACCGTCCCCCTGTCTCACCGCTCCGGGCTCCCGGTGTTCCGTCCCCCTGTCTTCCGTCTGCAGGTGCGCAGCAGTGTGTCAAGTTATACGTCCCCCTGACACACGAGCCACGTACGTGGACGTCGCGTCTTGCGGTGGTCACGCTCCACTCGTATGCCGACGGCACGCTGCGCCTCTACTATGAGCCCCGGCCCGCGGCCCCACAGGTGACCACGGGCGCCGACCTCGCGCCGCTCTTTGCGGCTTTGCCCGGCCTGCGCCGCCACCGCTGCGACAACGGGCGCCACCAGAGCTTTTACGACGAGGCGCGCCACACGGAAGTCGCTCACCTGCTGGAGCACGTGCTCATTGAGCTTCTGGCGACAGACGGCGGCGTGGCGCGCTCGCAAATACAGGGCGCGACAAACCTCGACGAGGCTCCCCGGCGCTATCGCATCAGGATAAGCGGCTGGGACAACGCCGCCCAAGCTGAAAATTCTGTAGAGAAAGCATTGCTCCTGCTGGAGGACCAGGAACTGTGAGTATAATAAAAAGAAGCGATTAACGTGTTAAGCAACCGAACTGGAGGTATAGAGATGTCGAAAGAGAGTGCAGGATTTGGATTAGGCGGCTTTTTGCTGGGCGCTGTAGTTGGTGCAGCTGCTGGACTGTTGTTTGCGCCAAAGCCGGGCAAAGAGACGCGCGAGTTCCTTTCCGAGAAGGCCAAGGACTATATCAACAACGCGGGCGACATCTATGAGTCCGGCAAGGATAAGGCTGTCGAGCTGTATTCGACCGCAAGCGACCGCGCGGGCGTAGCCAATACTCAGATTCGCGAGAAGATCGAAATCGCGCGCGCGCGGCTGAACGCCGCGGTGTCTTCAGCTGCTGGCAGCGCTGCCGAGGGGCTGCAGACCGCAAGCGAGAAGGCCGCAAAAGTTGCTGCCGGCGAAGCCGAGGCCGCGCCGGAGGCCGCTGCTGCCGACGCCGGGTAACCGGCGCGCTGACTTTTTACGCGGCAAAAACTACGCGGACCATCAGAGGATAGCGTGATGTTCGCATCACCAGGGTCACAGGTCTCTCTTCGTGAGATCTATCGTACGCCTGTATTGTTTGAAAAGTCTAACGGCAAGATCAAGCTTTTGGGACGTATCGATGATGTGTTGTTTGATCTTGATGATTTGTACGCGGTGGGTTTCTCGGCAAAGCGTTCCTGGCCGGGGCCAATTCTGCCCCGGCGCTACAAGCACCGCTATATAGCGCGCGACGTCCTGGTCCCCGCTACCGACGCTGATGGCAAAGAGGTCTTCATTCTTGCGTCGGGCGCAAAGGCGGGGCAGGCGCCTGCGGGCGCTGACCGCGCGTTCAGCTGGGATCGCACAGTGATCTTTTACGGGCTGCCGGTCTATACGACCGAGCTTGAGCGTCTGGGCAAAGTCAGCGACGCGCTGATCCGCATGGACGATGGTCGTCTGGGCGGGCTTGAGATAAGCGCCGGCACTGCCAGCGACGCAACGCTGGGCAAGCGGACGCTGCCCGCCAGCTACGTGCGGGAGTTTGTCGAGGCGCAGCAAGAAGAAGTGCCGCACGTGTTGCTGGTTGACCCAGCGGCAAAGAATTGCGCGTATGCGGGCGGGCTTGCCTCGCTTGTGGGCACGGTGTCTGGAAAAGCAAACATCGCCGCGGAGAAAGCCGCGGTTGCAGCCGGGGCGGCAGCGGGGCACGTGGCCAACGCGGCAACGACGCTGTGGGGGGCCAAAGGCCGTCCGTTGGCGGCCCAGGCGGGCCAGCAGGTGACCAACGCAACCGTGAAGGTGATCGCCGGAACACAGCAGACTGCAAAGAAAGCGATCGAGAGCGACGCAGGAAAAGCTGCAAAAAAGCGCGCTCAGGAGATGTGGGGCGGGTTTTCTGAGGGCTACCGACAGGGTCGCCACGGACCCGATACTGATGACTGAGATGTGCCGGCATACTGCGCGCAGGCGGCGGTGGCTACCGATCCTTTTGGTCGGACTTGCCGTTGCCCTGGGTATTGCGGCCTATGTCTCCTATATATGGATTCCGGTCTGGTTTCATCTGCCGGTGGCGGTGACGGTCAACAGTCAACCATACAAAGTCAAATCAGGGACGAAAGTCCGTAGTTTTCTGGAGAGCACCTTTAATCTAGCCTCCTATCAGGGGTCACTGAAGCTTGATACCGGGCAGGTGCTGGATCCGGCGGGCGGCAAACCAGCCGCGATCGCTCTTGATGGGCATCCGCTGCAAGGTGGCGAGCGGATCAGGCTGGGCGGTAACGCCATCACGCTGAAGCGGGGCGAAGACATCGTTCACGCGACCGCGCAGAAGACGGTTGCCCTGGCGCCGAAGGTGCGCCTGCAGGGGGGAAACGGTCGCCTGATCAGCCTTGTGCGCGCGGGCAGGCCGGGGACGGCGCTGCAGACGATCGATACGGTGACGGGCAAGGTGCTGTCATCAAAAGTGACCACGCCCGCGATCGATACGGTTCTGCAGGCCTACACAACAACACGCGTGAAGTCCCGGGTCGTTGCGCTGACCTTTGACGATGGCCCCAATGATGGCGAGACCCAGGCAATACTTGCCGTGCTGAAGGAGGAAAAAGTCAAGGCGACCTTCTTTGAGCTGGGCTCCAATATCAAGCGGTACCCGGCGCTGACAAGAGCCTGCGTGGCTGGCGGCAACCTGGTGGGCCTGCACAGCTGGGACCATAAGGACTTCACCAAGCTGAATGCGAGTCAGATCAGCGCGCAGATGAGTGACTCCCAGGCGGCCCTGAAAGCGGCCACGGGGAAGCCCTCGTCATGGTTTCGCATGCCTTATGGGAGCTCAACGACCACGATCGACGCCCAGGTTTCTGGCCAGGGCTTTCGCCTTGCCTACTGGACGGTCGACCCCAATGACTGGAGTCGTCCCGGCACAAACACCATTGCCGCGCGCGTGATAGGCGCCGCGCGCCCCGGCGCGGTCATCCTCATGCATGACGGCGGCGGCGACCGGACCCAGACCGTTGCGGCGCTGCCCAAGATCATCAAAGAACTGAAAGCCAAAGGCTATACGTTTGTCACCCTGGATGAACTCTACAAGCTAAGCGGCGGCAAATAGCACAAGCGCCGACCCCGGCGCGCCTCTGTTCCAAGGAGTTAGAAACATGCCGGTCAAAATAAAGAATGGACTGCCCGCAGAGGCAACCCTTGCGCGCGAAAACGTTTTTGTCATGACAGATGTGCGCGCGACAACGCAGGATATCCGCCCGCTCCACATCCTGGTGCTCAACCTCATGCCGACCAAAGAAACGACCGAGACGCAACTGCTGCGCGTGCTGGGCAACTCTCCTCTGCAGGTCGAGGTAACGTTTTTGCGTACCGCTACCTACCAGGCCAAACACACCGCTCCGGAGCACCTTGCCGTATTCTACAGCACCTTTGACGAGGTCAAAGACGCGCACTGGGATGGGCTTATCGTGACGGGCGCGCCGGTCGAGACGCTGGGTTTTGCCGAGGTTGACTACTGGCCGGAGCTGGCGGTGATTTTTGAGTGGGCCCAGCACAGCGTCTTCAGCTCGCTGTTCATTTGCTGGGGCGCGCAGGCGGCGCTGTTTTATTACTACGGCATCGATAAACGCCCGCTGGCCAACAAGTGTTTTGGGGTGTTTGAGCATACGGTCACCGACCCCATGAACAAGCTGACCCGGGGCTTTGATGACCGGTTCTTTGCGCCGCACTCCCGGCACACGACCGTGGCGGCAGATGATATCAAGGCCTGCGCTGCGCTGCATCTGCTGGCAACCTCTGATGAGGCGGGCGCGTATCTGGCGGCAAGCAAGGATGGCCGCCAGGTGTTTGTGACCGGCCACGCGGAATACGAGGCCGACACTCTAAAGCAGGAATACGAGCGCGATCTGGCAGCCGGCATGGCAATCGAGGCGCCCCGGCACTACTTCCTGGATGATGATCCCAGCAAGCCGCCGGTCGTACGCTGGCGCGCCCACGCCGACCTGCTGTTCAGCAACTGGCTGAACTATTGCGTCTACCAGGAAACCCCCTACGACCTGACCGAACTCCAAGCCCGAGAAGTTACCGCACTCGATCGCTAGTCGCTGCGCTTCTTCTTTTGGCGCCGCACGCGGGCCGTTAACTGAAGCGCCAGGATCAAGGTATATCACTTCCGCAATTCCGAATAGTTGGCTTCCAAAAATCAGAATACGATGGCGCTGGGCAGATTGCCGATGGCACACCAATCAGACTGCTCAGGTTTTGCCGCTCAACTCCGGCTACAACTCATGCCTCCATTTGCTCTTCATCAAATCGCTTGACTTCCGATTTGACCTCATTAAGGAGCTCTTCTTCTGTTGGTAGATAGAGCTCATACTTACTGGCAAGTATCGTTTTGTTGTCTTCAGGCAGAGTAACTTGAACTACAGTGTCGTTTTTGGCGGTACAGAGCAGGATGCCTACAGTCGGAGTCTCTCCGTCCATTTTCTCGAAGCGATCATAATAGTTGACATACATTTGGAGTTGCCCCAAATCCTCATGGGTAATTTTATGTGTCTTAATCTCAATTATCACAAAGCAGCGAAGAATCCTATTGTAAAAGACAAGGTCAACGAAGAATTCATCATCCTCGAGCATGATGCGTTTCTGTCGTGCAACAAACGAGAATCCGTTCCCAAGCTCCAACAGGAACATCTGGAGATGGGTGATGATGGATGACTCAAGGTCTGTCTCGTAGTATTCAGCTTCACGATGCAGGCCGAGGAACTCCAGGCAGGTCGGATCTTTGATGATCTCTGCTGGTGATTGGGGGATGCGCTGTTTGCGCGCTACGGCAAGCACCGCTTCTCTGTTATTGCTCAGAAGAAGGCGCTCATAAAGCTGCGAGTTTATCTGACGTTCAAGTTCTCTTCCGTTCCATGAGTTATTAGCAGCTTCAAGCTCGTAGTATTCGCGTTTGCTCAGATTAGTTATCTGAATTAACAGTCGGTATTGAAACCAGTTGAATTGCGAACGCAGTGCGTTCGCAATTGGATAAGTGCGATAAAACTGGCGACAAAGCTCAAGTTGTCGGACGCCAAAACCACTGCCAAACTCTGGTTCAATAGTCCTCGCGAGTTCCTTGATGAGGTACCTGAATTCCGCAACGTTTAAGCACATACAGGCTGATCGGAAAATCCGCCGATAACGTATTCTTTTAGATCATCTTCGCTGAAGCCGAAGCTTTCGAGCATTAGCCGTTGGGTTTTTGTCAC
>Ga0123357_10003413_pt1 | contig 18181 bp, 15 predicted proteins | sample TergutEmb28metaG_FD_89873 | JGI IMG/M metagenome (GOLD analysis project Ga0123357, IMG submission 89873) | Embiratermes neotenicus P4 segment gut microbial communities from Petit-Saut dam, French Guiana - Emb289 P4 | ecosystem: Host-associated > Arthropoda: Insects > Digestive system > Gut ... | reverse complement strand
GTTTTTAAAGTCCTAAAATTGTATTCGATTTCACGGATAATATTGTAAGTCATCCAAAGCAACTCCTCGCTCATTTCCAGTGAGGTACGAAGAAAGTAAGTACCACTTTGTTGGCCGGGTTCAATATTGTCCTTAATCTTCCAAGTCATCGTTTTGATTTTGCGAACCTGTTTGCTTTCTTTTGTTTTCCTTATTTTTACTGTTTGTGTTTCAACTGTATAATAGACATTTTTTGTTTTGTGATTTTTTATTTTTCTTTTTTGTGTCAAATTTTTTAATAATTTTGTTGGTTGGAAATGAAAAAGAGTTGTGAAAATCATTATAGAAGCATTCAGAAACTCAACTCAGGCGATAAATAACAAAATTTATGGTAAAGGTCAGCAAAATAAATAAAAGTCAAATGTTTGGCATTGTGGATGCTGATTTATTGGATAATGGAACAAGGCACCCAAATTTGGTGCTGATGAAGATTGCAGGCTATTGTCGAGATCACAAAATTCCGTATAAGTTTATTTTTGACACTAAAGAGGACATTAGCAAATTCTCATATATTTATGTTTCAAAGGTATTTACGTTTTCAAAAGAACCGGTTTTTCTAAATAGAAAAGATATTGACCAAAATAAAATTAAAAAAGGGGGAACCGGGTATTATGCAGAAGAAGAAAACATTGAGACATTTATTCGTCTGCAAAATGAAGACATGAGAAGTTTGGAAACAGACCCTAATTTGCCCGGATTTAATATGGCTCATCAAATGCCAGACTATACACTGTACAACCAATACATCGAAAACGAATTGAGTAAAGGCAAAGACCCTAAACAATTCAAAGACTATCAGCATTTTTCTATCGGATTTCTCACTCGCGGTTGTATTCGTAAATGTCCTTTTTGTGTGAATAAAAACATTGGTTTTGTATATGATTATTCTTCTCTGTCAGATTTTGTAGATACCACTCGTCCTATGATTTATTTATGGGACGATAATTTTTTAGCCTCAAAGAATTGGGAATCCTTATTACTCGAATTACAGGCGACCAATCGTTCTTTTCAATTTAGACAAGGTTTAGATGTAAGATTACTAAATGAAAAAAAAGCTCGGCTACTTTCAAAGTCGAAATATCATGGTGATTTTATTTTTGCTTTTGACCAATTGAAGGATAAAGTGCTCATTAGTCGAAAATTAAAAATATGGAAGCAACATTCAAAGAAAACGACGAAATTATATTTGTTTTGTGGTTACGAAATATCTGATGACAAATCCCTGATAAACGATGTTCTCAACTTGTTTGAGAGGATTGAGGTTTTGATGAAATTTGGATGCTTGGGATATGTTATGAGGCACAAAAACTACAAGAATCATCCGTTAAACAATATATACGTTCAAATTGCACGTTGGTGCAATCAACCGCAGTTCTACAAAAAAATGTCTTTCAAAGAATTTATTGATAGAAACCAGTTTTGGACAAAAACCGACAATAAGTGCATGTCTTTAAAAACGTATGAAGAATTCATGAAGAAATATGCAAAATATCAAATAAAGCTTGATTATTATTTCAATATGAAATATGGGACAATGGTCGAACCTGCTTTGTGGGAACAATAAATTGGGTATGGAAGCTTTGACAGAACAATTCAAATCATTTGCAAATTCTGAATCCATAGAATTCACTTCTATTCTTGAGATTATGTTTCACAAGAAAAAGGAAGATGGGAGGCGTTTCCTAAATTTAATAAACAATGTTGTCAATTATCATTTGTCCTTACCAAACACGAGCGATGAAATCAATTATCATATAATTCATATTCCTACCTGTGAATCTTGGGCAAGAGAGTTATTGATTCGTTTTTTGATTCATAAAATGGCTTTACACCTTAATCGAACTACTATAGATAGACTAAGAAGCACTATTCGGAAAACAATTATTGTACAAGAAGGGAAAATTGGCAGCAAAGAAGCACAGCAATTTAGAGCAAGAAATAAATATCTTCGACAATTATTAAATATTCTAAAGGATTTCAATATTCCTGAAGATGGTAGAAAATCGCTGATTGTAACTAAAGAGCAAGACCTTATCAGTAAGAAAGCAGACAAAAATCCTTGGATTAATGAATTTTTCTCAGATGAAATTATCAATGACAGTCATAATCTTATACTCTCAACAACCACCACTGCTCACGATTTGGAAAAAATAATACAAGGAATAGAGAAAGAGAATATTCCTACTATTGAAAATTTATTTATTTTTCATTCGCCAAACAAAAGTAGAGTAACAAACTCATATAGCAAGAATCAACTTGAACGATTAAATGAATATGGGCTTGGTATAAAAAATTGCTTCATTTTTTCATTGTCCGAAAAACCTTTTCAATTATACCATACCATTGATAATATAAAAAATGGGCTTTCTTCTGCCATTCTTCAGAAGACAATTAGTAAATACGATGATTTTGACGGATTCATCACTTTTACTCAAACAGAAACAAACTATCTTTTTGGTCGAAAGCCTAATCAAGAGACAATATTTATAGATTGCCCGGAACGTACAGTTTTTACCCAAGAGATAGACCAATTTATTGACAATGCACCAAATAATTTAAAACTTAAAACCGAACTTTCGTTATCTTTTTCAGACAAACTACAAGATATTTATTTGCACAATATGGCTTCTGAAATTCAAGATTTTTCAAAAGACCTTTGTAGTAATTTCTTTTCTTTGCTTAGACAAGTTTGGGATAATGAAATTTATAACCAAATAGAAAAATTTATTGGCAACAGTTCTTCTGTTGCCTTTGTTTTGCCTAATGACATACCAAAACCTGTTAAACACTCTTTGACTCATTTATTTTTAGGAAACAATCGTAAAATTAACTATGTTTCATTTTATGATTTGAAAAAGGGGATTAATGCTGAGCGGTTGGTCGTTTTGCAGTATCGTTCGGCAAACGGATACTATAAGCCATACCCTAACTCATTCGATCCTATTCCATTAAAAAACAATCAATCGGCGCTTATTATTTTCAATAAACTCACTCATAACAATTATTATGAGTGGGATAATTATTGGTATTCCAAATCGTATAACGGATTACTATTCTCGAAGTTCAGAAAAGATGCTTTAGATTGGAAAATGCAACAATTTCAACGTCCAACTTCTCAAAATGTAAAAGATTTTATTGATGTAGCAGAAAATGAAGCAAGAATTTATGAGACAGAAAAATGTAAAATCTACTACAAAGGACGACCTCAACCAAAAGAATGTTTAGCGTGTGAACGTGTTATTTACGAAGAAAATAATTTACAATGTATTGCTGAAATAAGAAGTATTTCAGGTCTCAAAAATATATCTATACAAATGATAGATGATATTGTTGAGCAAGTAAAAAGTTTTATATTGAAAAAGAGTGAAGAAAACACCAATGCGGAAAAAATTATTCGAAGCAATTCAAAGTTTAATCTTTCTGATACAGAAATAAGCTCATCCACAGAACTTTGGCAGTTTTTATTGAAAAGAGAAGTTATAAATAATGATGAAAAAACTGTTTATAACAACCTTTTCTCTCAGATACCAGAAAATGAAAGAATTTCATTAAGTACTTTTAGTCAATGGTATAATATAGATAAGTCCATTATTTTGCCTCGAAGTAGAAAACATCAAAATCTTCTTCTAACTTATCTTGGATTTGACATTAATTCTGCATACCGTCACATTATTATTAAAAAAAAATCAACCAACATCAATGATACTCGTTTGCTTAATTCTCAAATTGAAGCCCTTTTGAGGAAATCATTATTCAAAAGAATTGAAGAAAATGATTTTAATTCACTTGGAGAATCCCATTCAGATATTTTTACTATATTAGACATAAAAAATATTGGAGACCTAAATGCTCTGATTAGTTTATTAGAAATATCATTAACCCCTATAGACCATATAGAATATGAACAAGATGAAGAATATGATCAAGACTAAAAGAGACTCTTTAGAACAATTTATACGCACCCAAATGGAAGGCCCTGGGGCTTGTAATAATCGTTTTGATTTTATAACTGAAAACTCAAATGATATTGTTGATGTAATCAATACTACTCCGGGTTCGTTATACAGTACAGCAGTCCTTTTTCCTAAAAGGGTTCCTGCTAAAAATAGTATAGCTCCCGGTTATGACGATGAAAAAAGCGAAGACGAAAATCAGATTTTTGATGATTTTGATAATGAAACAGGCAATGAGTCAGATACAGATTCTGATCCTGATGAAAAAAACAACATTCTTTCTCAATCAGAGGAGGATGATCTATATTCATTGAGTCAAAGATTCCCAAATACGATAGGAATTTCTTGTTGTCTTGATTCTATAGGTGCAGGTAATAATAATGAAGATATAAAGGTCACCATATCAGGTAGGTATTATACAAAAGTAGCAAAAGAAAACTTTTCTAATATTATAGTGCTTATCGCAGAAAAATACGATCTATTTGAACTTTTTTTCAATAAATACAAAACGGACTTATCTCCATATTTTACATTAAAACAAAACGGAGTTGCTTCTACTGAAAATTTTTCTAAAAAATTTCATGATGTTAAACAAATTTTATTAGATATAAATTTAAAAATCAGCGAAGAAATTGCCCAAGAACCAGACCAAAGATTAGATTCTTTATTTACGAGTATTGGCGGAAAATACCGTTACCTAAAGTCGTATAAAGAAAAACTATGGAGTAAACTCAAGCAAATTAAAGATGACGGACAGACTTATATTTCTGACAACGAAAAGGGAACCATTATAGAACGAATTCAAAAAATTGAACTTTACGAAACATTTCTATCCTATTTTGAAGATGTCGCTAATATATACAATTCTAAATCCTTTGGATTTTGGACTGCTCAGAAATTTTCTCAAGAAATAGATTTGTCTGATATTGATTTCAATATTAGCACAAGCAAAAAGATTTTTTCACCGAAGATATATGAGAAGCTAAGCAATGTGGTATCATTTAGCATAAGAGAAACAGAGCAGGCTTCTCTTTCTGTTTGGCTACAAGTAACGAAAAACAGTCGAGATAACGATAGTTCTAAACGATATCTAAAAGTACAATTAGAAAACACCTCCACTGCATTTGAGGAAGACGGCAAACATTACTTTTCCATTGTAACGGAAAAAGTAAACCAACGATGTTTCTTTGGAGTTGAGATAAAAGTTGAAAGTAATCTTTTATGTCCATATCGTCAGCTTTCAAAAAATATTGATCTTGATGATGATATAGACCAGTTGGATTTTTTATATCGGTCAATTCAAGATTATGGGATAGGCCATTTATGCTCTGTGGATTGGAATATTAGTAAAGAACATAAATTTGTAAAGTCCGAGTTTATACCTTCATTTGAAACACCTGATGTAGAGCCAGTTCCCAGAGATAAAGATGACCCTGTTTTTGTGGAAGAAAGAGGATCGTTGGTACCTAAACCATATTTGAAAAATACTAAAGCTCTCGAATTCAAGTGGCTCTCAATATTTTCAGATGCTTCAAATGAAGAAATTGTAGAGAAACTGTTTGCTTTTGTAGAAGCTTATGGTTCTTGGATTTCTAAACTAAAGCAGAAAGTTGATGACAATAAATTTGCCCAACAAAATATTACATTCTGTGAACAAGATTACCAAAGAATCAAAAGCAATATTCAACTGTTATTAGAAAATAACCCTGATAACATTGAATCTTTTCGCCTAATGAATGCTGCCATGTTTATTCAGCTATGGCATAGCAATAAATTCACTGATAAGAAGATAACGAAAGAATTTTATAAAGAAGCAAGCGACCATATTTTTGGTGAATTTCCCGCTACTTGGCGACCATTTCAAATTGCATTTATTTTACTCAATTTGGATGGTATTTTTCAACGTCCTGATGATCCCCAATGGGAAAGGCGCAACGAATTGGTAGATTTGGTTTGGTTTCCAACAGGTGGTGGTAAAACAGAAGCATACTTAGGCATTATTGCACTTACAATTATCAATAGAAGAAGAACCGAGGATACGGACAAAAACGGTGGAACAACAGCTATAATGCGTTATACCCTTCGCCTATTAGCAACACAACAATTTCAACGTGCAATGCGCGTAATTCTTGCACTTGAACAACTTAGAAGATGGAAAGACACTAAATTAGGAGATGAATCTGTTTCCATTGGATTGTATGTTGGAAAAGACTCCCTGCCAAATAAGGCAAAAGATCTATTAACCGAATGTGAGAAATGGAGTAGTGTTAATGAAGGGAAAAGACCGGAATCAAAAATTCCATTAGACAAATGTCCTTGTTGTGGTAAAACATTGGAATATGTAAATATTGGAAGTGTGAGTGCTCCTGATATTTTATTCCGCTGTGAAAATATTCGTTGTACATTCTCCGACCAACTTCCTGTAATGTTATGTGATGATGATATTTATAAAACACCACCAACATTACTATTTGGAACTGTTGATAAATTTGCGGCAATTGGTCATAAAGTTTCAACAGATGCAAAAAAAATTAATGAAGATGCCCGAAGAATTTTTGGAAAAGGTTTATTGAAAAACTTACCACCCGATTTGATTATTCAAGACGAGTTACATCTTTTGTTGGGACCATTAGGATCTGCTGTGAGTCTTTTCGAAAGTGCGATTGACCAATTATCTTCCTACAACAAACAAATGCCCAACGGTACTGAAATAATTGTTCGTCCTAAAATTATTTCCTCAACAGCTACAACACGTAATACTGAATTGCAAATTAGAGCATTATACGATAGGAATGTCAATATCTTCCCTAAAAATGGAATTGATTATGATGATTCTTTCTTTGCCTTTTTCAAACGAGAAAAGATAGATAATCAAATCAAGTTCGTAGCCAAACGAAAATATATAGGTATTTTACCCACTGGTAGAACCCAAATGACAACTCAAATGCGTTTAATTGCAACAATGTTTGTGCATCGAGCTTTGTTTGAAAAGGAATATGCTTCACAGCTTTCAGATGATAATGTTGAAAAAGCTATGGATTTTTACCACTCTGTAATCTCGTATTTTAATAGTTTGAAAGAGGTTGGAAAAACGGATGCCCAATTCTATACAGAGTTTACTAAATATACTCGTCGTTTATTTAAGCGTGTACTCCGTAATAGCAATATGCTTGAATGTTATTATGGTTATGACTCTTCATTTAAAAAATCCGAACTTACAGGTCGCCTTTCCGGTTCTGAGGTAGTTGATGAACTTAAAACTGTGGGGCAAAATTGGAAAGCGAACAAAAGACTACCTTATAAAAATAATGCAGAAGATTCAACTTGGCAGAGAGGTACCACTCCACCTGACCTCATTTTAGCTACAAATATGATTTCGGTAGGATTAGATGTTGGCAGATTCAATACGATTGTTATGAACTCTATGCCTCGTAATATTGCCGAGTACATTCAGGCAAGTAGTCGTGTGGCTCGTAATGACTTGGGATTGGTTGTTACGCTACACAACCCTTTCCGTTCAAGAGACCTATCGCATTTTGAGAAATTCAGAGAGTTTCATGAAAAACTTTATTACTATGTTGAACCTATTTCTATCACACCTTTTTCAAAAAAATCTGTAGAGAAATATCTACCGTTGTATTTAGCGACAATGATTCGTCACTCATACGAGAATCTTGCTAATCAAAATAATGCAAGTACATTAGATGCTCAAACCGCAAATATATTGAAAGCTGAATTGATTAAGTACTTTGATGCTCGTTTGGAGCGAACTCAAAATTTAGAAGAGTCTCAAAAAGATTTACTTACAAATGAATTGAAAAATAATATAGATTTGTTTATTGGTGAAGCTTTAAATCAATGGTTACAACTTACAACTGCTCAGAAAGCAGAACAATACTGGCTACGATATTCAAGTTCTGATTATATTAATGAGAGGAGTAGAAGCAAGGAAAAGTTTAAAGATCTCTTTTTGGCATTGGATGCCTATGAAGATGAAAACTTTGAAACTCTATGGGCAGTACCTTTATCATTGCGTAACGTAGAATCTGAAGCGGTTATTAATATCAAAGAAAATCAGTAAATACCATGGAAATAAATAAAGACATACAATACAACCAAGGGGTAGGTAAATACAAGGTGCTTTCATCCAATGCTGGCGTAGGCTCTATTATCACAACCAAAGCTGGATTCTTTATTATGCCTCAATCTGTTTCCTTTTGGGGATTTATTAAAACTGTCAATAAACAAATACAAAATTATTCTGAAACAAAAGATCCTAATGTTATTGGTAAAAGAGTAGGAGTTGATGTTATTGATGACCCTCGCTTCATTGAGTTTCTAAAAAAAGAGCAAGGCATTCCTAACTTAATGATGTTGGTGGATGTTCCTCACTTAGCTTTGTCCGAATGGAATTATCCCAAAACTAAAGACCATCCTCTGTTTAAAAAGAATAAGGAGTTAAATAATACAGAACTTCTAACAGAACACTTTGTAATTCCGGCAATTCATTTTCCTCGTTGGTTTTACAGTAGCAAAATGCAATTATTTAAACCGATTGACGAATGGAAGAATATTTGGAGACAGGAGAAATGTAATGGTGGCGATTTAAAATATTTTGCCCCCCCAAGAGATCCATATTCAAAGAAAAATCGCACTTTTAAAGATAATAATCAATTAAAAGATGTGTATGAGCCATTGGTTCAAATTCCAATGCTTCTAATTTGTAAGAATGGCCATATCTCTGATATCCCTTGGTATCAACTTTTCTGTGCTGGTATTGATGGAAAACGAAAAGAATTATCTGATGAAAACGGAGTTGAATTATTTGATTATGAATGTAAAGATTGCGATGAAGGAAGTAAACACGAATTACAATGGATTGAGAATCGAAATAGTTCGGAAAGTTGGGGCGTCTTAAAGTGTAAAAAGTGCGGTAAAACATACAGTTTGGAAGGCATTATGAACATCAAACCCTACTGCAAAGGCGAAACGCCATGGAATGGTATAGGAACAAAATCTGCGACACAATGCAAAAACTCTAACGGTACTTGTTCAACTATGCAGATGGCGTTAGTAACAAGCAATAGTGTATATTATGCAGACTCATTCAGTAGTCTTTACATACCTTCATGTTATTTGCCAACAAACACACTATCTCCAACGACACAAAAAGTATTCGATTTACTAACTACCAAATGGTATAAAAAAGCTCTTGAGTCAAACCCATTAATAGAAAAAGAAAATTTTTGGAATACAATAGATATTATTGAAAAAGCAGATGATGCAGGAGTCTCTCTCTCCGAAAACGATGTTCAAATTATTAAAAATAGATTTCTACAAAAGGTTGAAAAAGAGAAAGATCCACGCGAACAATATCGTTATGATGAATATAAGGTATTTTCTAATTGTGAAAGACCACTCAGTGATTCTCAAAAATTAGAATTTTCTGACATAGAACTACCGGAAGACTTAGCGTCATTTTTTAAGAAAATTCAACAAGTAAATATATTAGCCCTAACAGCCACACAATTAGGATTTAACAGAGTGTCCCTTCCTGCCCCTAAACGAATAGATGGAATTGTAATTCGTGAAGAAGGACAACATATTTACAATGAACCTGTTGAAAACGTTTTTACGCTTCCTGCTAATCAAACTTTTGGCGAGGGTTTATTCTTTGAATTTGACCAAAATGCTATCAATTCGTGGATGACAGAATTTAACCACATCTTCAAAAAACGATTTGACCAACCCTTTGGAGAGTTGGGTAAGTCATTAAAAGAAGAGATGGAACAATACGGCGCGCCCATATTCTACCTCTTGCATACTTTTTCCCACATCATTTTAAAAGAATTGGAGTTTAGCTGTGGCTATCCTACAGCAAGTTTGCATGAGCGATTATATTTTTCAGATAGGATGTGTGGCGTACTTATCTACACTACTGATGGTGCAGAAGGTAGTATGGGCGGACTTGTTTGGCAAGGGCAACCGCGCCTAATATATCGGATCATAAAAACTGCACTTAAAAGAGCTGAAGAATGTTCTTCTGACCCATTGTGTTGGGAAAATGATGAACAGTTAAATTTATCAGCTTGTTTCTCTTGTTGTTTGGTTTCTGAAACTTCTTGCGAGCAACGAAACCTTGGACTAGATCGGAGAACGTTGGTTGATGAGGAATTTGGATTTTTTAGAAATCATATTTGAAAAACAGGTAACTTTGCGAATATGTAAATATTTGACATGAATATTTAGTTTTTTACAGAACAGATAATTTTTAAAGAAAAATAATATGCCCGAACAACAAAACATAGAATACAAGTCCTCGTGGCACGAGGATTATCTCAAATGGATTTGCGGCTTTGCTAACGCCCAAGGCGGCCGAATTTACATCGGCAAAGACGATGCAAATACCACCGTTGGTGTAAATGATTATAAAAAACTGATGGAAGAACTTCCCAACAAGATTAAAAACTTGATGGGAATTACCGCTGAAGTCAATCTTTTGCAGGAGGCCGATAAATACTTCATCGAAATTGTCGTACAACCCTATTCCGTTCCAATTTCCTTGCGTGGCAGATATTATTACCGTAGCGGAAGCGTAAAACAGGAATTGACAGGAGCGGCGTTGAACGAGTTTTTGCTTAAACGAGCCGGCCATACTTGGGACGATGTTGTTGAAGAAGATGCTTCGTTTGATGATATTGATGAGAGAACAATTAAAATCTTCCTGCGGAAAGCAGAAGAAGCAGGTCGCTTGCCTGATATTGATGGACTTTCTACACCTGAACTATTGGAAAAACTTCGTTTGGCGAAAAATGGAAAACTCAAACGTGCCGCTATCGTTTTGTTCGGTAAAGACCCCGGAGCATTTTATCCTAATACATTCGTAAAAATTGGTAAATTTGAAGACGATGATTTTACCATTCGTTTTCAAGAACTGGAGGAAGGAAATATCATTCAAGTGTTAGACAAAGTTATTCGCACACTTGACTATAAGTTTTTGATACGCAATATTTCATTTGAAGGAATGAGTCGTATCGAAACACTTGAATATCCTGTGTCGGCGCTTCGCGAGATGCTTTTAAACGCACTTATCCACCGTAACTATATGGGAGCGCCTACGCAACTCCGGGTGTACGATAATAAGCTAACCCTTTGGAATCACGGAACGCTGCCCGAAGGCATAACTCTTGACAAACTGACTAAATTTCATTCCTCCTATCCTCGAAATCCGATACTTGCAGGTGCTTGTTTCCTTGGCGGTTATATTGATTCATGGGGTAGCGGCATAATGAAAATCATCAATTCCTGCAAGGCAGCAGGATTGCCCACGCCTGTAATGGAAGAAGACGGCGGTGGTTTTATTGTCAAACTTTTCAAAGACAGATTTTCGGAAGAACAACTACAACAATTAGGTTTGAATGAAAGGCAGATAGATGCAATTTTATTTTATAAAGCAAAAGGCGAAATAACAGGGGATGAGTACGCAAAACGATATGAAATAGCCGAAAGAACGGCGAGAGCAGATTTATCAGATTTAGTAGAAAAAAAGATTCTTCATAAAAAAGGAGAAACTAAGTCTGTAAAATATGTATTTTTCAATCATGCTGAATAAATGCCGAATATGCCGAATAAATGCCGAATAAAATTCAAATCCAAAGTAAAGAATCAACAGAAAAATTAAATATACAGAATTTTATGTTTGACGAAGACGAATACTACAGAAACAAAATAAATGTAAGGGATTTATCTCTTTTCAAAAAAGGTCAAGAAATTCAAGATATAGTTCGTTTACTCACTGAATTGATGCTGGAAGATAATAAATATTTGCAGTCATTGAAAGGCGAAATGTTATATAACGCAAGATTATTAACCGTAAAAATAGCCGGTGCTGAAGCAGTGGAACTTTATGACCTAAAAATGGATGCGGCAACTTTTATCCGAAAAGCAGCAAATGATTTGAGAGTAATGAATCATTCATTAGAAGATTTTGGGTTTGAACATACGAAGTATTTCCAAATTGTCAGGAATCTGATTGAGGAATATCGCCTTTTATTTGTTGATTGGGTAAGCAAATTTGATAAATGGAATTATATTATCGACCGTTGGGGATTGTTTAATCCTCACGGAGTAACTCCGTTTGACAAAGATCCGGGATGATTATATTCCTTTTCAAAATGAAAATATTTAACATTTACTGCTATGATAGAATTATCTAAAACTCAGAAAAAAATTGCTCGCGAGTTGATACAACTCGGACTTCAACGTGAATGTAAATCATTTACGGATAAAATAACAAAATTTACCAATAGTCAGGAATGGAAAACAGGAGACCCACATGAGGTTTATCTAAAACTATATAAAAAAGTTACATCTTTTGATAAACATATTGCGAAACGATATAATGATGTAACTGGTTCGCGTTATTTTATGACGGTTTTTGGACTTTTCCAAGATAAAGTATTAACAACGGAAGATATTGTTCGTTTTGATATCGAAGTTCAAAACGAGTTGTTAAGAATGAAGAAAGTTTATGATAGTGATTTTTAATAAAATGTAATAATGTTTGATATTTCAAACAAAATAATTATCTTTGTGCGCAATATTAAACATTATGAAAAGAGAAAAATATACTTTACTCCCTCGTCTGACAAAAATTCTGGAAGAATTGGGCAAGGATATTAAGCTGGCGCGGCTTCGGCGAAAACTAAGTACCGAGCAAGTTGCCGAACGTGCAGGCATTTCCCGTTCCACATTATGGCAAATTGAAAAAGGCTTACCGAATGTATCAATGGGTTATTATGCACAAGTATTGTTTGTGTTGGGTTTGGAGAAAAATCTTTCTATTATGGCAGCAGATGACGTGCTTGGGCGTAAATTGCAGGATGCGGAAATATTGGTGAAAAAACGAGCTCCGAAAAGAAAAACAGCGAAAGGTGAATAGTAATAAGGAAATATTGGTTTATGCTGATTGGGACGGTTTAGAAACACCTCAATTCATTGGCACGCTGTTTTCTTCGTATTCGCGAGGAAAGGAAATTTTTTCTTTTGAATATGATAAAGAATGGCTGCAATCTTCCTTTGTACAAGAAATTGACCTCGATTTGGGACTTTATCCCGGCATTCAATATTTGCGTGATGAGAAAAGTAATTTTGGCGTATTTTTGGATTCCTCGCCCGACCGATGGGGGCGAGTGATAATGGACAGGCGTGAATCTATTCTTGCCCGAATGGAAAACCGTTTACGGCGAAATCTAAACGAATCAGACTGTTTATTTAGGTGTATTTGATGAGCAGCGAATGGGCGCTTTGCGCTTCAAAGAATCCGCATCAGGCACATTTTTGAACGATAACCGAAATTTTGAAACGCCGCCATGGACTTCCATTCGTGAACTTGAACAGGCAAGTTATCAGTTGGAAAATGATTTGATAGAAGATGATTCCGAATCGCTGAAATGGTTGAATATGTTGTTTGCACCCGGTTCTTCTTTAGGTGGAGCGCGACCGAAAGCAGGTGTCAGGAACACCGACGGCTCATTGTGGATTGCTAAGTTTCCAAGCAAGGAAGACCGGTACGACGTTGGCGCATGGGAAATGATTGTGAATGAATTGGCGCAAATGGTAGAATTAAACATAGCCCAAGCAATGGCAAAACCATTTTTTGGTAAACATCATACTTTTTTGACTAAGCGATTTGACCGGACAAATACCGGAAAACGCTTACACTTTGCTTCTGCCATGACTCTGTTGGATTATACCGATGGCATCGACTTTCAGGATGGCGCAAGTTATTTAGAATTAGCTGAATTTATTACTCGAAAAGGGGCACAGGAACAGGCATAAGTTATACGCGCAAAGACGGCATAAATGTGATCTCATTCGCTTCATTAGGAGCATAATTGAGCTGTTTGTCATTGACGGATTTTGCATGCAACAAAAAACAGCTATTCATGTTTTTATCCGTTTGTATGTAATCCTAAAATTTAATGTTAACTTTGCGAAAGTGTAAATAAAAATAATATTATGATCATTGATTCATTAAAAAATTCGGCTCGTATTGAGGGATTAAACCCTTATTTCAAACAAGCGTTTGATTATTTAAAATCGTTGGATTTCAATAAATTGGAAGCCGGTAAAATAGAATTGAACGGAGATGCGCTTTTTGTTATGGTTAATGATACTAACCTGAAAACAAAAGATGATGCTAAGTTAGAGGTACATGATAAATATATCGATATTCAAGTACCTGTTTCTTGTGCAGAATCTTTTGGATGGAAAGATCGCTCTAAATGTGAAGTTGTCGGCGTTCCTTTTAATGCAGAAAAAGATATTGAATTTTATGCCGATGTTCCCACAACGTATTTCTCTTTGCAACCGGGAGAATTTGTTATTTTCTTCCCGGAAGATAGTCATGCACCATGTGTTGGAGAAGGCCCTATCAGGAAAATAATTGTGAAAGTTAAAAATTAATCTCTTATCATGCTCAAACTGATAAAAAACGATAAATGGCTGGAGCCATATAAAGATGCCATTGAAGGACGGCATAATTACTGCATAGAAAAAGAAAATCAATTAACTCAAAACGGGAAAATCAGTTTAAGTGATTTTGCTTCCGGTTACTTGTATTTTGGCTTGCACAAAACCAAAGAAGGATGGGTTTTCAGAGAATGGGCGCCCAATGCCGTAAGTATTTATTTGATAGGAATTTTCAATGATTGGAGAGAATCTGATGATTATAAGCTCAACCGGTTGGAAAACGGCGTTTGGGAAATCGTTTTACCTGAAGAAGCCATACATCACGGCGATTTATATAAATTGAAAATACATTGGAATGGCGGTTGCGGAGAACGTATTCCGGCTTGGGCGCAAAGAGTTGTCCAAGATGATAGAACCTATATTTTCAGCGCTCAGGTTTGGAACCCTGAAAAACCGTATCAATTCAAGAAAAAGAATTTTAAACCCAATAACTCTCCGTTGCTTATATATGAATGTCATATTGGCATGGCGACCGGAGAAGAGAAAGTCGGTACTTATCGCGAATTCAAGGATAATATATTGCCACGCGTTGCCGCCGATGGTTATAATGCTATTCAGATTATGGCCATACAGGAACATCCGTATTACGGTTCCTTTGGCTATCATGTTTCCAGTTTTTTTGCAGCATCTTCCCGTTTCGGTACTCCGGAAGAATTGAAAGAATTAATTGATACGGCGCATGAAATGGGAATAGCGGTTATTATGGATATCGTTCATTCTCATGCCGTTAAAAATGAAACCGAGGGACTTGGATTGTTTGACGGTACATATTTTCAATATTTTCACGCCGATTCCGGCAGACGGATTCATCAAGCGTGGGATTCATTTTGCTTTGATTACGGAAAAAATGAAGTATTGCATTTCCTGCTTTCTAATTGTAAATTTTGGTTGGAAGAATATAAGTTCGATGGATTCCGTTTCGACGGTGTAACTTCTATGTTGTATTACAGCCATGGTTTAGGTGAGAATTTTTCCAATTATGGCGATTATTACAATGGCCATCAGGATAGTGAAGCTATTGTTTACTTAACACTGGCCAATAAATTAATTCACGAAGTAAATAAAAATGCTATTAGTATTGCGGAAGAAGTAAGCGGAATGCCCGGTTTAGCCGTTAAAATGAACGATGGCGGATATGGCTTTGATTACCGCATGGCAATGAATATTCCCGACTTTTGGATTAAAACATTGAAAGAAAAAAAGGATCAGGATTGGCATCCATCGGCCATTTGGTGGGAAACAACCAACCGCCGGACCGATGAAAAGACAATCAGTTACGCCGAAAGTCACGATCAAGCGTTAGTTGGAGATAAAACGTTGATATTCTGGCTGATAGATGCAGATATGTACTGGCACATGCAGAAAAACGATCAAAATATGGTGGTTGATCGCGGTATTGCATTACACAAAATGATTCGATTAGCTACTGTGTCTACGATCAATGGCGGATATTTGAACTTTATGGGGAATGAGTTCGGGCATCCCGAATGGATCGATTTTCCAAGGCAAGGCAATGGCTGGTCGTATAAGTATGCACGCCGTCAGTGGGGCCTTGTAGACGATAAAAATTTGAAATATGAATATCTGGGAAATTTTGATAAGGCAATGATTCATCTTATCGCTGACATTAAAAATTTTCAAAAGACGCCTATAATTAAATTATGGGATAATAGCGGAGACCAAATATTAGCATTTCAACGTGATGATTTGATTTTTGTATTCAATTTTAATCCTGTTAAATCATTTACCGGTTATGGTATTCTTACTCCTAATCCAGGAGAATACAAAATAGTTTTAAATACAGATAATCCTGCATTCGGTGGATTTGGTTTGATAGACGAATCCCAAATTCATTTCACTCAACCGGATCCGCTTTATAAAAAAGAAAAGAAAGAGTGGTTGAAACTTTACTTACCTGCTCGCACAGCAATTGTTTTACAAAAAATAAAGAATAATTGAGGCATCCGCTATCCCCCTTTGGAGAGGGTAGGGGGAGGATTTTGATGATAAATCAAAAAATGTGCATTTACCTATCCAAACAAATAAAGTAAAACACGCAATGAAAAAAACAGTAATCATATTAAGCATTCTTACGCTGATTTTAGGCGCTTGCAAACAGGAAGTAAAATTGTGGCCGACAATGACTATGATAACATATAGACTTGATGTGCGTATTTCGTTGTTAGGCACAGGAACTGCAATAGTCAATTGGGGAGATAGAACGCCAGACGATATGGTAATGATTTCAAAAAAACGGTCAGAAGATTTTTACCATACTTATGTCGACACTGCCTCTCATACAATAACTGTAACAGGTGATAATGTTACGTATTGGGGTTGCTTTCAAAATCAACTAATTTCTTTGGATGTGAGCAAAAATACGGCATTGGAAAGGTTGCTTTGCGAAGATAATCAATTAACTTCTTTGGATGTGAGTAATAATACGAAACTGACAGAGTTGAACTGTAGTGGTAATCAATTAACATCTTTGGACGTAAGCAAAAATACGAAACTGACAGATTTGTATTGCGATCATAACCGGTTAACTTCTTTGGATGTGAGCAATAATCAAGCATTAGCGCTATTGACTATTCACTCCAATAAATTCGATGTTGCCGCGTTAAATGCCGTATTTGGAACGTTACACAGTCAAGTAGTGTGGTGGGACGGAGATATTATTGACGGTGAACGAACAAAAAAAATGGACATAGGCAATAACCCCGGCACAGAAACTTGCAACAGAAATATTGCAGCAGACAAGGGATGGAGGGTAAGTGCATTGAACCCTTATTTGGATTGGTCAAAGTTTTAAACAACAATTAAATTTTTAAAACTCTATTTATGAAAGAGAAAACACGCAATGAAAAAAACAGTAATGATATTAAGCGCCCTTGCATTCATCGCAGGCAGTTTGCAAGCACAGGAAATATTAATTAAAGACTTGGACGGTGACGGCATTACGGATACCGTTCGCATAAAAGAAAGTAAGATAGACGATGAAAACTCATTGGCACGCTTTATATGCCTTTTGTCAAGTCATCGGTTTGAAGAAATCAAAAGTCAACCAATAAATATTCCTCACTTTGCGAACACGGTCGTAGAAGTGGGAGTTACTTCGACCAAAAGTGGTTTTGAAATTTTTACAAATGAAGCATTTATGGGTTTTCGTGAGCAGAAAGCCCAATTTCGCTTCGACAGGCAAACAGGGAAAATGCAACTTATTGGTATGACAAACGCTTCGTCAGGAAACGCCGAAGGAGACGATAAGGGCAAGTCAAGCGTCAACTTGTTGACAGGCGATTATATCGGCGATTGGTATTTATTAGAGCCTAATCTTGAGAAATTGGTCAAAATCCCCACTATCAAAGCAAAAATGAATTTTGGGAAAATTTATTTTGAAGATTTCATTAACACGCTCTTTAAATACGAAAAAGAATGTAATGAATTACGCTATGAGCAACAAAGGAAAGTTATAGAAGCAAACATAGAGAAATATTATAAAGAATAAATCAACTCACAATGAAAAAAACAGCAATCATATTATTTGTCGTTTTATTCGGCACAATGCAGGCAAAGGCACAGGATTTAGAAAGTATTGGCGATGAGACCTCGCCTGTTGGCGCAGTAGAATATCAAGGGATAAGGTACAATAATTG
>Ga0123357_10003412_pt1 | contig 18184 bp, 10 predicted proteins | sample TergutEmb28metaG_FD_89873 | JGI IMG/M metagenome (GOLD analysis project Ga0123357, IMG submission 89873) | Embiratermes neotenicus P4 segment gut microbial communities from Petit-Saut dam, French Guiana - Emb289 P4 | ecosystem: Host-associated > Arthropoda: Insects > Digestive system > Gut ... | reverse complement strand
TAACTACCGGCGTTTTGGTAAGATTTTTCGTCTCTATTTTTTTTTTTTCTGGAATATGGTGTTTTTGCTATGTTTAATAAACCAAAAAAGTTTTTTTTTTTTTTTTTGGGGGGGGGGGGGGCGGCAGTGTTCCCACAGCGAGTTGTGGAAACACTCTTCTTTGAAGATTATGGGGCACGGGACATATCCAACATATAGTGTAATCACACAATGTTCATGACGTTCTGGTATCTGATTAAATAGGTACAAAAATAAAAGCAAATAGATGGTTAACGTTATTGGGTTGCCTTCTATATGGCACATTCTATATACAAATTTATAGCAAAATTTACGTCGACATTCATCATTCTAATTGCTCTCGGTTAGGCTCTGTGATATCCTCATAAACAAGTAAGTCAATACATACATACATACCTGTTACGGTAGGCCGGATATAGCGACACGCTATGGGCTGACGCTCCGGGAATCGAATCCCGGTGGAGGCGAGATTTTGCGCACCCGTCCAGGCCGGCCCTGGGGCCCACCATGCGTCCCGTACAATAGGTACCGGGTCTGTTTCCTGGGGGTAAAGTGGCCAGGGCGGGGCGCTGACCACCCATCCCACGTACCACTGAGGTTACAGAAGGGGTAACTGTATACTTCTATTTCCCCTCTGGGCATCCATGGCCTGTTATAGGGTGCACTGTACTAGTAGGTCTACAAAGGGGTAACTAAATAAATCCATGGAGCAGAATCCTTCTTCGGAAACTAACATGTACTGAGCTAGTGAAGAAATTCCCCATATTTTATGATACCAGAAGGTTCATTAACGCATTCACAACAGCCCGCCACCTGTACCTAATCTGAGCCAGTTCAATCCAGTCCATGCCTCTCATCCCACTTCTTGAAGACCCATTCTAGTATTATCCTCCCATCTACGCCAGGGATTTCCAAATGATCCTCGTCCCTCAGGTCTCGCCACCAAAATCCTGTACACTTGTCATTCCATTCATAAAGAGACAAATGACAATAAAAAAAGGTTCACTGCACATATATGATAGTACATACCTAAGGCGAAGGTTTTATTATGCATTTCGGTACTTATTATTCGTTAGACTCATAACAGCTATCAGCCAACAGTCACTATAATGCGCAGTACCTGCTTGCAAGTGAAAGATCATGTCGGATGAAATATACCATTATCGAAGAACCAGTATTTCGACTAGTCATATTATTATTATTATTATTATTATTATGGAGGGTAAAGCGAAACGGAAACACATGTTTTTCAAAAAAACAATGTGTCATAAATCAAAGTTAATTTGTGGTGTAGTAAAGCTTAACTTCGATTCCTTTTCGGAATATAATTTATTCTAAGCCATTTAAATCAATGTGTTTTAAAGAAGTTCCAACCTTATTTATTCCCCTGCCGTCAGATACAACAACCACGCAACGACTGAGGCAAACCGATATTGTAATACATAATGCTGACTTTAAATAATTCTCGCCTCGGTTCGTGCCTATTTCACAGGAACCCTTTGTTTAATACAGGATGTTTAAAAACATAGTTCCGGTTTATAAAGGTAGTATAGTCAGCCTACGGAGGGGCCGTGATAAGTGGGTCCCTGTCATCACGGAATGGTGCGTCCTCAAGTTGCGGATGGAGGAATGGCCTCCAATATAGAGGGTAGCTGCGAATATATAGAATAGGCAGTCGCGGACAGCCGACAAGTGGTGATCCTCCAGCTTGGGGTTTGGGCGAGGTGCTAACAACTCCTCACCGTAAAAACGTATATTGTTACGAAATATTCATACAGAAAGTCTCGGACCTGGACTGCAGGATAGGGGCAGGTGGCGGGCACTGGTGAGTGCGGTAATGAACCTTCGAGTTGCCTAAAATGCGGGGAATTTCTTGACTAGCTGCAAACTGGTTAGCTCCTCAAGAAGGACTCTGCTCCATGGAGTAAGTATGGAGTAAGTAAGGCTATGGAGGGCAAAAACATCACAATCTGTGAGATCTGAGGTTATCGCAGTGGGAACTACAAAGCAGAAAGAACAGAGTTCCTCGGATACGATGACACTGTTCCATCCAAACGGAGGGTCTCACATGCCAGACGACACTGGTCCTCAGTTTTACATTTGATCTAAATGTATGAACTAAACCCACATGCTCACTTCAATCCCAAAATCATTTTGTATGAAGGACCGAAATAAATACTTTTGACCCTTCAAATCAGCAACGGATGACAGACGACATCCGAAGTGCCTCACCGGAGAAAGACGCAGGCTACTATATCCTTAAATTGAATTATGTTCCAGACGTACATTTTTTCCCCCATGGTGCAACAGCCCCTGGTGGTCCAGCCCCTCCGCTATCTGACAAAACACAACATTCACAAGCGACACCCATCCATGCTCCCGGTGGGATAGGTACCCGCAGTCCCATCAAGCCAGTGGCCGCAGAACCACGCCTTAGACCGCGCGGTCCCTGCGACCGATTCCAACCGTTCATGTCCGGTAACAACACAAGTAAAAAATAACATAAAGGCACACAAAGTTACCCAACTCTTCATTTTCTTGTAATCCTTCATGTTTAGATCCAACTGGATCATCTTCAGAGAGACGCCGTGATCGAATCTAAGTGCTGTTGCCATGCATCACAATGTATGGTACGTACTATAAAATCTATAATGTATAATTCCTATAAAATAGGTTTTTATACCGTTGTATATAGTGCTACCTGTTTATTTCACTAGCTAGTGATACACAACTGCAAGACGACGAAGGAGACTAGCAGTTGACAGGGATAAATCGAGGTGAGCCAATGAAAAGGTCAGGGCCCGGTGCGAGCCGTCGCGTCATTCAAGACAGCTGACACACGTGTAAGCATGGACAGTGCAGATTTGAGTGTATAAGAAGGAACGAAACCATCCGGAAGGCATATCTAGTTTTAAGTAACATCGAATACAAGTCACTTAGAAAATATTTTATCGCGGCATGTAATAAAGGCCATGAAACAATCAGTAAGATCTTCTAATATCACATGATCAGGTTTATGGTTACTTACACACAACGCAAAGTAGCAACAGCCAAAAAGAGAAGTATATGGTTCAAGGACTACACAAAAGGTTTCACTAGTAGCACTTATTAACCTTTTTTATCAAAAATTAAAAAAAAACTTAAAAATCCACGATTTTAATGTATTTTATAGTCCTATGACGGAGGAAATGAGTGGAGATTAAACATCATAGTATATATAAAGGAACATATGCGAACATATTTTCTACAAATTTTATAGTGTAGATTCTGTAATAAGGACAAACATCACACATTGTAATGCCTGGCAACAACACATGGATTCCGTATTAGTGCCTTCCTCGAGATAAAACAAATGGATCGAAACATGTATGAATGCAATAAAATGGAGCGTGAACTAACTATGAGTACTGCTGTGGTATTTATTACTTTTTGTTAAGCCTGCTGTATATTTCGATATACTGATTTGTTGCGTTTCTCTATGTATTCCCAAAAACATATTAAACGGAGGCAAAATTCGCGATTATTATGTTAGTAATACTTGTTAATTCGTCACAGCCGAGTCATAACTGACCGCCAGACGGGATCGATAGCGGGGGACTCAGAGTTGGTTCCCCTAGGACACAGCGGCATTTGCTTTCTGCAAAAAAGTTCAGACTGAAGGAAGATACGGAGATATTCTTCTCGCACTATTTCTAGACCGAGACATAGAGACAGTCCTTTTCTGCACTACGTTCTGACCTTGGACACAGAGACATTAAACTTACACGACGTCCAGACCGAAGACAGACATTTCTCTAGCACCACGTCCAGACCGAAGGCATGGAGACATTCCTCTCACACAACGTAAAGATCGAAGACACAAAGATATTCCTTTCGCATTATGCCTAGACCGAAGACATACAGACATTCCTCTTCTACACCGCGTCAAACCGAAGACAACAGATATTCCTCCCGCACCATGTCCAGACCGAAGACACAGAGATATTCTTGTCGCACTATGTCTAGACCGAGACATAGACATTCCTTTTCCGCACTATGCTCTGACATCAGACACAGAGACATTAATCTCACATGATGTCCAGGCCGAAGACACAGAGATACTCCTGTCGCACTATGTCAAGACCGAAGGCATAGAGACATTCCTCTTCTGCAACGCGCCAGACCGAAGACAAAGACACATTCCCCTCGCACCATGTCCAGAACAAAGACAGACATTCCTCTTCTGTACAACGCCCAGACCGGAAACACAGACATTCTCCTCACACCATGTCCAGACCGAAGATACAGAGATATTCCTATTTTCTACCACATCCATACCGGTTCTGAGGCCAAGCGACTGCCTGTGCAATAGAAACGAAGAGACTCTTCCCGAAAGCAAAGAAGCAACACTCCCCTTCTCCACACACCTTCAAGGCGTGGTGTTACACAAACAAAGGGGCAACTTTATCATACCACCTTCGTCCCCAATCAGAAAATCTGTTTGGACTAAAGGCTCTAAGTGTTTGGTAGTGTCGATGAATAAGATATCTCCTCTGCAAATTACTAATTAACATGGAAGAGTAGGAAGGATGTAAGGAAGGAAGTCGCTTCAGTTTAAAAGAAAAACCAGCAAGATCACAATTAGGACTGTCGCCTTCACATCATGAAAGTGCTTGTGGACGTTCTACACTATTCTACCAAGAACCACGTGAACAATAGATGGGCCGCTGTAATTAACAATGAGTTCAGTGGCTCACGTTATGAGGATGGGCACGAACACTTTGGTCACTTTTGAGTCACTGAGCTTCCTTGTCTATAAAATAGGCTACTTTGTTTCCCAGAAAGGCGCTGTACAGGAATTATCTTGTTGATGTGTGATAATGAAGTATCTTTGGTCACAACAGGGTATTGTGCTGGTGCATCTTTAACGCGAAACTGTTGCAAACTGTGTCATGTACATAAAATATCTGTGGTTTAAGCAAACGAAGCTTATTATAAGTACTAAACAGAGAGAAACTACGGAAAACCCCAGACAAGGTAGTCTGTAACACCACAAATACTAAGAAAGAAAAAAAGGCGTATCGATCATAAAAGGAAAAAGAAACAGGTATTGTCCGGCTGCACTCCATGGAGGCGTATAGGAAAAGAAGAGGTATATCTCCTCTCATTCTTTACTGCGGCCTTAGATGGACGTGATTGGTCAAAATCATGCATCGGCTATTTACCACCGGAGAAGAACCCCCGTGTGCATACCAATGAAACGGGAGGCTGGGTGGCCCTCACACACAATGTGGACGTTTTGGAGAAAATCTCTTGCTCCTACTGATATTCGAACCCTGGACCACGCAGCCCGTAGCCCAGTCGCTATTTCTACTACGCTATCCCGGCTCCTGCTACTGTCTATGCTCGACATTCTAAACTTTTGCAACCTCCTGTAGTATGAGGGGTTAAAAAGAGGCCAGGATATCCATTATCTGAAGAAAAGACAACCCCAATTTAAGGCATTTATACAGCCGTAAACTCGTGGGATGGTATGCAAATATCTAGGTTAGTTATCGTTAACCTATCTGGACATGGGCGTCAGACCTGTGCAGCCATTCTACTTGAGTGACACTTCCGGTTTAAAGAAAGGCCAAGCAAGAAGTTTCTAGAGACAGAAGATTGCTTCGTGGAAGACTTAAATACAAGAAAATGTTCATGACGGAGAATCATGGGAAGTGCATTAGGTTTACGATCACCTTATCGCTAAAATTCCCATGTGAATGCAACGCGAACCCTAATACTTAGCTATGCTGGACATGTTCAGATGTTGCTAGATAGTAGGCCTATAGATTTTACTGGCTATTTTGTTTAAGACCGTCTGTTAAATACGCCGTCAGCGTTGACCACATTTTTTTTACACAACTAGCAAGAGAAAGTCCATTATCGGTGTGCAATGCACATAGGGACAGGCCTAGAGTAAATCAACAGTTTTAAGACAAAAGAGAACAATCTGAAAGCATGCCCGTGGCCAGGCCATGAAATCGGCGGATGCAGCGGCTTCCACTGTGGGTGCATATACTACGTACGTACCTACGTTCATATATATGTGTGTATACATCGGGATACGTGCTGCATACACCGGGAGACGGCTTGGAAAGCGATGCGGAATAGACTTCTAAAACCATGCTGAGTACGGACGATCATAATCGGAAACTTAGGACTAGAAAAAAAAGAACAGATGTTGGTAAATATTCCTTCGTAAATAGGACCATTAAAAGCTGGAACCAATTACCTGCAGGCTTACTAGCGTCTTTCCCCTGTAAACTAAGCACGTTTAGAAAGACGGTTAGGAATGTACTTATAAGCAGGGGATTCAAGTGGGGGTTGAGTGTAAATAAGTGAAGTGATGTGAATTGTAGTGATGTGGCGTGAACTGACGTGATTATGTGAAGTGATTTTGTTTTGAAGTGCAGTGAATTGGAGTTACGGTGAAGTTCTTGGGGACAAGAGTACAATATATACATTAGGGTGACCTTATACTGAGGATACTTAATTGTATTGTGACTATTTCATTTGGGTATATCTTGTACTGTGGTTGTTTAAACTTGTTTTGTACTGTGTGGGTGTTTTGGCAATATGTGTATTTGTATTTACTGTGTTTTGTATTGTTTGTAATGTGTTTTTTGTATTGTTTCGTTTATGTATATTTATTCTCATTTGTGCTAGTGTAAGGACTACTGCCACCGAGAGACAACTCAATTGGAGCTTGTAAAAATAAAAGTAATAATAATAATAATAATAATAATATGTCCACTTTTTGGGACGGGACAGCTCAGTCGGTACAGCGACTCGCTACGGGCTGAACAGTCTGGGGATCGAATCCCGGTGGAGACGAGATTTTCCACACCCGTCCAGACCGGCCCTGGTGCCCACCCAGCCTCCTATACTATGGATACCGGGTCTTTACCGGGGGTAAAGCGGCAAAGGTGTGGCGTTGACCACCCACTCACATCTAGAGCCGAGGTTAAAGAAAGAGTAGAGCTATGCCTCTACTTCCACTTTGGGTCTTCATGGGCTGTTATAAGGTGAACTTTTTATATAAAAACTTGTGTGTGTGTATATATATATATATATATATATATATATATATAATGCTATAATACTACGTGTGCAGAAGCGTAAAAAGTGTCTTTGTCAGGACCACAAATTCAGCGTCTTAATTAAACAATACGCCTATAATACTGCACAAAACATCTTACATAAACACAAATTTTTTAAAACAAGTTGTCTGCAACCTAAGCGCCTCGAGGCAACACGTGGATGTGGTAGGGTGCCGCAAGTGTTTCTGCAGGCTGATCAACATGTCTGACTTTAACATTCTGCAAATTCCTAGAGGGCGCATCCAGAAATGTAGTGGGTGCACTGCACTGACAGCACATTGTGCTGAGGGTGTCTGGGAACAGGATGCCAACGAGGGAGGGGTAACATCGGGACTGGAGAAGATGGAGTAATAAGACATTTACGACCTGTACTCCAAAGTAAATTCGTAAATTAAAATGCATCTTCAAGAAATCCGCTGCGGGTGTGGACTGGATTGCTCTGGCTCAAGGTAAGGAAAGGTGGTGGGTTGTTGTTGAAGCGGCGATAAGCCTTGGGTTCAGCAAAACGCGCGGAATTTCTTGACGCTGAGAAACCGTTAGCTTCTCACAAAGACTTTGCTCCACGGAGTCAGTTCGTTAAAGAGTGTTATGTTATTCCTACTGTGCACGTTCAACATCAATATACGATTCAACATACGCACTCTGTTATCACAGAGTGTAGACATTGGATTATATATTGACGTTAAAGAGTTATTCAGCGGTCTGTACTATTCCGATATAGACTCCATTCCGAAATAACACGTCCTTCAGAAAATATGTAGGCTTATTTGGACGGGAGATAGGTGTTGAAATCGGATATAAAATTAGTTTATAAAACACATAATCGTATTTTGAGTTTCTTGTTTTCCTGTATTTAGGAACAGCTGAGATTTCATGGTACGGCAGTCCCACTACTTTACCAAAGCGTCTCCGCCAGAGATGAGGCATTTATCATACCGTGGGAGCAGTTTTTCTACTCCCTGTTGATATCAGTCCGTGTCCTGTTATTATCAGCCACCGGGTCACAACTGTTTCCACCTCCCAGTCTTCTTTAGGTGCATTCGTAAAACTGCGAAAAGCGACTATCAGCTTAGTCATGTCCGTCTGACCGCATTGAAGAAATCTACTCCCACGGGATGGATTTTCATAAAAGGTGACGTTTGAGTACTTTTAGACAGTCTGTCGAGAATATTAAAGTTTCATTGAAATCTGACAAGAATAACGGGCACTTTACATAAAGACAAGCACACATTTCTGATCATATCTCGCTCAGTCCTTCTTAGAAAGAAAAAAATGTTTAAGACAAAAGTTGTAGATAAAATCAAAACACATATTCTGCGTCCAATATTTTTTTTTCGAAAATCGTGCCGTTTATGAGATAATGTAGAAAAATACTGTATAGCCGGACAGGCCACAGATGACAATATGGTGCATGCGCATTGCATGCTGCATAACTAAGGCTACAAACACACACTCAGAATATGTAACACCTACTGCTTTTCCACTGCAGCAATAGTTGCACGAACACACCTCAAAGTTGCGTTATACTAACATTGCCTGTCCTGTTAAATTCGTGGTCGTCAAGAATTTGCTACCGCGTTGAAAGCAGACGATAATCGCTCGGCGACTAATTCCCGCGACAAAATCACAATCAGTGTAGGTTCCACAGTCACGAAATTATAAGCCACGTGAACTTATTCTATGACCGACCTTCCAGCATCGCAATATCTCTCCCCACACAACAGAACAAACAGATTCATCCAAGCGGTTTCCCAATTCCCAACCGGTGTTCGAGGTGCCCTCAACTGTAGGCAGGCTAGTTCCTGTGATCGGCCCAAGTATACATAACGGAGTCCAAAGAATTGTTAAGTTATTCCAGTTATTTCCTGCCTTTTATAAGAATCAACTGTCTTTTCCCCAGGAACATGCCATTTGACTATCCAGAGCCAGATGAATCCAGTCCATACTCTCATACTGCATTTAAGCCCAATTTTAATATTATTCTCGCGTCTAAACTTATTTTCCCAAGTAGTCCCATGTTCCTTCAACTAATCATGTCCGCGGCAACAAGTCGACTCACGCTTACGGTGTATTAACCAACCAGAATATTCTCACGATGTGTCTGTCCATCGTTAACGGAATCTTACAACGTGTCACCTTTCGTGTCAAAATGAAGTGCTGTGCCTTCATACTTATCATCAGCAAGTAATATATCAAGAGTCTAATCACGCGTGCTTCTGCATTCAGGTGACATTCAACTGTTGAAATCGACATTTAGATTAAGTGGATTGCAATCTGTATTGTCCTTTCATGTGGCGGTATTACGTAATTTGTCGTAGGAGTACGTTGCAATAAGATCTTGTACGTTCATTACCATAATATTCTTACGTACAGTTTACACTACAACCATATCTCCTTAATAACAGTTATCTGACAACACAAAAGAAATGTAAAACCTACCTACCTGTTTAGTTTCTCTTTAGAAGGTATTTTTATATTATATGACGTTTATTTATTTATTTATTTATTTATTTATTTCTTACTCTCTTAATGCAGCCTCTTCTGAGTATTCTACGTGCTCATTGTCTGTGTAGAGGGTTATTGTTACACTGATTACACTCAATGACACACACATATACATACATACACACACACGGTAGAACTCCTCTGGACGAGCGATCGGCCCATCGCATAGACCTATACATAACACACAACCCTCACAAGAAGCAGACATCCATTCTATCGTCATATTTATCACAAAGTAAGTACGTCCTGTGATGTTCGTTACAGTTTACATTATACTTCCGATTCTGTATACAGATATGCCTATTTCTCTTTTCATGTTCGTACGTCATAATCTTTTATCATTCCACATGCTGAATGCTTGGCTTCGTGCAGGTTCATGAAATTGAACGCTGTTCATATTCTTCAGCGACGCCTGCAGACCTCCCACTTTACAAGCGTCTGAAAGTGATCATTGACGGCCAGGATAGCACAGTCGGTATATCGAGTAGCCGCGGTTCGAAACCAGCCGAGGGGGTAGTAAGAGACTTTATGTTCTGGCACCCGTCCAGACCGGCCGTGGGATCCACCCAACCTCCAGTACAATGGATACGGGGCTCTTTCCCAGGGGCAAAGCGGCCGGGGCGTGGCGTTGACCAGCGACCCTCACGTAGCGACGCGATTACGCATGAGTAGAGCTGAACTTCTCCTCCCGCCTGTGTCACCCCTGGCATGTTATGGGGCGACCTTCACCTTTACATGTCACTGTGGACAACACACAGTAAACACATCCATGCCCCCAAGTGCGATTGGAAGCCACAATCTCAGCCGCAGGTCAGGCGACCACTAATACATAGATCTACATGCTGATTGTTTTGTAGCAATTCTGATTCAGAGGGTCACAGGGGAAAGGAAGAATCGTCTGGAAGATGGCGCTAGGCGCCGAAACATGAGGACTGCTTTATTACGTGTGAGACTGCGACACGGTGTCACAACTCAGGCAACTGAAATTACGTGTTCTTACGGGGCTGAACATCACGGTTCCTTTCTTCTGGGATGTTATGTGTAGTCTGGTACGGGCGCAAAGACGTTTCAGACGAATATGCTGCCTCTACCATGAGGGCAGATGACTCTGCCCTCATGGTAGAGGCAGTAGATTGCTTCGAAACATTGCACCAACACCACAGTTACAACCCACAAAACAATAATTCTCAGTTTTAGTGCGGCTCGTAATACCGCACAGCAATGCAGAAACGTATTCTGACAGGAAACAACAGTGAACTAACATTCAATTTGCACTAATGTATTTTGCAATCCTAACGAACGTTTGAGTAACTAGTGATTTTCCTATGTGACAAAACAATTTAAAACCGGACGTTAGGTGCGCAGGAGACAACCTTTCATATTTACAGAGTACATTTTTGCGTAACTGCACTATGGAGAGTCTGCTTTGAGCTTGAGGCCACTGGCGACCATGGTAGGAGCTGGGTATGTAAATACTGTACACCTGGCCAGGTGGGGCTTGTCAGTTGGTTCCATTCATAGCGAATTAGTTCTCTTTCCCCATTCATAAACCCCTCTCCTACGCAGCATTCCCTTTCTCTCTCCATTCAACATGTCTCTCGTTCTTTCATCACCCCATTGATATTTTTCTTTCTCTCTCACATCGTCCATTCATTTCATATTCAGTTTCTCGTCTCACGCCTTCCACTACACTTCCCCGTCATCGCCATCTTCATCACGTTTTCTGCCTTCCTCCTTCGCACTAAGAACGAGGTCAGTCGCAAGTCTTCACTTCCCTCTATACAAATTTACTTCTTCATATAACTTCACGGAACTTGCAGACCTGCTATGAATAAAACGAGATTACAAACTGCAAGAAGAACCGCTCTGTACAACGACCACGTATAATAACTGATATAATCCAGTGCAGCGCGAACTTCGTCTAAATTAATACAAACTTCTTACCGTTTCCTTCTTTCGGTACGGAATTCTTAAGTTATGTTACGTGATATGACAGAATAACTGTGATTGTGAATGAATATGTCTGCTGTTATGGGCTTAGCAGTCACTATATTTAGGTAACAGGCCTATCAAATACGAATACAAAATACCGTTACGTACAATGCAATCTCGATTCTTCGAGTCCCAGCTGTTCGAGATTCCGTTACGTCAGAGTCGGTGCGCTGTAGTCAAGGTCATTCATATGCTGGGTGTAAAGTTAAGGTCGTTTATATGTTCGGTAAAGAATTCAGTTGAAGTGTACATCTACGGTACACGAAGCAGCAAAAATGGCAAACTGACTGATTGTCTGCTCGTACAAAATGACGTGATTTGCAGCGGATAAACGATGGCAATTTCAGCGGCAAATTAGTCTTAAAGGCTTTTTTTTAATGAGAAGGAAGATTTTGATTTCTTTAGTGCAAATTAATATTGTATATTTTGTTATAATTCTACTGCAGCACTGTTGTATAATCCGATTGTCCAATATGATGGTAGGCTGCACACACAGCACGTGTAAACGCAATATGGGTGTCAATGTGTTCCAAACTGTCGCAGTCGTGCAGCCCGATCTTCCCAGCAATTCCAGGCAACTCGGTCCCGTTCACCTCGCATTAACGAGATCCTACCGCATGCGCACTAAATGTTCCTATAGATTGAAAACAGTAATTTTAGACGTATTTTTGTGCTCAACACATGTTGCAAATAAGTTTCATAATAAAGGCGAATTTCACCTTAGAACGGGCCGCGAAGTCCCAAGGGGATGGGAACAGGTAGAGCTCTACTTTTTCTTTAACCTCGGAGCTAGATGGGGTGGGTAGTTTCATAATACAACCTGAAATTAAATAAAGTTGCATTTTCCTTGTAAAATATTCACTTTTTGGTACTGATTTAAGAAGAAACAAAGGATATTACTCTGAACATCACTAACCGGTTGGTTTTGGTAACTGACATGCAGTACGCAGTGTGACAGAAGAGCTGAATTTGTTAGTGACACCGAGCTAAATGTCAGCCTTCAAAGATCAAAGTAAGGAATTTATATTTACAGTACGAGGTAATCAGATAGGAATTGAAGCAACACACGAGGCAATCACGAGAAGAACAGAAGGCGTTACGGTCGCTGTAAATACTAGTAGATTAGTGCCAGCAGAGTAACGAAATTTCTCTACTTACTAAGACTCAAAGGGCCGCACACTGCAAACATCTTGGTGTTAGCAGGTGCAGTACCAGAAGTATTATAAGAGTTCACCCTATAAGCTGCCATGAAGGCCCACAGAGGGAGTAGAGATAAATATCTACTCTTTCTTTAACCTCCGCGCTAGATGGGGTGGGTGGTTAGCGCCATGCCCCGGCCACTTTACCCCCGGGAATGATCCTGTACGCCTCGTACAGAAGGCGAAAAACTGGTTCCAACCGGGATTCGACCCCCGGACCGTCCGGCCCGTGGCGAGTCGGCATACCGACTAGGCTATCCTAGCCCATCCCATATATATGTATTACTGTAATATTACGAGTACTTGGCTCAACTAATATTCACATTTTTTTTGTGGCGCTTCGACCCGATTCCGGGCCACAGTCTCCCCTTACGAGGGTTCGTGACAATACCTATTGGACACACCACGCTCGGTAGGATTCCTCTGGACAAGAGATCGGCCCGTCGCAGAGACCCCTACCTGACAACAGACAACACACACAAGAGACAGAATCCTTGCTCCCGGCTGGATTCGAACTTGCAATCCCAGTAAGCTAGCGGCCGCAAGACCACGCCTTAGACCGCGCGGGCACTGGGATCGGCAATATTTACATTACACTAGTAAAATGTGAGATACTGCCCTAGAAAGCATCCCCATAACTTCACTCCAATAACCACGGAAGTCACCGACGAGATTCCGTCACACCGTAACGACTGCATTCGGGGAGATATTGGTTCAAACCTCAGTAGGGACAAAAGATTGCCCTGCCTGTTGTATCGCAATTTCTTCAGTCCATCCAGAAATATTTTTGGATAGTACCTTAACTTAGGCTGTAATGCCTCCCTTCCACATCCTCACCAGTCCACTAATATCTACCGTCGACAACTCCAAGTTACACAGCCCGAGCAGATATTGTAGTTGAAAAAATTACGAGTAACTGCAAGCAGTTACAAAACAATATATAGGATATTTGTACGTGATGGGGCCAAGATGTTTGTTTAGCAGCAATTCTTTGTTTCGGCTACCATTTTGCTACCAGTCCGTGACCCCATGGAAGTCATTAATATCGCCCGTTATATTCGTATCCTGTCACACAAAACAATCCTGGTAAGGTGTATGAATCAGTCCAGCGTAAATCCTCGGGAAACAAATATTTACTTTCCTTAAGTAAAACAACGTCACTGGGAAGTACTGCACAGTCACATATAATCAGATATCCGGTAACAGGTGTTTCGTTTCATTGGTAAAGTAACCGTGCAGACAATCATAAATCCCACTGAAATTTAAACCGAAAAATTTTGCGGGTGTCCACAGTAACTATACGGTATGTGCTGATTGGTAGGCTATAAGGAAACGACAAGAGGCTGGCTTTTGACACGAGGAACACCACAACGTTGTTCCTGTGCGTGCCATGGAAGCTTATGGCGGGCTGTGGTAAGCTTCGCGTGGCGGCCGCTTTACTTCCGCGGCAGGAGTCCTCGGTACCCACTGAATGGAGGACTGGGCGGGACCTACAGTCGGTCTTGCCATTTCGGAGAAGGTAAAATATTCTTGCCACTGTGTGGAATCGAACCCCGATTCTTCTGTTGTAACTACAGCGACTGCATTATGTCGTCTCCGTTTGAGTTCCATAACAACGGCTGAACAGCTACAGAGGTACAAATGAATCTTACAAAACAAGTTCTGCTACAAACGTTGGAGCCGGGGTAGCTCGGTCAGTGTAGGAACAGGATACAGGCTGGTAGGAGGAGGAGCGATGGGTCCATTGGCGTCTTCTCAACAGCGTCCTAACCGACTCTGCGCCTCCTCCAGCCTTCTCTACGACATGTTCAACAGGAATAATTCCACAAAATCTCCAGCTTCAAGCGCAGGTAACATTAGCGAGCCTAGGCTGATGTCACAAGTCGGGAGAGTGCATGAAATAGTGTGTGTAGATAATGGTGATCCTGCGGTCGGAGCGGTAACGGTGCGAGTATTCGTCTGCTTACGTAGCAGCTGCAATCATGTTACTGGGGTAGGAGACCCGTAAGGTTTATGGGAGTCAGGTTGAAAGTTGTCATGCAAAATGACAGGGACTTTGTGGACGTAATATTGCTATACCGATAGTTCCCTCCCTACGAACAAAGCGGCCGGGGAGTGAAGCTGACAATTCACCAACACCTAGTGCAGAGGTTAAGAAAGCGTAGAGTTACAAAGATACGGCTTTAGGAGTGGCCGAACTGGGCTGTCTTTCAGGACACGAAGCTAAAAGGGGCGCCAAACCGAATTCCGTGAAAAATTAACATGTTCTTTTTCTTAGCTGAGACACAATAAGAACAGCGCAATGCTGTTTGTGTGTTTGTTTTAATTTGAGAATTTCTTCCCCGTATCCTTTCACGCCATTTGACACATACTATACTGCTACAGTGTGTTTTGCACGTGGTGTTACGGCATAAAATTGCTGAAGACTGACATTCGTCCTCGACTTACGCCACCGAATACCGCGACGACTACCGATTGGTAGGAGGCTTTCGGCTGTTTTCATGTGACGACACTACAACGCACTTATGTCGAGCTCCTTTCCTTTAGAAATTGCAATATGCAGTTGGTTCACAAGGCTCGAAGATAGGTGACAGTCGACAGCCAAGAGCGAAAACGTGAAAAGTGTAGAACTAAGCAAAGTGAGGTCAGGTAAAGTTACAGGTGGAGGGCACGTTTGTCGGGCTGACACAAACTTACACGTGGACAATAAAAAGAGACCACGTAAAAATTAATGCAACAAATCGATTTCGTATATTGCAACAATCTATTTCGCTAATTATTATGGTAATAAACTATCTGTTGCACATGTAAGTACAGAGACTCTTCTTCCCCATCATGTCAATCCACTGCTGCGCTACGTTCGCTCATCTGCCATCCGAGGAAATGTCCGTTAAGGCAGTGCTTTTCAGCCGGTGGTTGGCGTATCACTTTTGGAACGCGGTGAGTAGCCTGGTGATATGCGAAGTTATTTGGGAATTATCATTTGTTTCATAAGTCAATTTTAAATAAGTTAATCGCGCTACGAGGACTGTCTTAAATGCATTGAAATGAAGAGAAAAACACTGAGGCACCTGTGAAGTTAAAACTAGAAGAGTACAAACGGTGTGTCATTAATATTTTCAGTACCTTGTGTTACGCGTCCACGTTTTGACCGTGATAGCGGCATGCAAAGGAAGAAGGTTGAAAAGCGACGCATTAAGGGCACTACGCCACTTCAGAACATGGGGGAACTAGTTACCCAGCGACACGACGTAGCGGCCCAAAAATCTTGAATTTTCAGCAAGACGCTGTGTGAACCTCAGATCGCATTACGTACATTCAATACACGTTACGAACCCCGCTCTTCTGGAATATGAGCTGCATCACTGGATAATCGGTCCCGACGTTTCGCATAAGTATGGCGTATCTACGTTCAAGGGTTGGTAGGTGCTCATCCCTAAAGGATCCACAAATCCTTTAGAATTAAGGCATTACGTTCTTTCGAAACGTCGTCAAATGTCAAACAACCCGCTCTAAAGCACAGCATACCAGCAGACCAGAATCCCGAACGGCAGTTCCTCGGAAACAAATCCCGCCGCTCGACTTGCCGTGAGGAACGAACTGTACGGCATCTGTTGCTTCACTGAACTTTAAGTCACAATTAAACAGAGGAAATTTAATAAGTTTTCTTGACGTAAATTTACGCCCGCTAATCTCGGTGGCCGCGCGGTCCAAGGCGCAGGTCTGCGGCCACTTGACTGCTGGGATCATGAGTTCGAATCCTGCTGAAGGCATTGATGTCTTCTCTTGTGTGTGTTGTGTTTTGAAGGTAGCGGCCTCTGCGAAGGGCCGATCACCCATTAGGGAGGAGTTCTACCGCTTATAGTTTGTCTGTGTGTGATCTAGATACCTCAACATCGAGGTGGCCTAGACCCGAGTTAGGCCGTAGCGCCAAGGTGGAGCGGGGTGGGGGCGGGGCATTGAGTCGATGGTAGGAAATATGTCACTTCACGAGTCGCACTAGAGGTTCTTTTCATTTCTGAATTTTTCTGCCAGTCACTAAGAAACAGCGCCTGAAGCGCGGCACAGTGAACGCATCTAAACAGACAGCTGCTAGTTTGTTAACAGACGTACAACACACGAATGACATTGGAAACATAACACACGTCATTACTGTCATTCAGTTTCTGCGATGTTATGCGAACAGTTATTTTCGAACACCTTATATTTTTTGTCAATTTAGTTTCTCACGACGGTAACTATACAGAATACTGCCTTCTCTGATGTGACGCAGCGTACCAATGATTCACAGAAACCTGCTACTTCCATCATCAGGGTAGAAGAATAACAGCAAAGGAAACAGAGAAAAAAACGTTTCTCAGATACGCTGGCAGATTTACGCAGTATTGTCACCTTGTATTTCCACTGTTATGTTGTCATGAATGTAGGGTAATTAAGTACGGAAGTTATAGCTGTAAGGTAGCAGTAAGGTACAAGTGACGTTGAATTCAGTTTTGGGAGTCGTCTTTATGCAAATGTCGTCTCCAGTTGTAGTAACAGGACAGTGTAAATGGCGGTCTCTTGTGAACACGGCGAAGAACATTCGAGTTCTATAAAATGTGACATCTTCACTAGCTGACGAACTGCTAGCTTCTCTAGGATTCTGCTCCAAACAGTATACGGTACACCCATCGGCCTTTCTTTGGCCCCCTTCTGCATGTCAGTCCCTCTTACTGACGTCAATGTAAACCCGTTCGGTCACAAGTCAGACCTGAACACCACACATGCATGAATGAATGAAACGAAATGAAACGAAGCGCATACGCACGGACACAAACACATACAAAAATGTATGGGACTAGTCCGATCGTCCCTGTAACCAGATAGACACGGAGTCGAAGTCATAGGCTACCAAGAGAGAAATCGTCGTAAACAGGTTTGGTTTGGTTTGGTTTGGTTTTGGTTGAATAGAAGAAAATCAGCAGCAGCTGACTCTGCTTCCAGATCATAAATAAGTCTACTGTCTTTCTCTGGATCTTTTTATCTCTTTCTTTCTGGCTGGGACAACAAGAGGCCCAGCAGGAGATAATGGCATTGAATGGAGCCTTGGTCAATCGAGAGGAAAAACTGTACAAGTTAATTGGAAACTGAACCAAGAACAGACCAAAAAAAAAAAAAAAAAAAGAAGGGAGAAAAAAAAAAAAAAAAAAAAAATACATATATATATATATAATGGAAACCAGTGGCAACATTTCATTCAGTGAAGTACTCTCAGCACAGCAGCTGTAACAGGATGTCCTGGCAAATTCAAGCTCTCTAAGCCATAATTTGCTACGCACAGGCAGACAATAAATCCAGATGCCCTACCCT
>Ga0123357_10003411_pt1 | contig 18186 bp, 21 predicted proteins | sample TergutEmb28metaG_FD_89873 | JGI IMG/M metagenome (GOLD analysis project Ga0123357, IMG submission 89873) | Embiratermes neotenicus P4 segment gut microbial communities from Petit-Saut dam, French Guiana - Emb289 P4 | ecosystem: Host-associated > Arthropoda: Insects > Digestive system > Gut ... | reverse complement strand
AGATGGGTGGATAATTTTAGGATGGATCTCCAGGAGGTGGGATGTGGGAATATGGACTGGATTGGGCTGGCCCAGGATAGACAGGTGGCAGACGCTTGTGAGTGTGGTAGTGAACCTTCGGGTTCCGTGAAATGCAGGGAATTTCTTGACTAACTGCTTCTCAAGAAGGACTCTGCACCATGGAGTATGAGTTCATCTATTTCTTCCTTCCGACATTGTCCATACTGATATAGGTTAGTCGTGCGGGTTATTCCAAGCGATTCACAATTTCTTTCTCATTTCCCTCCCAACGTATGTGGTGCTTCATTATCTTACTGTTTCACCCTCCATACGTTATCTGATATTCGTCTAACGAGATGGAAAACGGTTAGCCATTTGGAATATTCGTAGTGTTCGCTTCTTCCCCTCCGGGATTAACGCTACCTTTCGTCATCTTCGCGTCTGATGCCAGTATCACTTTGGTTTTTGCTCTGAGCGCTGTGCTGTTTTGTGATTCGAATTCTTACAAATGGCACCGTCATTCGTGGTGTTCTGCGAGCCACAGGCCGCTAAAATTCTGACATACAGTACTACATCCAATGGCAGTTCCGTTGCGTCATTCAATCAAAAACTCCTTGCGTGCACGGATTATGGCTTGCATGTAACATTGAAGTATGATCTGTGCATTGAAGTGTGTGCATAAATACCCGATAGATGGCACAGTGATAGCATTTGCAAATGCTGCCACACACGAATGTTGTACACACTGACTCCAGGTCTGTAGGGTACGAAAAGGGACACGAATGAGCGAAAAATGTCGCTCACGGTGTGGTGGTTGGTGTGGTGACATGCGTGCTAAGTGATCTTAAACATGACTGATTTTTAATTTTGTATTTTACAGCGACAATTGATGAAAAAATTGTACGGAATCATGGTAAATTATTAATGACGTAGTGGAAGATTAGGTCTAGGAATGAGAAATTCAGTTTTTAGTTTAGTTCACCCATTCGGTTATATAGCAAAATACTGTCGATGCTACTGATGATATTGTGTCATTTTGCCGAAATTATACATTGTACGAGCAAAATTGAGTATCGTGTGCTTTATTATCATATTTTCCGAAAAAAAATTGTTCGTGGGAGCTATTTTGTTGTTATAGTTACATGTTTGAAACTCGTTTATTACCCATGACATGTGGTAGTGTAATGGTAAATTTATGATTATATTCATGACATTCTTCGGTTGCTGTAACCTGTATCCTGTTGTAATTTTAGGTTATGTTCTGATCTCATAATTATGTTTATTTATTTGTTTTGTTGAGATGCCCAAGTCATGTTAATGTTGCAGAATACATAATGCCGGTTTTTGCAACATATTAGTATTTAGCACAAGTGTAAACATAAAGCATATGGTTTAGTAATTATAAATAGGACCATTAATGTTTTGTTTCAGATTATTCGTCGCACCATTTTATCCCTTACAGCTCTCTTAGTGCTAGTCCTAACAGCCAATGTCTACTTTGTATATGTGATTGTAGAAGAAAGATCTTCCGGTATTCAGACAAATAAGGAAGTTATGGTAGGTACAAATGTGACCAAGTTTGAAATAGTCAGTTGATAGGAGTTCACTTTATGCTGCTAATTCCCTACCGTTCCATACGCAACAGAAAAGCAAGTGGATAGTTATAAAAACTAAAGTAGGGGAATTTAAGATAAGCGAAGTTAACCTGAATTAAACTAACTAAACAAACTAAAAAGAGGGGGCTTGGAACAAAACATGAAGGAGTATTTATGTAGGGTTTAAGACTAGTGTGGTCACTTACTTACACAACGCACATCCCATACAGTAGTAATAATGCAAGACATTGCTTGAAGCAGCGATGGTGGCGGAACTTTTCAATGTATGGTCTCTTGATACATACATCTGCTGTCTGTCATACAGTCATGTAACCCTTCCTGACTGTTGCAACTTTAAGGTTCTGTACCGTCTGTTGAATTTTGGTGAAATATTGAGATTATTGTATTAGTTAAAAGTTAGATTATCAGCTGTACTGGCTACTTAGAATGGATGTATGATACACCTTTCAACTTTATAGCACTAATAAAAGTAAAATTGTACAGTCTTCCTGTGCAATAACGTCATTCCTTAAAGATCTGTCTGAAAGATCAGAAGTTAAATTGGTCTTTGCAAGGACTTGTAAAGAGTTGTTGCAACTGTCTTTTTATTTTCGTGATTTACGTATTTGTCATTTTAGGGATTCTGCGCCATGACATGTGGGTCCTTTCGTTCAGCATTCTAATCTGCATTTTTTTCTGCAGTATGTTGCCACTTATTGTATCTTAATTTGGTCTGTTAAAATTATTCTCATTGGAATGAACTGATCCTCATAGAAGATGTTTCATAAAAAAATAAGTGTGATTTCAGGCATCCGCCGAGAAGTAGCTGAGAACTGTGCTCTTTATGGTTGTTACACAGCTAATAATGGTAATCTCTTGCCAACGTTTTGGGACAACCTATCGGTCCCATCCTCAGGGTTCAATAATCCAGTAATTTCTTACTGATGTTTCGGGACTCTGCTAAAACGTCGTTAAGAAATTACCACTACTCGCTGTGTAGGAACTCAGAAGAGCACAGTTCCCAAAAAATAATAAATTCAAACCAAGAGTGTTTTGTTATAAATATTTGTTATATTGTAAATGAATTTTAAGAAATTCCACTTGAATTCTATCACATGGTATAATAGAGTGGCTGCATACACTTTCATTTTCTGAAATAATGACATATTTTGAATTTTTTAAATGACAGGTGAGCCATGGTGATAGAAATGTAGGTGCTCCAGCAGTAAAGAAGAAAATACCGAAACCGAAGCAGGCAGTGTTGTACAGAAATGCCACTCTCAATGCTATACAAAGAATTAGACAGAAACTGTCAGTACTGTCTTCAAATTACCACAAGGTGTCTGTGTCCTACAAGCAGGTTCTTAGCCAACTCCTTGAAGATTTAAAGCTGTCAGTAGAGATGTCGACAGAGCTATGGGGAGTGGCCCATAAGGTGTGTGTGTGAGAGATAATTGTTTGTACCAGTAAAGGGGAGAAAACCAATGGAAACATGCAGCATTTGAAGTTCTCACAGCCAAGTTAATGAAAATACAGGTCTTCTTGGATGTTACTCTGTGTTGACTGGTAAACAGTTCACTGATGGTTTGTAATCTTAGCAATTGACGACATTGTTAAATAAGAAACTTAAAAAATAGTTGTGTGCAGACGACAGTGTTCAGGGAAGTGATGCCATGTATTCTGTTAGAGAGGTGTTTGCCTTATCGATTAATTGTGCCCAAGTATTTGCCTTACTGCTGAGTCATATGTCAGGGTACAGTTAAAAGACTGTGGCACACACCTGTCTACTAGACTAAATGTCGCAACATCCCAGAAGGCTGTAATCAGTATTTATTATCTTGTAAATCTCAAGCCTCACCATACCATAATAGTTGAGAATTATTCACTCAGAAATATGATGAAGGATAATGTCACATTTAGTGATTATCTCATTTGAACAGCTGTTCTCTTACTGTTATTATGTAACTCTCCTTCAGTGGGTTGAACCAAGAGAGATTATTCCAAAGCATGCCCCACATCTTGGCAGTGTCCTTCGGACACTGTGCTCCACAAAAATTATCCGAGCTGAGAACGCACAACACCAAGGAACACAACTGAAGCTGATGCTCACATTGCTTGGGAACCAAAAGGCAGTATTTAAGCCACAGTGGTGAGTTAGCATGAGGTGTGCTGTTCAGAATTATTGGAGATTAATCTTTTCCAGCTAGGCATTTGATTTAGTGATGAATTTCTGGATTCTGTCAAAGTTTGTAATGTCCTGAAATTACGGTTTTGTGTGATGTGACGCTATGTAGCCGAGCACAGATATGCCAGTGCTTCAGAGTAACTTGCTGCCTCCATCTTCAGGGTGACAAATGATACCATGATGTGAAGATGGAGGAGACAGCTGTTTCATCTGGAATGTTGGTGCATTGCAACAGACTACACATAGTGTGATAAGTTCATATCTCAGGATTGTCCTGATCAATTGAATAGGAACTGCTTAACCCATTTGCCTAGAATTTCTCTGGGACATATGCCCATTTGTGTGATGTTAACAGTTTTGGTCTCCCTTAAACAGCACCAGATGTGTATGTCTAGATAGAAGATTTGAATAATTCCAAAAAATTTATTCTGCATTCTTTGAATTAATTTTACATTAGTGTTTGATTAGTGAGCCTTGATTAATATCCTGATATGCTAAGATGATCCAGTACCATGGAATTAGTTGTTTACTTTGCTCTGTATTTTCCCCATCATAAGAAGACGTTGCACGTAAGATGTACCCTGCCCCCACATAATCTTCAGTTCGATGTACCGTGTCCCCACAAAGTCTTCAGTTTGATGCACCCTGCCCTCACACAATCTTCAGTTTGATGCACCCTGCCCCCACACAATCTTCAGTTTGATGCACCCTGCCCCCACACAATCTTCAGTTTGATGCACCCTGCCCTCACACAATCTTCAGTTTGATGCACCCTGCCCCCACACAATCTTCAGGTTGATGCACCCTGCCCCCACACAATCTTCAGTTTTCAGGAGAATGCCTGTATAGAACATGTTCAAATTTGTGTGCAATTAGAAAATACTTACCCCTTCTCCCTTTCTTTTATGATGAATTAGTAAAGCATTCTCATCCTACATTTGTGTAAGCATGCTAATGATGAAAGATTAATTTCTGACGTTACTTGCCGCAAGTGAATCATACAGTTTCACTTATAATGTGACATGCTTCAGATATTAAATACAGCATGTTTTAGGGTATGTACTTAAGGTTTGAAGTATTGACAGTATACTCTTTCAAATAGCTGACATGATCTGAAGCACTGAAACACATCTGAAGGATGCTGCGATCTTTATATTTATTTACCAGTGAAGTTTATTGTCATGTCTACAGTATTATTTGTAATGTTCGTAGGTATTCACGCAGTGAAGTGATCAGTGGCCCTGTGTATGCAGGCAAAGATAGGCACAATGCAGAGGTAGCAGCCTTTCATTTGTCGATACTTCTGGGATTACGTAGAAGCCCTCTGACTGTGGGCCGGAAAGTCAACCTGCGTCGAGAAGTGATGCCAGTTGCCACGAATGATCTGCTTGAGACATTCTACCAGGAAGGTATGATTAACTGTGCTGAGGCTAAGTAAAAAAAGTCACATGAATTAACATTCTGCTGGAACCATTATAATTTCTCCTCCAGCATACCTGTCCGTATTCACCAGCTCTCTGAGTGTTCTGCTTACAGACTGTAAGTAGTGATGGTGACAGTGATTTTAGCTGATTCAAATAGAGCAGGAGGTTGGAAGGTAATACTCCAGCAGGCAGAGAGGGAAGTGTCAAATAGGGACATCCCCACCATCCATGGGCCTACTTCCCATGACTTCAGTACAGTAGATTGCTTTTTTTCTGTGTTCTAATGTTCAATGCCAATGAATTGGGTTGTTGTTGGTTTTTTTTAGTATAGTTTAAATTTGTTTTGTTGGTATTTGTTTAGGAAACAACACATGTTTCTATGGTGTTTGCTATTTCTGTGGTCCAAACCAGCCCGTATGCGCGCAAAGAGATGTAATGGAGGGCGCTCTGATCCTATGGCTGCCACCGGAATATAAACTGAAGAAATATCGTAGTCCATGGCAGAGAACGTACAAGCCACAGACACTTGCAAGGTGATTATTCTGTTAGTTGCATTCTGATGGTGCCCTACCACTCACCTGGGATGACTTACAGTTATGTTGCTAATGTGTTATGTATGGTCTTTGTAATATATTATATATGTATCAGCTTCTACACATTAAGTCTTGTAACTGAATATAGAATTTTAGTGGGCAACATTTTGATACAGATCTGGGAGGTCCTACATTTAATTTTCAGCCTAGAAATTGGCTATCCTGAGTGGTTTCTTGTGGTTTCTCCTGGCAGATGCTGAGATAATGCCTCAGAATATGCCATGACACTTCTTTACATATCCACTTCATTGTTTACCAGTTACAGTACATTTGATGCTATTTAGACTGATTTACTGACAGAATCGTTAGGTAGATAATAAATTAATGACTGAGTGAGTAAATAAATATAAAAATAAAAGAGGGCTGATAATGCATTGTCTACACTTTGTTAAATCTTTATGTTTATTTTCAAATTATGATACATAATATGTCCAAAATAATTATGTGTGCCTTACTTTCTCAATAAGTTAACTCTTGTACAAGACAGGAAATGTACGTAACATTGATGTGCATTCAAGAAACCATTGCTGATGTGGAAAAGCAAAAAGTATTACATATTCCAAGTGTGTGTCTGTAGCCTTAGTTATCCAACATGCAATATGCATGTGCCTTTTTTACATTGTCATCTGGGGCCTGTCCGGCTGTATCATAATTTTCTACATTGTCTCGTATGGCATAAATTTAAAAAAAAAGTTATTGAACATAAGATGTGTGTTTTGATTATCTCTGCAACTTTTGTGTGAAATATTTCTCCTCCTAAGAAAAATTCAGTGAGATATTAACATAAATGTACATTGGTCGACATGTAAAGTAGCTGTCATTCTTGCCACATTTTAAGGAAACTTGAATTTTCTAGACGCATCTTCTAAAAATACTCCAATGTCAGATTTCTTGTAAAATCCATCCAGTGGGAGCTGAGTTGATCCATGCAAATGGATGGACAAACAGACAGACGTGATGAAGCTCATAGTCACTTCTTGCAATTTCACAATTGCGCCTAATAAGGAATATTGACATTTTGGTCGAAGAGATTTTTCTATAATTACTTAGCTGACAACTTTCTTATTTTTTAGATAATGTACAAAATAAGCTGTTGTTGACCTGCTTGGGTATGTTGATCACAAAGATGCAAAAATAACAATAAGAAAGTGTAAATGCTTATTTTTTTAACATATGCATGACCTGTGCTTGTTACGTTTTCTTTCAAAACCGTGACATGGTACAAAATGTTTTTGTTTGGATTGAGGGTCAACAGTTCAGAATTAGACATTCATAGGGCCGTGCGTCGTAATATGTTTCTATAGTAAAACCAACAAGATGCACTAGTGTCTCAAATTTATTTTATTTTGGAATGACACTCTGCATGTTTCGGACGGTGTTTCCGTCCATCATCAGGAGTTCAAGACTGTGCATACAGCAACAGGCATATGTCAAATGGATACTGCTGACTGCTTGCTAGCGTGAACGCTGGCAAGCAAATTTGAGATGTTGGTGCATCTAGTTGGTTTTACTATAGAAATTTCAGAATTAATTTTAAATTTACTTTCCCTTCATGTTACTCTAGCCTTGCATGATTTGAGGCTTCTGCTGCGAGGTAGCTGAGAACTGTGCTCTTCTGGGTTATAATGCTGCAAATAGTGGTACTGTCTTACTGACATTGTGGGACATTCTACTGGTCCCAACTTCGGTTGTCCCGGAATGTCAGTAAGAAATTACCCCTACTCACCGTGTAATAACCCAGAAGATCGCATTTGTCACTTACCTTAACCGTATCGATTTGTGTTACTTACAGTGCAGTTTTATGCAGAATCTTACGTAACTCCTGTGTCTTATTTCAGGTGGGAAGTGGACGAAAATTACTGTAAGAGAGTTAAAGCCGTGAAACTATACAATCCTAGCGCTGGACCACGGCTATTGGATTTAATAGATGCAGCCATTTTTGACTTCCTCATTGACAATGGGGATCGTCACCACTATGACGTATATGAAAACGTAACAAACTCCATAGTTCTGTTACTGGACAATGGAAAGGGGTGAGGTCAGATATTAAATACTGTTAATGGAGGGAAAGCCAACTGAATGATTATAAGTAGTATAATTCATCATATTTGATAATTAAATAACTGTACTGGTTCTGTAAAGAAGAAATATGTATTTAGTGAGTATGGTCATCTTAGATTTTTTTTTTATTTTATACATACACTCTGTTATCTTGGCCATATTGACATACGTGCTGGAAATGTGAAGTGTGGGGTTGTTACAATAGAGTTAATGAAGATTTGAGTCTTTGGGATGTGATTTTTTGTAATGTAAGTGGTTTCTGATGTTTTGAAATTTGAGGTGCTTTGGTGTGAAGCAGTCCAAAAAAACAGTTCTTGGACTGTACTATGAAGTGCTTGTGTTAATGATATATGTAGTCTCAGAACAATTATAATGGATGAATTTTTAATTTTCAGCTTTGGGAATCCACACCGGGATCATCAGGACATTTTAGCACCCCTGTACCAGTGCTGTGTGTAAGTTTTGCTTCTTAATGTCTGTGTTGTGTTTACCCTTCATGTCTCAATATTCCAGGTTTGGTGCAGAATTTATTGTGTTTTTGACTCTGACTAGGCTTGTAATATACATGAATTTGGTTTTCTGAGCTATTTTAAACTGCAGCATGATAAAAATAAATACATATTTCAGTGCTTTATGTTTTGTTGATCCTACATCTTGATATAATTGTGTAAGAAAGAATCAACTTGATGCACAACTTATTCTTAATATATTTTGTCAACCTCTACATGTTTCAGGCGTATCTAGGCTCACCATCAGAAGGTACAACTGTTTGTATACAATGGAATCCAATCAGGACAACAGACAGTCATCTAAAAAGAATAATAAGTACCAGTTGTTGTATACATATGATGGGTCTAGATACGCCTGAAACATGTAGAGTTTGACGAAATATACGAAGAATAAGTTGTGCATGAAGTTGGTTCTTCTTTACACAACATATTTCAGTAATGTAGTAGAATCTTCTGGAGTGATAATCTGTGACTTGATTAAGCTATAAACCAACATCTTGGAGACGCAGGTCAGCTGTGACAGTACCAAGACAGTACCAATCTTCCATAAGGATTTTTGTGCATGCATTCATGAAACTTGCAAATCTCATATTTTAATAATTGTTTTTGTTACACAGCATTCACGTTTATTTGTGTACGCTGTTAAAAATCATTTTACCTCTTGAATCAACTTGTTAGAAAGTCATTGTATATCACTTTCCAGGTTGAGAACGTCAACGTGGGACAGGCTACAACTTTTCTCAGGTAATACCTTGAGTACTTCGCTCGAAGCACTGCTCAATCACAGCCACATATCACCAGTGCTAACATCGCTACATCTCAAGGCATTAGATCGACGTCTTCTCACCGTGTTTGCGACTGTTGAACTGTGCTTTGAACAGCATGGAAGAAACAAAGTTCTGGTTTATGATGCTATAAGGTAACACTCAAGAAACTTCCAGACTGCCATGCTTTAGACAGACTAATTTCTTGCTGGAGCAGTCCTAATGCGATGTGTCAGGCTGACTTCATTACGTACAGAATATAGGGTGATTCGGTGCAGTTACCAGATTAATAATTTGACATACTCTGTGCTGCACGATGAGAACTGGCAGTGACCACTCATGTGAGTTTTTAATTTGTTGACACAGATATTTTAATTCTGTTTTCTTGCAGTTTCTAACCATTTTATTACTTCAACCACATGTATCAAGCGTTGTTACTCTCTTCATGCGGTTAAGACTAATTATTTTGCAGAGGTACAGTATATGTTATCTGTGGATTTCTGTGATGTTAATTGGGTCCAGCTGTTAAGTACTGTAGCTTGTTCTTTTGATTACATTGCTTTGATTACAACAGTACAACAGAAGGGAAGATTTGTACTGTTGCTGGTAATGAAATGGGGAAAATGCCATGGGCGCATGGATGGTTACTGAAATGTTGATGGATTGAAACTGCCAGCTGAAGCTTAATACACTGTGGAACACATGTTCTCCAAAGAACTTAACAGGTCGTACTTTCCTTTAAATGCATCTGTCTCTGTAAGGAAGGTAATAGGAATGATAAATTAATAAGAAATGTAATTATTTATTCTGTGCATAACTGCCTGATATTGTTAGACATAACTTGTGAGTTGTGCAAAGCAGTCATGTTTGTAATTATGAGACACAGTGTTTTCATGCCAATGAAGATTTGTGTTGTGGTCTTCTGGGTTGTGATACTGCATAGTCTGCTATATCGGCACCCACACAGTCATAAATCACAACACGCAAAGAAAGAATTAATACCACTTTAAGACTGTGGTTTTATGAATGGTACTAATAATGTAATTTGACTGAGCAGAACATGCATTGGGAATAGTGGGCCAAGTACATAGAGATTGTTTGAGATATGTATACATTGGTTCCTCCATCCACATTTGATGGACTGGAAAATGCAGGACAATGTGTTCACAGTGACATTGAATGCTGGCTTTCTGTAATGATCATTTTGTAATAAAAATGTGCGTATGTTGGGCCCATTGTACCCTCTGTTCAACAAAAATCAAGCAGCCTGAAATTTTCTAAGTTCCAAATTGGAAGTCACGTGACCTACAGTTGCCATCATAATTTGAGTCATTTTACTTTCCCCATATTTGTGCATTCATGGTGTTTCTCTGTCTTCCACTCATTACAATCAATCGCACCGCATATATATTAACCAAAGACAACAATACATTCGCTTAATTTGAAATTAAAACATAAATTAAATGTCATTAATCTTCCGAGGCATGTGGCTTGCTAGATTTGCTTCCATGGATGGATGTTGTGAAAGGGTGGTTGTTTGCCACACCAGGAGGTAGCCGAGCACCTTAACGTGTGATGGCAATACTCTTTGGAAACAAACTATATTGGTTTGATTCCCATTGTCAGCATGTAATTTTTTCTTTTTGAATATGTTTTATACTCACAAACACTCAATTCATTTATGCAGTAACACATCCATTATTTAATTACATGTTTCAGAAGTTATCTTTGCTCCATTGGCAGGGTTAGAAATGTGAGTGACGCAGATATTTCTGTTATTATTTTTCCTTAATTCTTTTTTCTTTGTTTACCGACATTTTGATCTAGAGGGTTCATGTTCGAATGGGACTAAAACTAGGCATGTGAATCTCATTGTTGCTTGCGGACTGTAGCGGGTCATGAGATCTGACATTGGGCTGCACAATTTGAAACATTTATGGAAAGGAATTGTTGGGTGTGTGATGTGTGTGCTGGGGAGGTCTGGAGTGAGGGTGGTTTCACTCTCGCCTTCTTTCAGGGGTGGGATGTGGGGGGTGAAGTACTGTTGGAACTGGTGCAGCTCAATTTTAGCTATTGAAACAAGTTCATAATTCTTTCTCCATGTGGCCTTCTAGTAGCCAATAACACTTTCAAAAATGTGCATAAAAGTCTTATTGGCTACAATGATTAAGGTGGTTATGTCATGAAGAGCGATTCGGCCTACACTCATATAAAGGTTAATGACCATATTGTCTCCGACAGGTCAGTTTTCGTCCATAGATAATCCCCTACCCTCCGTTTTCATCCACAACCAGCAGCAGGTATAATACCCTGTTTGGTCCATGGCTCAAAAATTGTGAATTATCATAATGCAGTTGCGGAAGACCTTTGATTCGGGTGGCAGAAAATTGAAAGAATCTCGACTTAATTTAATGAGAAATCCTTTAGTAAAGGTGTTCTAAAATCATATAACAAGTTTGATCACGCAATGTAGGCTTCTTTAAATAACATTCTTAAGTAAATATTCTTACATCAAACCACATCCAGGTACCTTCCTACTGTGGGGTTCTTGGTTGTTCGATGGTATTCTTTCCAGCGAGCACGTTTCAGGAAGTCCATGTAATTGGCAAGATAGAGGTGTTGCTGTGTCTGGAGGCAGTGTGCTGCTAGGTGGACCACGATCCATACAATCACCGCCTGCTTCTTTGGTGGCCATTTATGGAAACTTGGGCGCAGGGTCGACTCCTCAGATATATGTTTGGGGTGTACACGGAGTAGTGCTGCTAACCTGGCTCTCATCCAATTCCATATCAAGGGGCCTTCTTTGCACTTGGTAATCCTATGTATTAGTGTGTCAGTTGCCCTGCATTGCGAGCAAGACATTGTGGTCGTGAGGTGGATAGCAGCCAATCGTTCATTGGTTGGTACTATGTTGTGTATTGCAGCGAGTCAGGAAGACCTGCTGCGTTTAAGTTTATCCATACACGCGGCCATGATAGTCCTGGGTTCTTATGGATGACCCGGAGCTCGCTGGTTTCATTGCTTGTATTAACCATTGTCAGCAGCACCCCGTAGAGGCAGTGTTTGAACTTTTGCATTGTTTTGTGCGGGCCTGGTGGGGCAGCGTATGCCATGTCCATGGCATATTGACGGATATAGGGTAACGTGGTTGGGAGGCCGTATGCATTTGGGGGGTTCACAGTGGGACCATTGAGGTCCCACATATGACTCAACATTGTTTCAATAGAGACTTCCTTCGCACACAATTGTCATAGCCAGGCGTAGAGGAGCATCCAGCATTTAGCATCTATGTTCGCCAGGGCCCAGCCACTTTGGTCTTTTGGGCGTTGTAGGGTTGTCACAGGTACCCTGAAGACTGCGCATTGTCAAATGAACCAGGTGCTCACGGTAGTGAGTTGTTGCACATGCACTTTGGTGGGCGGGAGAATTTGCACCAGATACCAAATTTTTGTGAGTAGACACAGGTGTACATATTGTATTCTCTGTGCAAGGCAGAGGGTTCGGCGTAGGCTTTTCATGCTTGTGCACATACCAACTGTAGGACACCTGCCCAGCTATTTTGCACTGATGTTGCAACAGTGGTTCCATATGTGATTCCAAGAATTTTGACTTGGTCATGAAACTCAATTTCGAGTGCAGTAGCTGGCTGCGTCCAATTCCCTATGGCGAGGGCCATCGATTTCTGTGAATTGAGTTTGGCTCCTGTGGCTTGTTCATAACAGCATACGGCCTGTTGGATGATGGTGAAATCCTCAGGTTGGGTTACAAAGACGTTTACATCATCAGCATACGGGGCTACGGGGACACTCCGCGTACCGTGGCCTAGTTTAATGCCCGGGAGTTTTTCTTCTAGTATCCGTAGAAGGGGTTGCAGGCACAGAGTGATTAGGATCATACTTTGCGGGCAAATTTGCTGCACTGCACTGTGGATGGGTATGGGCCCGGCCAATGTTCCGTTGATTTGAACTGAAGCCGTGGCGTGTAGCCGCTCAATGAACCAGTCGCTGATCCCATATCATTGTAAGATTTGGAAAAGTTATTGATGGGAGATATGATCAAAGGCGTTCTGGAACTCCAAGTAAAGGACACATAGGGGTGCCCCGGTTGTCTCGGAGTAGGCAATGGCCTCTCGTACTGAGGATATGGCCTCCAGTATTGAATTTCCAGGAACTCTGCAGAACTGGCTATTGTGTAGATGATCCTGTAAGACTTGGCGCAAACACTGTGCCATGATCTGGGCAAGAAGTTTATACTCTGTTGTAAAGAGTGAGATGGGGCAGTATCCATCCGGTGTCCAATCACCGTTTGATTTTGGCACGCAAACTATGATGCCGTGTTTCTGTTGGGGTGTGATGTTTCTGTGTAAAAACATCTGGTTTAATAGCTCAAGAAGGTCTGTGTTAATGGTCTCCCAGTTAGCAGTGTAAAACTCCAGACTAAAGCCGTCGATGCCAGGCACTTCGTGCCTGGCTCCTGTTCGCAGAGAGGAGAGGAGTTCCTCAGTGGTAACTGGTTGTTCAAGCTAGTTAGCATACTTTGTTGGACAAGTTTGTTGTATGACTCCTTGCAACGTGGTAACACATGAGTGGTCAATTGCAATGGGTTGATATTTTTGGCAAAGGTGCGCAACAAAGGTATTAAGGACATCTTGGTGGCTGGTGATGACGTCCTGCATATCTTGTACCTGACGGATGGTGTGTGGCTCACGACGCTTGACCATTTTGAGAATATGAAGGAGGGATGATTCCTAACTGTCCAGCTTGTCCTGGCCAGTGTTGTCCAGCATGACCTTCTCCAGTTGTCTAGCATATAAGCGCACAATTTTAGCTTTATAACATTGGGATGCCGGGAGTTTTGCAACTTCTGGGATGTCGCTGCGCAAAATGTCATAAGTGCACTGATAAAGGTGATTTTCCATCAGCTCATAGTCTTTGATACGGTCAGCCTGTTCTTTGCGGATGAGTATCCGGAGGTGTTTTTTTTACATAGCGCTCCCACCACATGGTTATATCGAGATAGTTTTGTCTCTGATTTCGCCATTTCATCCATTCAGAACTTATTCTCCTTTTGAGATGTTCATCGGTTATCAGCAAGGGCTCCATCTTCCACCTGCCTCGTGCTCTCTTTAAATGGGTTCCGTTCACGGTAATGTGCAGCGCGACGGCATAGTGGTCCATGAAGGCAGCAGGAATGATTTCTATTCCCATTTTGCTGCGCTGTAGCTCAGAAGATATGTAGAAGCGGTCTAGTCTGGCGGCTCCATTAGCAGAGTAGTGTGTGTATGTAGGTCGGGAGTGGTTCTGTTTCCAAGCATCTTGCAGGACTAATCTGCAGACTGTCTCCATGAGGGCTGTGCTAGGTTAGAAGTGTCCTGTAGTGTCAGTGGGGTGCAATACACAGTTGAAATTACCTCCAATAAGTAAGTCTTTGGGTCCGACCTGGAGCAAATATGGCAGCTCAGCATTATAGAAGTGTTCTCTGTCGAATCTCCTTGCCCTTTCTGGATAGTGCGTATAAGTTTACGAGTCGTATTCCCCTATAGTCTGCCGCGATCGCACATCCAGAGGGCAAAGTAGTTATGTTCGTGAGATGTAACGTGCACCTCGCTAGAATTGCCATTCCACATATGGATGCTCTGATGTTGAGATGTGTTTCATAACCACCAACATTCCAAACTCCGTACTCATCACTTCCTGAACGAATAGTATGTCAAAATCGTGTTGTCGTATAAAGTCAGCCAACATCCCCACACTCGTCTGCTCGGTTATGCTATTGATATTGAGTGTAGCAATTTTGACGGTGCTCATTTGAGATGAGGGGAGGAGTGGGTTGTTTTGATATGAGGCATTATATCCTCCCTGCTTTGTGTGCTGTCCGTCATGTGCTGTTGTGATTCCGCTTGTTCTTTGGTTCGCCCGTCTTCTCAACTTTCATTTTCTTGATTCTTTTGGGGCTGAGCCTCACATCTTACATTCCTTCCATATCTTGCGGCGTCAGCTCAGTGTCCATCCCTTCTATGATCAGTTCTCTCCTATTGCTGCCTTTACCCATGTTCTCTGTCTGTTGTTCTAGGTTTTCATTTTCAAGAACCTTCCTCTGGCCTCAATGATCCCCTTACGCTTGTGTAGTTGTTACATAGTGTATAGCGTCCTTCAGCATGGAGGTAGTCCCTTGCTCCATTTGACCGTGTTGCTGTTTTTGGCTTGTGGCTGCACTCTGTGCATCACTGGGTACCCGGGGCAGTTCTGGATTGTCGGTTGGGGGGTTCACATACTCTACACGAACGTCTTCCTTGTGACATGTCACGTCCATTTGTGGGGGCATAGAGTCCATTCTCTAAAGTGTTTTGGAGTATGTCATATGTTGTGTTCGTCAACTGTGTTGGTGGTGTCGATGCTGTAGGTGTGACCAGGGTGGCATATGTTATGTTTTGTTTGTTGCGAGGCGCCATTCCTCTGTTCTGACGCTTGGGGCAAGTCGGATACAGATGGCCTATGTCCCCACAACCATAGCATGTGGCTTGCTGTCCTTCATATGACAGTAGCACCCTGTGGCCAGCCACCATTAGACGTGAAGGAATATGCTGGGGCAACATTATCGTGAGGGGCAAGTGCGGCCCTTATGGCGTCGTCAGGCACTTCAGGCAGAAGGTTGGCCATATGGACTCATTTAGTGCCCATACCAGCCACTGTGATACTGACTAACGACAGTTCTCCGGTGAGATGCTTGTATTCAGCTTGTCCCTTGGTGTCTCGGAGTAGGGCTTGCACAGATGTCTTATCTGTCACTTTAATGTAAACTTGCCTCTTTGTGCCATCGATTTGGGTCATGGTGGCAGCGTGTTCAGGGATCTTTAAGACGTCACGAATCCACTCGTGAATGTCATAAGCTGTGATACATGGGCTGGTTGGGTCGAAAGTGCACACTAATGTCTGTGACGTTCTGCCATTGTTTATGAGCGCTACTCTTCAGCTTCACCACTCAAAACTACGCAGGCCACTCGACCTCACTCATTTCACTGCCTTTCACTTTTGTCCCAAAGGCTATTCACTCTGCGCACAACCTTACCTGTCAGGCGCTGTCAGCAGACTGAATTATATGCTGACACTGGGAATCGAACCAATGTACTTTGTTTCCAAAGAGTATTGCCATCATGCGTTAACACGCTCGGCTACCTCTGGGTGCGGCAAACAGCCACCCTTTCACAACATCCATCCATGAAAGCAGATCTAGCAAGCCACACACGTCGGAAAATTAACGACATTTAATTAATGTTTCAGTTTCAAATTAAGTGAATGTGTTTGTGTCTTCGGTTAATATATACAGTGCATGATTGATTGTAATGAGTGGAAGACAGAGAAACGCCATGAATGCACAAATATGGGGAAAGTAAAAACGACTTGAATTATGTTGGCAACTGTATGTCACGTGACTTCCAATTCAGGACTTAGAAAATTTCAGGCCGCTTGATTTTTGTTGAACAGAGTGTACCTTAACTAAGGGTGGTTTATTTTATTGTGAATATGTACTGTCAAATTACTGTGTTGTCAACAAGCAGTACTCTAAATCTCTGATCAGAATTGTAACACAACGCTGGATCTCATTTTACGTCAGCTCCATCCAGCTAAGAGCTTCACGTCATGTTTCTGTGTAAGCCATTCCATTGATACCTTCTCATCCCTTCCTTCATCTTCTGAGATATTTGGTAACCAAAGAATGTGTTACTTTCCTGTTTGCTTTGTTTGCTGTGCAGGCCTAACCCACTCTAAACTTTTTATTTAACTTCACTGACAACTGTAGGTGTATTACATTGTCAGTAACACTGAAGTGTCTTGAACTATGGGATAATTTTGCAAGTGTTTTGAATTTTATATTGTTGGATAAATAGATGGCAAGATGAGGTGAAAGAGGTTGAAAGAATGGTTGGTGGAGAAGGGTGGCATGAAAAAGTACATAACAGAGAGGAATGGAAGAAGCTCCTGAGAATGGCAAGGAATCGTTCGAATTCTACACATGCCAATGGAATGAATGAATGAATTGTTGGATTTCTGTGTTGCTGTAGGGGAAGCCTCGCTGTTGATGAAAGTGGACAGCAATGATACTGCTAGTCCCATGTTCAAGCTGTGCCATACAGTATTACAGTTTAGTACTAGATGTGTTTGTAATGTAGAATTTTGTAAGACATTTCATAACGAAAACATTCTTTTGACATAACATTTGTCAATTGTATAATGTTGATGCTGTTTGTTATTAGTTCCTTGTGTGACAGTTTTGCTTAAATCTTCAGTCTCAAGGGATGTGCTCAACATCTGCTGGCATATATTTCTCCTGTGTCAAAAGTACAAAGGTGCTGTTTGTAGTTTGATATGTTTCGTATTCTGTGCATTAATTAATGCGTAGAATGTACTAATGCACTGAAGACCAACAAATGTACTTTAGTTTTATTGATATACTTTTATAATTATAATTATATTCTTTTTCTCAAGGAAATCACCCTGAAGATGGCCACTTGAATAGTTGAAACATATTGGTGACCGTAATACCGTAAAATTACATCAATAGCATTAAAGTGCGTATGTGGGTCTTGAATACATGCAATGCTCTTTGTAATTTATATATATATTTATTTTCTGTTAAAGGTGTGTACTATGTATTTTTGTCCAGTTAGGAAGATAATTTTTTAAAATAGGTGAAAGAATGTGGTTAAATTGGGTATCAAAAATTTGAAACTGTTAGAGAACAGATTACTGAAAATATGAAAGTACAAATTTTGTGTGAGCAGGTTTCGCTGTTAGAGTTAAAGATTTTTAAATATGATTATTCATAGAACACATGTTTGTACGTAAATTAATCAGGTGTTAAAAACAAGAACTATGTTAAGTTAGTACTATTATTGCTCTGGATGAAAAATCATTTTTTATCGTTTAAGCTTGTGGTTCCGTGCATCGTAATTCAATGTGAATAAAAATCCAACAGATGCAACAGTATGCAGATATTTATTTACTGCAAAACTACTCTACATGTTTCGGGTGTCACAGCACCCATCATCAGGAGT
>Ga0123357_10003409_pt1 | contig 18189 bp, 9 predicted proteins | sample TergutEmb28metaG_FD_89873 | JGI IMG/M metagenome (GOLD analysis project Ga0123357, IMG submission 89873) | Embiratermes neotenicus P4 segment gut microbial communities from Petit-Saut dam, French Guiana - Emb289 P4 | ecosystem: Host-associated > Arthropoda: Insects > Digestive system > Gut ... | reverse complement strand
GACATTAATATATCCATCATCAGGAGCTTGCGACTATTCTGTTGAATTACCACATTGGTCGTATTGTTCTTGGTTCAATGTGTGTTGGAGTTTCGGTGTGGTTGGGTTGGAGTGGTATCTGTGTTGCAGGCTTTCATTTCTTATGTGCTCAACATGTGGACATTAATATATCCATCATCAGGAGCTTGCGATTATTCTCTTGAATTACCACATTGGTTGTATTGTTCTTGGTTCAATGTGTGTTGGAGTAATTCAAGAGAATAATCGCAAGCTCCTGATGATGGATATATTAATGTCAAAAACATGTTGAGCACATAAGAAGTGAAATAAAACAGCAAGTGACATCAAGTTGGTCTTTTATTCTTCAACTATACTTTTAATAACTTTTCTTAAAACAATAAAGGAATTCTTATAAAAAAGTCTTTAAAACAATCAAATTAAAAATATACTTAAAAGTGTGTGAGATCTGACCCAGTTAACCCTTACCCTGCTAACGTGGAGAATACGGTGAGCTCCTAACAATGCCAGTAAATGGCAGATGGGATTTGGCTTGGCGTTTAAAGGGTTAATCCACTCCATACTTGCACAGTCCACTTTCTCACAATCAATTGCAACATTAACCTCCCACATACACCTCAAACATAAATGTCCTCCATCGTGATCAGAAACACTACTTGGAAATTATAAATTTACAGATCTACTGTGCATCTTACCCACTAAATGATCACATAACTGACATAAATATTCAAACAATTCCCGCAAATCCAAAACGAAAACTAACTAACTAAAACAATCATGGCTTAGTTTCATTATAAATTTTTCAAACAACCTTCAGCCACATGTAACAGTAATGGGTTTTAAGGTTATGAAGATTTACCAGTTGAAATGGCTTCCATCTTCATTTACTACATTTGCCCACACATAATATGTTTAATTTGTGAATGACTACAAGGTAACCCACCATTTTCGAGATGATAAATTAGGATAAGATTCTTGTCACATAGTTGGCTAAATATGGTACACAGTCACTGTACAGGTGATACTGAGTAGTTAGGCAGTGGAGAACCAAAATTTTGAAGGAACATTTGACTTCTGTTACACAGACGCCAGCAGCAGACTCCTCCAAAATGCTGGAACTTACCTACCATACTACATTACACTACACCAGCATGCCAGTGTTTGGTTGATCTTCTTTAATGTTACGTGTACATGACAGCCAAGGCAAACACTGTGCAAGTAAATATGATAATTTGCACATGCCAACATTAATAATTAAGAAAATAAAATGCCAATGCATAATGGTTTTTGAGATATACTCCATGCTGTACAGGACTTAGGCTTTAAAAATGCAAAAGCAAAATGAAGCAGAAATACTGCCATAAACAAAGTATGCAAACACACCTAAAAACATAATTTACTTTATCTGCTTCAAATGTAAACACCCAGAACCTACCTGTGTTTGTCTTGCAGTTCTTCCTTCTCTGCAACCAATTTGCTTATCTGGTCTTGCAGACATGCGACAGTTGCTCCCTCCTGAACGGTTGTTTTCATCTGTTCAACTTTCTCTACAAGTTTAGCATGTTCAGCATCCAACTGGGCTTGCAAATTGTGTAATGACTGCACGTGATGTCTTGCTACTTCTTTGTGTAGAACTGTTTACAAAGAAACAAAATACAAGTACAAGTAACTGTTAATTCTTAGGTTACTGAATAATGCCATTCCAAATGCAGACAATATATATCACGGAATGAATCTGGAAGATCATGAGTAATGAGTAGGTATGGTTTCGGAAATACACAGCTGTAATTTACTCTGACGTACTACGTCAATAACCACATGAAGAGACAGAGGAAAACATGAAAACCTCAGTCATGAGAGCCAATCTTCCAGTCACGGTCTGATACACCTCATTGTAACATCTACAAAGGAGCAGAAGAAGGGGGGGGGAACCACCCATACAGGACAATGGATATGTAATACTGAAAGCAATGCATGTTCGAATTTTTCCATTCTCATTTCAGTAATAAATGGGGGTTGACTACAGGACCACACTGACTGCAGACACCACGACACTTCATTTAGTTATAATATTTCAATGAGAAATTAGAAATGATTAATGAAAAAAAAAAAAAATGCACGGTCCAGTGTTCATACTGTATAATGATTTACTAAAAATTAGTTTCCATGGAAAGAAATAAAACAGTAAAGATGGCAAGATGACCCTTCTACCCTGACAATGGAGGCAGCATGTATAATAATTCAAATTAAATTTGGCATTATAAATGTTAATGTCATGTGCAAAAGCATTTTAGAGTAAATATTCACATCAACAGTAAAGAAGAATGAAGTACTGAACCAAAGTAAATGGTCCAGACATACAGTGATGAAAACAGCATCACATACATTGTACTTACCATGAACTTTCTAGGCAAGTGGCTCATTAAGAAATTCAAAATGGAAATAAAATACCTCACGTTCTGTTCTACCATCAGCGTATCTATGGACAGTGACTCTAGCAAACAGCCTTTCCTTCTCTGTTCGCGAATTTACATCTTAAATTTAGATTACATAACAAAAGAATTCATAATTCTTGCTCTAGTACCATGTAGTATCTTCTGCAGTTTATGCAAATTCATAGATTAAAACTTCAGGACAGACACCAATTAAATAATTTATTGCCAAAAAATAAACTAATAATTCACAAAAATGGTGTACTTTTCCCATACCTCCCCCAACTTTCACAACCACTGTGATGGCAACCAATTCACAAAGCATTAAATAACATACACAAGCCTCAGAGTTTACCTTCTGCCTGTGACAACAGCTGTTCCTTGCTTTCAAGGAGACTCCTGATATCACTTGAGGTTACAGACAGTTTTGCTGGCTTATCAGTGTCTGCCTCCTGACATAATGACTCCTCCTTCTGCAACACTGTATAAATCTCCTTGTTCAGAGCACCAAGTTGCTCTTGACAATCACTGTACCAAGTTTGAATCCATCCCTGTAAGAAGTCATACTTGCAACATACGAGGTACTCACAGTGGTGTTTCTGAACAGTGAGTCTTTTGGGATGTGACACTGTGTCACTGGGTGAGTAGTACTGAACGTATTTAAGGACCATCGTTTTTTTAAAACAATGGAAAAATCTCACCCAACAATACAGCATCACATCCCAGGAGACATGACTCTTCATGTGAAAGGTGATTTATTCGCACTTAAGCATTACATTACATTACAGGTGACAGGCTGAAACCTGTGAACTAAAAGTTATAAAAGTGTACTGACATGTTCAGCAGAAGGCACTATAAACGTGCTAACATCTGTGCTCTTCAAATTACAAAAAAGGAGCTGTAATCTAATGCAGTACAGGAACTGATCCTACGGCTCTCGATGAACCTTATCTTATGAAAGGAATGGGGACAGGTAAAAAAATATATGCAGAAGAAAAACCTACGGAAGTGCCGCTGTATAACATTCACACCCACACTTGCTCCCAATCTACCCTATGGTTCTTAATCTTAAAAAGCCAAGGTTCTCTAACCTTTAGAGTTGATGAGTATTCCATGCACATTTCTTGTTTCAACTGCTGCACACTGCTTCGACTTGACTTAGCATCATGAGATTGTTTCAATAACGAAATTTCTAGTTTTAGACCTTTGGTTATTTCATTCAGTTCATCATTGTACTTTTTATTTAAATCCTGAAATGAAGAACGAAACATGCATTGCCTTCATATGCACCCTTCAAGGTCATATATTAACTTTAACATACAACTATGCTATAAATTCAGTCTTTTGTTTTACATGACGATAGACAAAAAACCAAACACATTTTTACCCCTCATACATATTACAATAAACATATATACACAGAACAATATCTGCCTATGCAAAACACACTTCACTGTTTACTCCTCAATTTGTTTTACATTTGCAGCAACATGTCTGAAGCTGAATAAGCCATCTATATAGTCAAATTCACATCCGATCTACACTTGCTCTTACCTAAATTTCCCAGTATGTATGCCTTCATCAGGTCCTACTTTGACAGTCTACATTCCACAAACATTCATTACAACTGGGGAAAATTTAAATCATAACTGAAATTCTTAACTGTGTAGCTTTTATACACATAAATTACAGTCATAATATTACTGACATTGTAATATTTTCTTTCTTTCCACAGATCCACATGGTTCACAGATTTTCCAAAAATCTAGAAGTCGCCTTCAAATTCTTGGCACAATAGGGGGATGAAGTACATTCCATACCAAGGATCCACAATTCTGAAGTGATGCGTGGAATTCATTAATGCATTTCAAGTGATACACATTTTTGTTAGTAAGAAAAAAAAAATCTGCATCAATTATGTGGAAAATAATAGGTGTCACCATATGATGTTCATTCAACCAGGAGACCAGGAGCCTGGGATCTGTGTATCCCTGCCTAAGACTACGGTTATTACCAGCATGTTGTGTCCTATGGTACACGCTAATTCTTGTTCACTCCTCTATAATGTAAAGCAATTTTACTTCATGGTATGGTCATTAAATTTTACAAGTGAAGCAGGGGCATATTAGTCAGATGAAACTAAAAATGGTCAAATAATCGAAAAGTAGAGGGTTTTTGCGATATTATTTGATAGTAAGTGTGTTAAAATACAGCAGAAATAAAGAATATCAGGAAAATATTCGAAGACCTAAATAAAAATTTCAAGATTCAAAATCCCAGAACACAAAAGCACAGACACACACACACACACACACACACACACACACACACAGTCACCTGACGAAGCAGCATGAGCTCTTCCTGCCTTTGACTTTGCAACTCTGCCTGTAAAGCTTTCATTTCTGCAGAATGCTTCATGATGAGGCTGGAAACTGTCTGCTGATGAACAGCATTATGTTCGTTCTTTGGAAAGTAAAATCAAGTGTGAGACATTATTTTACACATCAAAATGATTAAAAATAATCTCAGACTGTTTTAATTATTGCAATGGATGATTAACAGCAGCTAATACAACAAGAAAAACACAGCAGTTTATGACAAAAAAAATGAAAACAAGTGCAATAACATGGTTTAACAAAATCTAAGAACCTAACACCACACTATAGAAAGGTAAGGGTAAAAAAGTTACACAGAAGAAACTGTTGTGTTATATGGATTTTATATATTCTAATGGACACATCCAATTTCAAGATAACACTATTTTACATACAAGTCTGTAATGCTGCTAGTCTCACCTGGACAACTTTTAAAGCTAAGGCAATTTGCTGTTCAGCAAATTTCTCAAATTTCTCTCTAAGCACACAGTATATTGTGGTCTGCTGTTCATCCAAGTTGTTCCTCATGTCCTCTAATTCAGTTCTTCGTTCCTCCTGTTAATAATACAATTAGTGATAAAGCAGTTATTTCACATTTCACATTTCACATGAGTGGATAAGCTACAGTACCAAAGATTCATTACTGCCCACACAACCATCTCCTATAGCAATGACAACATTTGCCATTTTGTATGGTCTAATGTAAAACAGCAGGCTACATTACAAAACCATAATGTCCGCAATGAAATCAGCACACCCAATAAATACAAAGTGGAAGTTATTAAAATGCACTGAGATTAAACATGAAAGTGTTATGCTGACAGCTGACAGTAAAGGAATGGTTTTTAATGACCAGGCAATGACATATAATCATGATGTCGCATGCAGAAGTCAAAGCAATAATTCTGAGAGGAACTGGTTTTTAAATGTTAACAACGCTCACGAGTGTTCTGCAGGGACACACTGCATGTCCTGCTGCAGCCGAATCTTGACTTCAGTGTAACCACACAGAAGTCTTGTGACAACAGGTGGGAGGAGTTGGCATTTGTTTGTGGCATTTGTATTTTTTGTGTACCACGAGCTGAAAGCAGGAATTTGCTGACTGATCGCAGCCTGGAGCTGCTGCACCCTCTGTTATTTAATCCAAGATGAAAGAGAAAACGTCTCTCGAAATCTGAAAAATTCCCTGAATGTCATCTCACTGTCCATCAAAATACTTTCCTATTCCAATGGAGTGGTGTCCTTCATCTTTTCTTTTCTTCAAAATGTCCACTGCACCCTGCACTCATTCAGTAAACCAGTACATCATCTGCCTCTTCTTCAAGCATTGACAGCTATGAGTTCCTCCATGTTCAGTCACTAACAACTACACAATGACTTCATACGTCCCGCTCTGAAGTGTCTCACGCAGTCATAATTTCAAGTGGTAATGCATCGCACTTACACAAGTGTCTCTGCATGGTTGTTAAAAACAATACCTTAAAGCAAACTGTCCCTTTGCACACCATGAAGGAATAAGTGGGAGGTGGGGGGGAGGGGGAAGAGGTACAGCTGTACTCATCCTTAACCTCACCACCACAGGGATGTGTGGTCACCTTCATGTGCTGGCTGCTTTAGCCCTGGAAAAAGAGCCCCATTGTACCTACTGGGGGTTTGGGCAGACACCAAAGCCATTCTGGACCCTCTGCAGAAGAGAAAAATCTGTTCCCCCGGCAGGTATCAACAACCACAGTTCCTTGGCCATCCAGCAGTAGAATGTCACTATACCAACTGAACTATCTCAGCTCCTATACTTCTTACTCTGCACAGTTCAAAATGCAACAGTATGACGTATTACAAATTTATAACATAGAGGTTTTATAAGTGGCTCCTTATCACTCGTAACCAATAAGGAGGAAGTATGTAACCAATAATTTATGGTCAGCTACTTCACCACGCAATTGCAGTTGCTGACTTGTGTAATGCTAAATGAGATGTTACAAAAGATGAATAGGGAAGAAAGCAGAATGCTCACATCTACTTCACAGTAGAGTCTTACTCACACAAAACATCTGTCAAGATACTTCTCCTAAGAGTTAAACCAGGAATACACTACAAAGCCAAACTGTTTCACAGGAGTATGAAAAGTAATGTCTGTCTCAACACACAGAGGGGCTACATAAATTTATGTTTATCCTTTTAACTAAACAGCCTTGCACAGAGTACAGTAGTTTTTATAATGACTAGGCTGCAAAAAGAGATGGTTCACGGTTCAATTCTTAGCGGCAGCAAGAGATTTTCTCTCCTCCAAAATCTGCAGACTCAGAGCCCACTCAACCTTTTACTCAGTGGGTACTGGGGCTTTTTACCAGCCAAAAAGCAGCTGGGGTATAAGGCAGACCACTTGCCTCCACGAAGCAGCAATGTTAAGAATCAGTGAAGCTATACTGCCACTCCCCCCCATACTTTCAAGGCAGGCAGGTATATGAATGACTTAACCTTTGCCTTTTATGTTACATGTCAAACAGCATATTAAGTGAGTGTGTTACTGACTGATAATTTACTGACTCCATCAACTGACAAGATTATATACCATATATGATAAATTAATAAATGATAGTGGAGCACTGCTGGTATGATACTGACATGATAAAACCAAAGAATCTGGAGGAAAACCAGTCCCAATGTCACTTTTGGCACTAAAATCCCACATGGACTTGCCTGGGAATGAACATGGGCCTACATGATGAGATGCCAGCAACTAACTGCATAAGCCATGGCAAAGCCCCAGGATGTTAAGTGAACACATAATGCAATTATTCTGGGACTCTGAGAGCATAAGTTGCTGGCAGCAAAATACAAAAATTTAATTCTGATACTGGCAGTCAAAAAAAATACTTAGTACTGTATGCACTTCCTGAGCACCGGACAAATATCTTGTGGGCTCTAAACAGACCCATACCATTTCACTGTAATAATTCAATAACAGAGTAATTATCTGTATCACTTAAAATATAAAATAATTTATTTAACCCTAAACAATAACAAACATAGAACAAGCAACAATATTGTGCTGATCACTTTTGATTGATGTACATTGAACTCCATGGTGCAGAATCTTTAAGAATCTAATATTCTCCTAGCTACTCAAGAAAATCCACATATTTCTTGGGACTAAAAGGCTCACCACTGTGCTGATAAGTGTCAGTCACAGGTCCCTATCCTCAGCCAGACAAATCCAATTCACACTCTCGAACATCATTTGAATATAGTTTTATAATATATACCTACTTTTTCTAGGGGGCCTCTTCATGCCATGCTTTACAGCAAAATTGTACAATCATTTCCAACCTATCCCATGCATACTATAAGCCCTAATCTTCCTCCTAATGCTATCTGGTGCACAGTATCACCTACGAAGCTTTCAACTGTCTCCTATCACCTCTCTCTTGGCTTTTAAATGACCTGAGTTCATACATGCAACTGCACCTTAAAAACATCCCTAGGAATTAATTTCATATACGGAGACAAGACGAAAATTTACTACATTTTAAACACATGCTGCATAATCTCTGTTTCATTTTTCACTAAATGCCACTTACTTCACAATTTCAACTTTTTCTGATATCAAGTAATGTCATGAACCATGCATTAAAAATTAAATACCAACCCCAGCCATTTAAAGGTTAAGTCCAAATGTTTCCTTTAGCACCCCTATTTCAAACTTTTTTGCAGGCATGTTGGAAATTCCATGTGCCACACAGTTGTGTCCAGCATTTGAAAGTGATATGTGTTTGACAGGCCTGCTCAAGAGGACACACTTTAGTTCAGACTCAGTGCATTATTGTTTTACAAAATATGACCCAACCTTAAGCAGAGCCAATTTATCTGCCTCCAGTTTCATGAACAGATCTTGACTGATGCCAAGCTGATTGCATAATTCTGAATCCATGAAGGCCTGCAGCTCTTTCACCTTTGCATCCAGCAGCTGCTGTATACCAGCCAGCTAGAAGCATAAATCAGTAAATTAAGACAGACAAAACTTAAAATGATACTGTACATATCTGTACAAACAGCAATAAGCTTTTCCCAGTGAAATTAAGTAAAAAAAATTGGTAGTGTTTAAAAGCAATGACCTGTTGGATGGATGTAGCATATCTGAGAATTTTACCAACCAACAAAATGACTAAACTTTAAATAATTAGTGAGATTCGAGGTTCTTGCAGCAGTGTTTATAAAGATGGGTTTTCCATATGGATGTGACACCACAATGTCAGGTACACAGTAAACAGTAGTACATAAATTAACAGTAAGTTCCCGACAAATTTTCTGTTTCTCATGCACCCAAAATCATGTTTTCCTTATAATATAAATTTTCTTCCAGGTGAGATCAAAGTACCTGCATGTCCAAACCAGGGAATGCCACAAGAGCTAGCACCTGCCCTGGAAAGGTACCAACATTTTGAAGAAGCATGCTGCATCTGAAAGAGTAGGCAGCATGATCCTCTGAAACATCTAGAACTACTTGACCAGCAACACAGCATCACATCCTAAATGACTTCACTCTTCAGCAACACTGCTGTAAAAAGCTCAAATCTAACAGCTCACTGTATTTCTAACAGTGATAACCACACAGGGTTCAGGGCCAGGTTCTTCATCTGACTGTCTGGGCCAGAACAGCAAAACATTGTTTATAAAAATACACAAATTCAATGAGGATTTGAATCATCAAAATTTTTTTATTCAAAACAAATTATGTATAATTATTTACAAAATCAGTCTTTAAGCCTGGGCCAAAAGAGAGCCTTGAACAAAGTGCGGAAATCAGAAAGAACAAAAATGAAGACCGATCTGTGCCAAGGCTTAAAGATGGATGAAAGATGCATAAATCAGAATTTCAGTGGGCAACTGTTCTGACCCAGACTATACATTACTTTAACACTAATTTTAACAGTAAAACTGAAGGGCTGTAATCTTATTTTGACATAATAAAGAATGTATAATTAATGAAAATCTGCAAAAGAAGAAATATTGTGCTCACTAATCATTTAATGTAATTTATTTTCTACATCATCCCATTTCAGTTAGAACTTCACACCTTCATTATGTCAAAATAAAATTATGTACCAGGTATGAGTGGCCAAAGTGGACTAAAAACTACATGCTCCTAGCCCTTCCCACTGTCTGTTATAGACTACATGTATAGAAAATACCAGCCAATAAATAATGTTAACAGTGACCAAAATCATACAAACATTTATCACTGAGATACAACACAAAACAAATTATCTAGTCCAATATGTTTCTCATCTTCAGGGGGCAATGAATACAATGAAAGTTATTTCTTACTAGGTTACATAATATTATTCTCAGGAAATTAAAAAAATTAACACCACAATATATACCTCTATTTTTCAACAAAGTATGTGATTTCTGCATCTGCAAACCTTGACTGCTTACATAATGCAGACTGTCCCTCATGGTCAATTACAATCAGGGATCCACATATATTCCGTAAGTATAGGAGCCACTTCAAAATCCTCCCATGCCAGAAGTGTTGCATGAAGCAGGTTCCATACTCACAATAAAGGAGATACCCGTGAACTTTACTGTTATCTTATGCTTTCTGTCTTATGTATGTGAACTGACATACATTTTTGTAAGAAAAAAAGTGCAACATTTAGGCTGTAAATGTGGGCTGGCACAGAGTAGTCAGTATAGCAACTCGCTACGGGCTGGACCAGCCGGGGATTGAATCCTGGTGGCGGTGAGATTTTCCACACCTGTCCAGAATGGTCCTGGGTCCCACCCAGCCTCCTACACAATGGTTACCAGGTCTTTCCCGAGGGTACAGCGGCCGGGGCATGGTGTTGACCACCCACCCCATGTACGCTGAGGTAAAAGAAAGAGTACAGCTATACCTCTACTCCCAATGGGCCTTTGTGGTCTCTTATAGGGTTTCATGCTGAAAATATTAGGTGAAGCAGTATAAATTTAGTCACCCAAGCCATTACACACCTGGGATTTGTGTATCTCTGACTATAACGTTCAAACAGCTGGTGCTCTCACTTGTTTACAGGTGTATAATAAAAGAAAAGTATGTCTGAATGTTTGGTGCTACGTGATAACACAATGGTAAAACAGTTGCCCATTTATAGTTATACAAGACTTATTGACCCCTTTCTTTGCAATGAACTTGTTGTCATGTACACAGCATGGTGTTGTATGAGAACAATATTGGACAAGACAATACCAATAATGCAGGGATCAATCACAGAAAATAAAAAATGGCTTACAACTATTAAAACCAAATATAAAATACTCTCACAGCCACTGTGAAATTGTGACTTTTAAACTTCAGTGTGAAAGCTTGTAATACTGACAGAACTTGTTACATACAAACCAGTCTTATTTGTCATAAAGAAAACTGCTAAAGCTGCAACTGTCACAAAGTGTACATTTATGCAAGTTTAGCATTTCATCACAATATGTCCTAAAAACAAACATGTTCCTCCAACACCAGATGGTAAGTAAAATGCCTTCTTAAAATACACCACCACAATTCATTGTTAACCAAATCAGTAATTATTTAAAAAATATTACTATCATTTGTCACACTTAGGAACCCACATTTAAGTTTTTAAAATGAAATAACAATCTGTCATATTTTCCAGAAAAAACCATACTTACGACACATCACACAAATGCTTTTTGAAAGCTGTTACAAATTCTTAATTATTTATAGGTTTGGAATCTGCCACCACAGCCACAGAATGACAGTTAATAAGGAACATATTTCAGCTAAAATTAAATAGAAATTCTAATTCCTGTATACCTACTTAAACCATTTACATCATGTACCTCTAGAACTATGATCTACATAGTCCGAAGAAAATTTTACAGACTAAATCCAATACATTTTACAGGCTATGGTGAAAGTCAAGTCTGTCTAAATTCTCAGACCAGCTGTCATAAGAAAGAAGGTGAACTAGAGGACTTTATCCGTTCTAGGAACAAGTAACTATAAAATTCAAAGGACGATATCAAGTGGAAAAAAGAATACCACAATAGGAACTTCCCACAACACAATGGCCTCGCTTCATGTGTTAGCAAATAAATGAATCATAACATGGAATAATATTACCAAAGGACCTCAAAACCACATTAAGAAATACCTAAGAACCCACAATTACAATGGCAGTTTCTTCCCATTACAGCTATTTACACCTATTATCATATATCATTACAATTTCTGCATAAGTCTTATACATTGAGATACCAGCACATATTATCACAGTTATTAAGAGTTTGGGGGGAAAGCAATGGCAAACCACCCCCAAGAACTTGCCCAGGATGCAGTGTGCCAGAGCCATACCGGTCACATGACTGGGCTCTGGTTCCTGCCAAGCCCGGCCTTCAAGGCTGAATACTAATGAATGAATGAATTAAGAGTTCATCCATGGCATCTGACTGCACTAATGAATTAAGGCACTTTGTAACATCACATAAGATTACCAGTAACAAACAAATGGCTTGCTACTTGCAGAAGTCTCGTAATACAAAAAAATGGACACAAATGTGAGAAGATAATCCTGAGATTTGGAACATTTAGAATACAACACAGCAATCATGCATGCACACACACATATGCATTCGCACACAATGTGCTGTGAACTTGTAATCCCACTTCTTCTCCTTTAGGAAGCAAGTAAAGCTAAAAACACGTCCTAAACAAACATAAAGCTGATAAATTATAAATAAAACAACCACAACCCTCTCCACAGTCCGTGTTTGGGTATGAGATTATGTTGAACCACAAATTTAGGTTTTGCACATTATGAAGTATAAAGTGCAGCAATTTACAGCAAAGTCTCCTTATTCAATCTTGATCTTAAAGACAAATTCTAACCTAGAAATAAAAGACGAGTCGCAAGTAGGGACAGTCCGAATAGAGTGCTGTTTATGATTAGGTCATGATTAATAAAGATATAACTCTGAAATGAACAATGCTACAGATATTAACCTTTTGAAGACCTGTGTTTAGTTTGCATACAAAAATATGTGTAGGAAAACAACACCTCTACTAGATTTTTTTTTAGAGACTGTTCTACATATCTAGCCAAATTGGAAATTCACTGCATTCTGCATAATCTCTGTTTTATTTTCCAAAAAATGCCATTTACATGACAGTTTTTTCTTTCTGTGTTCAAATTATACTCCAGCACAGATCCAAAATAATCAACAACTGTGAGGTGAGTGAAAAAGTGAAACATTTTCAGGCGCCTGAGTTGACTTCCATCTGCCAACAATGTCCTCTTTGAAACCAATGCAAAACTGGTCTCTTCAACCTCTATCGTTAGATACTCCAAACAGAAATATATTAAAAATAACACATTGTAATATTTTCCTTAAAATAAAACCTGTTTGGACAACCAAATATTTAAGAGTGACATTGCACTATCAAATGTACTGCTTAGCAAAGGTCAATTAATGAGACTTTGTACTGGGTGTTCATTACAATGAAGGTCATAGAAAAGAAAGTTTTTATAAAAATCTTAAAAACTGAGATTCCTCCAAGCATTACAGGTTGAATATTGCACACAAACACAGTCTTTTGAGATCTGAGCAGTGCTGATGAAGATATATGTCTTCTGGGACATGACTCCCTGTTAACAGCTACAGACATTTTGGACAAACCTGCTGCCTCCGCCTTCAGGCAGCAAGCTCCTCCAAAGCACTGTTAACTATTTATCAGTCTAGGTGGTGTCATATTTCAGACGACTAGAATCTTCAAAAACATGACTTACATTCTCTCCGGTATCATGAAACAGAAAGAGACATTTTTCACCCACCTTAAGATTGTTTACAGTACAACCATAACTAATTTTTCCTGAAATCATATGTTTCAAACATGGTATATACTGCATGTTAACAGTACCAAGGTCCACATGTCATGGCAGGGACACTGTCGTATTTACCTGTTCCGTGTGCTGCTGCTGCAGTGTGGACACTTCTAAAGCGAAGCTCTTCTGCAGTTCCATCTCACGCATAGCAAACTGTTCCTTCACGTGATGTTTCAGACGACCTACAGCCTGCTGATGTACCTCTTCCAGTTGGGAGCGAAACAACTCCAACCTTTTCTGCTCATCATTCTGAATGCTCTCAGTGGCATCTTGGGCTGACTGCTGAACTAAGCCCTGCAGGGTCTTTTCAGAGTTCACTTCAACCTAAATCAATATCAATTAATTTAATCAAATTTTATTAAATTAAATCAAGAACTCTAATATTCAATTTGAAGTTCAAAACACTGTTACAATATAATCTGCAAGAGTCTGCATGCCCTTGTGAACAAGGCAATGAAAACTTTGGAGAAAATGAAGAGCAAGGAACTTCTCCTGTGGCTGTAAGCTCTTCAAGACAGACTATGATCAATGCCACTAGTCTGGGGGTGAAACTACCAGTTTCAGGCAACTAATAATCATGCTGTTGGCTTGTTCCCCAGCACAGCCATTATGAACTACACGCTAACATTCTGAAGTACTTCACAGTGAAAAAATTAACTGTAAATAGCCTAAGTACATCCAGCTAGCAACAGCTAGTGATGGACACAATGACATTTTCAGCAGCCACATGTCTTGACATGGAAGGGGAAGAATCCATTTCAGGAAACAAATTATACAGGGAAGATGATATGTTTGTGAAGAATGCTACAAGATGTGACCAACAATAATATAAACATGCTAACTGCTATGTATAGTATCAACATAACATCAAACTAAATCTGCAACTTAAGACACAATTATAATCCTGCCACTGGCATGACACTACTGAAGCCCTTCATTATAAGACACTTAACTTGGCAGAAAAGGCATTGGAACATACAGTAGGTAATAATGAAGTATCAGGACATAAAGTATATAACAAACAAAGGTCTACTTATCAAATATAAAAAATAATGGGGTAGGAAGCCAGCAAATGCTCATTTCAAACAAAATCCTATATCTGCTACTAATATAATAGGTTTCAGCCCTATCTGTACACACTACAAGACAGAAATAACAATATGACAAGAAGTCAAAAGAATCTTTTCACCAACTGCTTAACTTCCTGCTGAACTGCACCACTAATTATATATGAAACTACTTTACTGTAACAGAGGGCAACAGCGCATAGTGGTGTGGCAACCTGTGAAGCTTTTGACATCAAGGCTGCCATATGCCAGTGCCTTCCAGAGAAAGAGACTGAGTGCCAGACACTTCCAGAAGACTGACTGGGACAGAGTTGAATATTCAGAAAGCATGTAAGCGGCATATAAGACCAGCATTGAACAGAAAAGAGGACATCCATGTTACAGCAAAGCAGTGGGTTGGGCATAGCAGAGTGACAAGTGTGGACAACAGAGTGAAAGGAGACTGTAACTGCAGAACTGCACAGTGCATAGTGGAGAAGGTAATCTGTGGAGTACTGTGGTCAAGACCAATGTCAATGCTGTGAGCATCAGTAGACAACAGAATTTAGCAGACTGCCGATAGGGCTATGAGCCCACAGTACTGAATATACGATTGAAGGGTGCTCTCTTGTGAGTGATTCCTGAAATTCTTGTGAGTGTTCTGTTTTAATTACTGACTGTTTCAATTGCTGTAACTGTAGTGTCAATAAGCACTGTTACTTGTTAAACTCAAGTGCCTATCTGTTACAGTATAGAAGTACAAACCTGCTTGGCTCGGAGCTCCAGCTGCCAGTGCTGGACACGTAGATCACGGTCACGTATCTCTGCCTCTAATGCCAACTTCTGTGTCTGCAATCGATCTTCTTGTTCCCGCAGTCGGTCCTCAATCTCATGCAGATCTTGCTCCAACAATCGTTTCTGCCGTGTCAGCTCCTACAATTACACATAAACTTGAAATTTCGATATAACTGTAATTCACAACATACTAATAGCCTGGTTACTTTGAAGTCTCTTTTCTTAACAAGATTTTTAAATGTACACTCTTATTGCTTTCAGGCACAGTAATTATGGCATGTACACCTACTGTAGCATGAAACACTCTGCATTTTGCTGATGGAGTATGTTTGCAGGTTGTGTGTAATTTCTTAGAATTAACAGTTATTATTTCCCTACAAACCTTAACAAAAGAAAGAAATGCATTAAAAGTGATGTGATGAAACCTCATGAAGAATGGAAATTAGAAGACTAACACTGGGAGTATGGCATTAAGATGAATTTTACATAGGCAGGTTGTGAGGATAACTGGGAACTATGCATTAGCCATGATGAAACTTTAGGTTAGTTGGTTTATAAGTACAATGCTAACAAACTCACCTGAGATATCTGATCTTTTTCAATTATTTGGTGTTCCAGCATCTGTATCTTGAACTGCGAACTCTTCAATTCTGCCCTTTCACTCTCCAGCTTTTTCTCAACGATACTCTTCTCCTAATTAAGAAAGATATTCATACTGACAGATCACAAACCAACAGAATTATGTAAAAGACCTGGTGTGGCCGGGTATAGGCTCGATGAATTAATTCAATTTCCAATCTCTGTTGCTCCATACATCTACTCCTTGGCATCATGAGCCTTCTGTCCAGTTGATACAAATTACCCACTCCACAAGTCATAAATGTGAATGCTCATACCTCTCCTTATGTGCACACACACACACACACACACACACACAAATGCCCACCCTACACTCACACCCCCCAACCCCATTCTACAGACATCCACACAACACCTGAACATCCCCAACCCCCACCCACACACAAAAAACTCTGATTTCATAAGGCTAATATTTTGTTATTATCCAGGACAAGAGCTAAAAGACATGCTGGTTTTCTTTTAACCTTTTGGCGCCGGAATTATTTTTTTAAATTTTAGCACACTCTGTATATAAAATGTGAATAAAACAGGAACCAAATATGTTAGAATTATGAACAAACTGCATTTTGAAGAGAAAGAAACGGAGCGTATATACCGTGTTTAAAATATTCAGTACCTGTATTTGTTGAATAAATATATAAAATGCAACCTTTAGAGGTTAGCGGTGCGGTACAACCACTATAGGGGTCTTTAGGCGTCAAAGGGTTAATTTGCAAGTATTAGAATAAACCAGTTGCTTTAACAGCTACAAAATCTTTAGGTTTGATGAAACATTTTCTTTATTTCTTTCCATTACTTGGACAGTTCATTAGCACCAGGAACTGAATGTATGCTGTAACCCAAAATATGAAGCACTGCCACAGTTAGCGCTTCCTGTCTGTGCGTGGCTCAATAACCATTTTCCAGATAGAGGGATTGGGCTTCGAGCACCAAAGAATGGCCTCTGCATGGTCCATGTAACTTTGCTTTGTGTGGATGGTCAAAGACAAAATCTACTGATCAAAACCGAGAACACTTGATGAATGGAACAACAAATTCAAGACACTTTTGTGGTTGTTCCTCTTCACTTCTCAAGGAAAAGTGACAAGTCTTTTAGGCTGCAGAAGTGTATGCAAAATGCTGGGGCCCATGTTGAAAACTGACACAAAATGGCAATGTGTGGGCATTAAAATAATACACGGATTGTAGCAGCACAGCATTCCTTGTAACAGACACAGCCATTTAACATTATTATTTACTTTTATTCACCCTGTATTTTGACTTTTCAAATTAGCAGCTTCAAAATCTGGATTACATATGACCTCACCTCAAACTTTTGCAGTAACTCTTGTTTCTGCCTGAATAATGTCTCCTGCAAAATTCCTGTAGAACCCACCAATTCCGCAAGGCCCGTGTGCTGTTCTCGATAAGCTCGCAACTCAGCCATCAGATCACCCTGCTGCCTGTCCAGAACAGACATCCAACTATCCACTTGCTCATATCCTTCAGCCAGCTGAAACACAATCATGTGCACAACATATGAGAATTTTATAATCATACCGTGAACTGCTGTGTTACGACACCACAGAGGCTGCAAATCCCTGGCAGTATGTTGCTTCAAACAACTGCATCCTTCCTGCTAAATCAGTCTCACAGTACAAATTACATAAAGAAAAAGCATAAGTGCCCATTGCCTTGGGGGTGAAACTGCATATCTGAACCACAACCAAGAAGTCTACCACACTTGCACACCACTTCAATCGCCTTTGTCAGCATGCATAAAGGCTAGTGTATGTTATGCAGTAAAAGATGGGAAACAGGGCAGGAAAAAATGAGGGTCACATTTTTATGTACAGCAAATAATGCCTAACTAACTCCTTGAGAGTGAGTCCCTGACAACCTACACAGCTTGTCAATTACAACTTAATTAGCTGAAAAATGAACAAAAGTCCATGACACTAACAGCATTTCTGTTGATCTTAAGCTTTCGCCGTGTTGTAAATGTAATTTATTCCTTTTTGGG
>Ga0123357_10003408_pt1 | contig 18190 bp, 20 predicted proteins | sample TergutEmb28metaG_FD_89873 | JGI IMG/M metagenome (GOLD analysis project Ga0123357, IMG submission 89873) | Embiratermes neotenicus P4 segment gut microbial communities from Petit-Saut dam, French Guiana - Emb289 P4 | ecosystem: Host-associated > Arthropoda: Insects > Digestive system > Gut ... | reverse complement strand
TACGTGGCGGTGTGCAAAAACGTCACTTCGACCTGCAGCGGCGAGTTACTCAGCACGCGCAGGAGTTGAGTCTCGGTCGCCTCTTTTGTCGGCATGAGATTGAGCACCACCAGGTGCAGCGGGCGGATATCCTGGGACAGCGCGCGCTTATCAGTCATGACAAAGACGTTCTCTTTTGCAAGCGTCGCCTCTGCGGGCAGTCCGTCTTTAATTTTGACCGGCATCTCATACCTCCTTCAGGCGTCATAGTCGAGCAGGCCCGCAACCCTGGTTGCAGGCCTGATTGCCGCAAGTCATAGAAAGCCAGTATAACGGAGAGCGAGCGAGCGCTTCAGGGCCGTAACACCCGTTACAGGAGCCTTGCTGCCTCACGCCACACCAGGAGATAATAGTGGGCCCAGCAAAGAACTCCTTGATCAATCACCAAAGAACAGGTCATCCAAACATACCTGGGACTGCACGCTACCCATAAATGAGCTTGAAGCCAAACCCGATGAAGTTACCATGGTAATATGAAGCGCCTCGTTCAAGCCAGTTTCTTCACGAAACGTCTCCCGCTTATATATCAGCTCCTCATCATAGGCCTTGTCGATCTTAAATGGCTTGGAGGTGAACTTCATTTCACAGAGATTGATGATTCTATCCTCCCTGTTTATGATCAAGTCTATCTGGGCGCCCGGTTCAGCATACCTGCTTCGCCATGCAGAGCTTTCTGTTGATACTCCCGAAATACCGAGCCGCTGTTTGATTTGCGATAAATGCGCTATACACACACGCTCAAACGCCAAGCCGTTCCAAGCATAAGAGGCGCCCTTATGGCTCATATTCTGCCAATATTGGGCGTCCGGTTCACCTCGACCTTTAAGGTATTTAAGATAAAACAAGGTATAAAAATCGGAGAGCTGATAGTACTGCCCTCTCTTGCTTTTAGTAAAATCGCGGTAACGACGCACAAACCCACACTGCTCGAGTTCATCAAGCACTTTGGTCGTTGAACCGCCTGGCTTAACATCAAGTGCTGTTAGAAGCTCCTTCTGGGTCATCCCCCGACCGCTTTTACCCAAAACCTCAACAACCTTGATATGTTTTTCCGGTTTCCTGAAAAGTGAGCGATAAAGATTTTGATACTCATTTGCCAATGGCGCATGTTTTGCAAAAAACATCTTATCAATGATCTGCTCGGCGCTGAGCCCTCTCTCTGCATAATCCATATAATAGGGGACGCCCCCATAGACCATATATAACTGCGTTATCTGCATACGATTAAGCTCAATCCCCATTGCGCGATAATACTGCTCGCACTCGCCGAGTGAAAAAGGTTCAAGCCAAAGCTCCCTGGTCACCCTATTGTGTAGTCCGCCTTTGTTTTTTATAACGTTATCAATGATCCACGAAGTTGCCGAGCCGCAAATAACCAGAAGCATATCTTCGCGAGTAGCCAGAAAAGCGTTCCAAAAATGATCGAGCGCAGAAAGAAATCCGGATTTTTGGGTTGCCAGCCACGGCAACTCATCTATAAAGATGACCTTCTTTCCTTTCCCCTTGCGCCTCTCCAGGACCTTTTGAAGTTTACGAAACGCCGTAAGCCAGTTTTCGGAGGGCTCTCCAGCAACTCCAAAATAATCTTCAAGTGCTTCGTCAAATCCTTGTAGCTGCTGCTTCATGGTCGCATCAACGGCTCCGGTAAGCGAGAACACGATGTTTTTACCAAAGAATTCTCTGACAAGAAATGTTTTCCCCACGCGTCTTCGACCGTAAACTGCCAGAAACACCGGTCGAGGTGACTCCAGGCAATTTTGCAGAATAGCTTGCTCGGCCTTACGTCCCACTATCTTCATAACTCTCCGATCGCCATAAACTCAGCAAAAACAAAATGTTTTCCCTCTGTTTTGCTGAGTTTATAGTATATCAAATCTTGCTTTTAGACAAACAAATCAATCTGGCAAACAGTATAAATTGCGGTTAATGCAGCAGCAACGGTATTCTCGAAAGTTATTTGCCGCCGGCGAGGGCGTACATCTCGCTTACGGTTACAAAACCGTAGCCCTGGTCTTTCAGGGCGGCGATGATCTGGGGTAAGGCGGCGACGGTCTGGTCGCGGTTGCCACCGCCGTCATGCATGAGGATGATGGCTCCCGGACGGGCCCCCGCGACGACCCGCTCGACGATCTTATCGACGCCGGGGCGGGCCCAGTCCTTGGGGTCAACGGTCCAGCCGGCCATATGAAAGCCCCGGGCGGTCACCGCAACATCCACCTCAGTGTTTGTGGCCCCGTAGGGGGCTCTGACCCATGCCGTTGTCTGCCCCGTTGCCGCTTTAAGCGCCGCCTGGTTCTCGTTTAGTTGCGCGTCGATCTGGTCTGCGCTCAACTTCGTGAAGTTCTTATGGTCCCAGCTGTGCAATCCTACTAAATTTCCGGCGTTTACACAGGCCGCCGAAAGCGCAGGATACCTCTGGATGTTAGTCCCCAGCTCAAAGAACGTGGCCTTGACCTGCTGTTCTTGCAGGATCGCGACAATCGCCTGGGTCTCGCCGTCGTTGGGCCCGTCGTCAAAGGTCAGCGCAACGACCTTCTGGGAGACGCCGGTTGTCGCATAGGCCTGCAGCACCGTATCCTGCGGCACTTCGACCGTAGTCGTTTCCAGGATCTTGCCGGTTACCCGGTCGGCCGTCTGACGCGCTTTGCCAGACTGTCCCTGTTGCAGCAGAGCGATCAGGCTCCCCTTGCCCTGAAGCTTTGCGTGGGGCGAAAGAATGGCCGCCTTCTGCACCGTTGGATGGATGACCGTCCCGCCCTGCGTCACCCTGATTTTTGCGCCGCGTTCCACTTGCTGATCGGGCTGCAACGGACGACCGTCGACAAAGATCGCCGCAGGCCCTCCTCCGTGCGCGTCTAGGAGCACGCCCGTATCTGTTTTCAGGGCGCCTTGATAGCTCTTCAGGTCGATGTCATTTGTCAGGAAGGTCATGACATCAGTCCCGGACTTGACCTCATAGAGTTGATCGTTGACTTGTACCGCAACAGGAAAATGGAACCAGACCGGCGCCCAGGTATGCGCTCCATAGGCAAAGACCGCCAGAACTACCACAAGAACAGTCGCCATAAGCGCTATCCAGCGCAGACGAGAGTGGCGAGAGGAAGAGGGGGCCTCTGGGGGCGTCAAGGGTGTCGGAGTTGTTAAGGTCGAATTCATGGTACTACAGCTTACGGCTTTCACCGGCCTTCTTTAGTGCGCGTGCTCCTTCGTTTCTCAGTCGTCATCGGGTCCGTGCAGGCCGCTCCGGTAGCCTTCAGAGAATCCGCTCCACAATCCGGCGACGTGTTTCTTTGCTGCTTCGCCCGCCTCGCCGCTTATCACTTTTTGAGCGGCCCGCTGGGTTCCAACCGCCGCCTTAGCTGCGGCTGTCACCGCCGCATCACCCGCCTTTGACGCCACCGGGCGCGCAGCAGAAGCCAGGTTAGAGGCCGCGTTGGCAACATGCCCGGCCGCCGCGCCCGCCTGAACCGCCAGCTTTTCTGCCGCAGCGTTCATCTTGCCGGAGGCTTTCCCCGCAAGAGAGGCGAGCCCGCCGGCATAGGCGCAGCGCTTCGACGCCGGATCGACCAGCAGCACATGCGGCGTCGCTTCATCGGTCGCCTCAAGAAAACGCTGCACATAGCTGGCCGGCAGCGTTCGCTTGCCCAGCGTTGCGTCGCTTGCGGTACCGGAGCTCACCTCAAGCCCGGCAAGCCTGCCGTCGTCCCAGCGCACCAGGGCGTCGCTTACTTTGCCTAAGTGTTCATACTCGGTCGTGTAGACCGGAAGCCCGTAGAGGATCAGCGTGCGCTCCCAGTCAAAGCCCGAGCCTGCGTCAGCAGGCGGGCGGCCCACCTTGGCGCCCGCGGCCAGCGCCAGCGCCTCCTCGTCCTCGTCGCAAAGCGCAGGATCAAGCGCGTCAAGCGCTATATTGAAAGGCTTGCGCCGCAAAAACCCCATCAAGCCGATACGCTTCACAGAAAAGCCCACGGCGCGCAGCTCATGCATATCAAACAGCACATCATCGATGCGTCCCAGAACCTGAATCTTGCCGTTTGGCTTCTGGGCCACAACGATGATGTGATAGATCTCTCGTAACGATACCTGCGGTGATGAAGTCATGCAGACGCCTGACGTTGCTGTTTAAGAATTGCGGTCAGTACAACAAGCAAACGCTTATTACTCTTTGGGAGCGTCCTAAACACTCGCATCAGCAGGCGCGGGAGCAGGAGCTTCCTCGGCAGACTCTGCGTCATCACCGTCGCCAGAGCCTGCAACCTGCGCCACTTTTTCGCCGGCAGCCTGCAGGCCATCAGCAGCCGTCCCGGCCGCGGAGGCCACGGCAGCGTTTAAGCGCGCGCGAGCAACTTCGATCTTCTCGCGAATCTGCGTATTGGCAACACCGGCTTTGTCGCTGGCGGTCGAGTAGAGCTCCACCGCGCGATCCTTGCCCGTCGCATAGAAATCGCCGGCGCCATTGATATAATCTTTTGCTTTCTCAGAAAGGAACTCACGGGTTTCTTTGCCAGGCTTTGGGGCAAACAGCAAGCCAGCGGCTCCACCGATCAAAGCGCCCAGCAAAAACCCACCGACACCAAAACCTCTGCTCTCTCTCGACATGTTATGCCTCCCTTTCAGGTTGATCACGCTTCCTTTTTTTCATTATACAGCCCGCTTAGGCCATTCCATAATTTTAGACCAATGAGCGTCAACTAAGCGGGAATAAGCGCCGGGCAGTCAATCTTTTTGCGTCTGGTCATCCTTTGTGGCGAAATTCCTGGATTGCCGCGTCGCGCCGCGGGCGCAAACCGACTGCTTCGCTGAAACGCTCCTCAGGAGCGTTTTCCGGGCGCTCCGCAGCCTCGTGGCGGGCGGACGGAGGACTGACGCCCTCACCAGATCGCGTCAAGCAGGCGCAGCGCTTCTGCTACCGCCTCTTCGGCCTGCGTAGCGCAGGTCCAGCCGCTCACCTTGATGCGATAGCGCGCGGGCGCCTCGTCAAGGTTCGTCGCGCCCTGTATCTGCGCGCGCGCCGCGCCGCTTTGCGCCAGTAGCTCGACCAGCAGATGCTCCAACAGGTGAGCCACCTCCGTATTACGCGCCTCCATAGGAAAGCTGCGGTGCGCTCCGTTGTCGCAGCGGTGGCGACGTAGGCCGTCCAGCCGCTCAAAGAGCGGGCTGACGTCAAGCGTCGTCGTCATGACGGGCGCTCCCGGTTGTGGCGTATAGTACAACCGCAACGTGCCCGCAGCAAAAGAGTGGAGCGTGACCACCGCAAAACGGGAGGTCCAGGACAGAAGCGACGTCGTATCGGGCGAGGTCGGCGTCTTGTCCCCCGGGACCTTTGGCGCTGGGGGCATTATAGTCGCGGACGCGTCAACACCGGGCATGTCGTTTTTCTCCGCTTCGCCGCTTAACCGCTTACTGGATTACGGGACGATCGCCCAGCGGATCGTCTGCACGCCAGAAAAGCCAAGCGCCGCGGCAAGACCCGCCGACAGGTCGAAGTCACGACCCGCAACGTAAGGGCCGCGATCCTTGACCGGCGCTACCACGGTGCGCCCATTGTAATTAATGGCAACCTTGGTACCCAGGGGCAAGGTTTTATTGGCGACCAGGATGATCGTATCGGTATAGACCGTGCCATCCGCCGTCGTATTGCCGTAGAAGCCGGGGCCGTACCAGCTGGCCTTCGAGGTGCTCCATCCGGTGATCGCGCTTACCTGCGCGTCCGTCAGGTAGGTGACCCCGCTGGCTAAAGGAGTGCCGCCGGTGCTTGCGCCCCCGGTGCTGGCGCTCCCGGCGCCAAAGAGCAACGCTGACAGGTCGCCCCAGCCAGACAGGTCCGCGGACTGCTGCTGTTGCTGAGCCGCCAGCTGCGCCTGGATCTGCGCGTAGTCACGATTGGGCGACTGGCCCACCGCCACGCGCGTAGAAGGCGCGTTCAGTCCGCGCAAAAACGTGTAGCCGGCAATGCGCGCCTGCACAATTGCCTTAGTATCATCTTCCGTCGTGGTCTTACCCAGAAAGTTCTGCATGTTAAAGCGCTCATCGGGAGCAGACGGGACAGGGAGATGGTAGATATTATCGGCATTAACCCCCAACAGACCGCCAGAAGACGCTTTTTGAGCGCTCTGGCTTGCGCCTGCGGCCGTCACTGGTTTGTCGGTGCGAGCGCCGCTTGCTGCGCCGCCCGCACTATCGGCGCCAGCCGCCTGCGCGCAGGGCGTCAGCACCTGAAGCGGAGACAGCAGCGCGCTCAAAAGGAGCGCGCCGACCGTCAGCAGCGCCCAGGCGCTGCGATGGCGCAGCCGCAGCTTAGTTATCATGAACAGTATCCCGCCTTTCGGCTTCTGTCGTGTCGCTGGCGAGAGAGCCGGCATCGTCGTCGGCGTCTGCGTCTGCGTCTGCGCCGTCTGGCGCAAGCTTCTGCACGCGAATGCGGCTGATGCGGCGCCTGCGCATGGCGATGACCGTGAAGCGGTAGCCTTCATGCGTGAACTTCTCGCCCACGTGCGGGATGTGGTCCAGGCAGTCGAGCAACCAACCCGCGATCGTATCATATTCGTCGCTTTCCTCAACGGGAAAGCCCAGCTCTAAGGCGCGCGGCGTATCAAGATCGCCCGCAACGACCCACTCGTGATCGCTGACCGTGCGCACCATCAGGGTGTCGCGGTCAAGCTCGTCGGCAAAGTCGCCGACGATCTCTTCCGCGATGTCTTCCATTGTGACCATCCCGGCCGTGCCGCCGTACTCGTCGACCACGACTGCCAGCTGGTAATGATGCTGCTGCATCTCGCGCAGAAGCGCCAGCAGGTCCTTGGTCTCGGGGATGAAGATGGGCTCGTGCACATAGTTGACCACCGGGTCTGCGCCCCGCTCGTCAGAGAGCGGCAACACCAGATCCTTAAGCACCAGGATGCCGACCACCTTGTCGAAGTCCTCGTGAAAGACCGGCGCGCGCGAAAAGCCCGTGGCGTGCAGGTACTCCGCCGCCTCGCGCACCGACTGCGTGTCCTCGACAAACATCATGTCAACGCGGGGCACCATGATCTCGCGCGCCACCGTGTCGCCAAAGTCGAAGATCTCGTTGATCATGCGCTTCTCTTCGTCTTCGAGCGTGTCCTGCTCGGCGACCATCAGCTGGATTTCCTCCTCGCTGATGCTTGCCGCCTCATACTCCGGCTTGATGCCAAACAAGCGGCCCAACGCGTTGGTACTGATGGTGAGCAGCCAGACCGCGGGGCGCAACAGGGCCGAGAAAAAGACCACCGGACGCGCAACGGCGCTCGCCACACGGTCCGCACGCTGCAAGCCCAGGCGCTTGGGCACCAGCTCGCCTATCACCAGGTTAAAGTAGGCAATGATCACGGTAACCAGAAAGACCGCCAGACCACTGGCGATGCGCGAGAGAGGCCCCCAGCCCAGGCCACCGAGCCAGTCGCGCAGAGGCGCGGCCAGCGAGACCGCCGCCGCCGCAGAGGCCAGCATGCCGACCAGCGTGATGACGATCTGGATGGTGGCCAGAAGCCGCGTGGGGTCCTCGGTCAACTTCAGCGCAGTCGCCGCGCCGCGGTTGCCTTCCTCTGACAAGTACTGCAGACGCGACCTGCGAGCAGATATAAGCGAGATCTCGGCTGCCGCAAAGTAGCCGTTGACCAGGATCAGAACGATGATAAGGAGGATTTCTCCGGTAGCCTGACTCATAGGCTAGTGATCCGAGCCTCCTTCGGCCGGGGACAAGGACGGCGCCGGGGGCGCTACGGGCTCTGGCGCTTCCGGCGCGGGAGGTGCTGCGGGCTCAGGGGAAGCTACAGGCTCTGGCGCAAGGGGTGCTGCGGGCTCTGGCGCAAGGGGTGCTGCGGGCTCTGGCGCAAGGGGTGCTGCGGGCTCTGGCGCGGGCTCTGGCGCAGGAGCTACGGGCGCGTAGACCGGCGCCACGGACGACTCAGGAGCCGGAGGCGCAGGCGGGACAAAAGGCGCGGGTGCGGGCGCAGCGTCAGGGATGAACGTTCCTTCCCCGTAGCCGGGCAGCACACAGCGCACGGACCGCTCCTCTTTCTTCTTCGCAGGCCAGGCGTCAAAAGCCAGGACGCACAGGCAGATGAGCTCGCCGATACCCGGTATCAGAGCTAAAAAGCCCAGCCAGCCATTATAGCCAGCACGCTTGAAGATGCGGTGGAACAAAAAGACCATGAAGGCGGCAACCAGCACGGCAAACAAGATCATGCAGAAAAACGCGCCAGCCACGTTTGCCCAATCGGCTGATGTTATGGGAGAGGACAGCGTCGTATTCTGTCCAAAAATGTCGTAATTCATACCTGCCTCCTGTAATACTTGATATGTAGTATGTTAGCAGGAGGACCCGCCAACAGGACATACCTGCGACAAATCGTCACAAGATTGAGGGGTTGCCTCTTGGCGGGCGAACACAGTTCGCCCCTACGGAGGGTATTGCCAGATGGGAGATCAAGACTTAGTTGGCGTATTGGGGGATGTAGGCGTCGACCATGAAGGATTGGTCCTGGACGCGGTCGGCAAGCGCGCTGTTGTCGGTCAGGCCAAAGTAGCGCAGCAGACTGCCACTTGCATCGTTCCAGGCACTGTCGACAATAAGCCAGCGGCCGCTCAGATCGACCTTGTTCCAGGCGTGTCCTTCGTCGCTCGACTTTAACGTACCGGTCACATAGACGCAGGACAGCTCCGCCACATCCGCCAGCGCCTTGAAGGCCGCCGCATAGGAGGCGCACACCCCCTTGCCCTTGAGCAGGACTCCCGTTGCGTTTTGCGCGTAGGAATACGCCTCGTAGTAGAGCTTCGCGGTGTCGATATCCCAGGCTCCCTTCTTTTCCGCGGTGGTCGAGGCGTAGTACGCCGCCATGTCATAGTTTGCGTTATTGACCAGCCAGGCGTTGATGGCGCGGGCCTTTTCCTCGTTGCTCATGCCCGCGGTAATAATCTGAGCGTCAACCGCCTGGACTTTCTCCCACATCTGCTGTTGCAGGCTTTTCCAGTCCTTGATCTCATAAAATGATGAGATATAAAGCAGATGCTTGTTTCCCTGATCGATGCGACTTGCGGACAGGTTGTCGTAGAGGATGTAGGGGTTTTGCGCGGCGGCTTCTTCCAGCGCGTCATAGAGCGCCGGGGCCTTTGGGTCATCCAGATACTTTGTTGCGTCCAGATAGAAGTTGCCCGCCATCAGATTGCTGGCGAGGAACTTCACGAAGTCTGACGAGCCGTTGACCGGATAGGGCGTCTGCGCCATCGTAGCCGCGGGCAGTACCTCCTTAAAGGCGCTCCAGTCGGTCTTGTCCGCATAGGCAAACGGCGTCTGCTTGCCGTCCGTAGATACAAGCACCGTGCGCCCGTCAGCCATCGTCAGCGCTTGCGGGCCTTGCGCAGCCTGCGCGCCCGGTGCGCCCGAGCCTGCCTGAGCGCTTGCGTCGCCAGACGCGCTCCCCTGCCCACGCACGTCCGCGCCGCCTCCGCTCCCACTCTCGCCTGCGCCTTGCTCAGAAGCGCTCAGTTGAGTAGTAGCAAGACTCGCCGTGGCGACTGGTATCTGCGCGGTGAGCTTCGTGATGTCATGGAATTGGAGCGGGCTGCGCCCGGCGCCGCTCACCGCGACCACCGCAATGGCGGCGCGCGCGTTAGTGCTGGTGGTAAACGCCTTGATGTCGAGCTGATAGGGGTTAGCGCCGCCGGTTTCCAGCACGGCAGCCCGGTCGCGCTCGACGTCATCTTCAGAAATCCTGTAGAGGCCACTGAACTGAGTGTTCTGTGTGGCAGAGGTGGGTTTAACGGGTGAATCTTGCGCAACCTTGTTGCTGGCGGCCAGAAGCGCGTCCGACATGTCATAGCTGTCGAACTGCTTTGTGTTGATCGAAGTTGATATCGTCCGCGCAAGCACGCTGAACTGCAGGCCGCCGTCGGGATTTTCTGCGCGCACGCCAGACGGGGTCCCTTTCACCAGGACGACCTCGTACTCCGTCGCACCGTTCACAGGGTTCCAGCCGATGTCAAGCGCGCCGTTGGACGCCACCCGTAGACTGACGCGAGCCGGCGCGGGCAGCGCAAAATGCTCGCCTTTGACCGTGAACACCGTCACTACCGGGCGGCGCAACTTGTGGCCCTGCGCGTCGATGTAGCGCGCAATATAGTAACGCTTAAATCCGCTCCACTGATCCTTTGAGGTCAATTGGACCGACTCATTGGCGTCAGGATCTGCGCCCGTAGGAGCAGCGCCCGGCAAGTGAGCGGTGTGGTCGAAAGCCTCGATGCCACCGATCGGCGGTCGTATCACGAGACGGTTCTGCGGGTCGCTCTCCTGATCGATCCACGCAGGGATCTGTTGGCGCAAGCCGGGGTCGGCAAAAACCTGGACGACGTCGTTGAGCGTGACGTCATGCGCACCGCGCGGCCTGCCGCTGACGGCGGTCTTCGTAAAATCGATCGACGTATCCAGATCAAAAGTGAACATTTTTGTGGGGCTTACGTTGAGTACGGGAGCGGCAATGTCATAGGGGCGCTTGTGATAGTCCGCGCCAAAGGCCGCCTTCTTGACGCTTGCCTCGCGCAGCCCCAACGCAAGCAGCACGGCGCAAAAGACGAGGAGCACGCCTGCGCAGAGAGCGGTGGCGATGATGAGTAGTGGCTTTTTTCTGATTCTTGTAGGCAACCTTGCACTCCCAAAGACTTCAGTGGCAAGACGCCAGTATATCAGAAAAGTCCTGGCCCCTTTTTCAAAAACCAGTGGAAAACACACTGGTTTGAATAGATTCGATCCTGCTATTGTGAGAGCAGGATTTCTCTATTTGGAAGGCAGTTATCTGACTGTCGTGAAAATAATTGCCACCAAAATACAGAAAGGCGGTAACTCTCAATGAAAAAGGTACTGTCTCTGATACTCGCGCTGGCGGTCATGCTGGCGGTGCTCACCGGTTGCGGGGGCAACACGACCAACACGACCGGCGGCGCCAACAGCACGACGGGAACCAACGGCGCGGCGAATGATCCGGGGTTTTCCGGTCCAGCCAATACCGTGGGTAACACGGCTGGAAATCTCTCGGGCAGCGGATTCGCGGCAATACAGGGCGATACGATTTATTTCTGTTCCAACAGCTCAGGTGCAGGCATTGCTTTATGTTCGGTTAAAACTGATGGCAGCGGTCTGAAAATTTTGACAGACCTCAGTAGCGAGGAAACAAAACACACCGGCTGCCCCAAATATATCAACGTTATCGGCGATACGATTTACTATTACAGCGTCACCAACAGTGCGATTTATCGCATGAAAACCAACGGCAAAGATCTGAAAAAATTGTCCGATCAGAAGATGTTCTGCGACTATATGGCGGTTGCTGATGGAATGATTTATTATGTTGCCGATTATAAGCTCTTCAGCATGAAAATTGACGGCACCGATAAAAAAGACCTGGGATTGGAAACAGCAAAGTGCTTCAACATGGCGGACGGAATGCTGTATTACCAAAACATGGGGCATATTTACAGTATGAAAACAGACGGCGCCGATCAAAAAGTATTGGCGGACAATTACGCAAAAAGTATTCTTGTTGCAGACGGAACAATATATTACACGGACACACAAGCGATACACAGCATGAAAACCGACGGAACAGATCAAAAAACGCTGTTTGAGGACGAAGGCCGTGTAAATATGCTTCAAATGCTTAACAGTAAGTTGTATTTCGTAGTCGATGACACCAATGTATTCAGCATTAATACCGATGGTACGGGAAAAACACCGGTATTCAGCGATAACAAGAATGTCACCTGGATGGATTTTGTAGGTGATTGGATTTATTACGGCAACGAATACAGCGGTTTTGCTCATTTTTCCCGAATAAAAACGGATGGCTCCGGCAAGGAATTGCTCCCGTCTTACGACGACATCAAAAAGTAGGGAGACGTTTTGATGAAAGTGGTGGAGACGAAGGGGCTCGAACCCTCGACCTCAGGCTTGCAAAGCCCGCGCTCTCCCAACTGAGCTACGTCCCCACAGGACAACATGTCTTTCTTGAAGCATACTACTTCAAGCGAGTCTGCGCAGGCCTTGCCCGCGCTCTTCCGGGCCTTACGGCCTTTTCTCGCTGAAAACAGTCCACTGGACTGTTTTCCGGGCGCTCGAAAACCAACTGAGCTACGTCCCCACAGGACAACATGTCTGAAAGACGCTTTCTAGGATAGCAGAGCTGCTCCATAGTTTCTACAATTGAAAGGTGTAGAATGAAAGTTAGTTTATAGAAAGGAGGGAACAGGATGAGTACTATGCTGCCGTTAGACATTGCTTCTTTGGCATTTGACCCCAGCACGCAGCAACCTGTGTTGTTACTGAAACTTGCCGGTTCCCCCGACCCAGCAGAGCGTCTGGTGCCCATTGCGCTGGGACGCCCTGAGGCGCGCGCTATCATCTCTGCTGCCCATGGTATTACTTTTTCACGACCCACCACCCACGACCTGCTGGTCAGCACCATGCAAGCGGCCGATCTAAAGTTAAGCCGCGTCGAGATAGGGTCCTTTGCTCATGGTACGTTTTTGGCGACGCTCGATTTTCTGCGCGGCACAAGGCACATAACTGTTGACGCTCGACCCAGTGACGCCATCGCCTTAGCCCTGCGCACTCGTGCGCCTCTGTTCATCGCCGATAACGTCTATCAGGAAACTTCAGTACAAACACAGATAGCAAGCTTTGACGAAGAGGGAAATCTTGGGCTGGCGGGAAGCCCAAAACAGCTCCTGGATGACTTCCATGAGTTCATCCAGCACGTCGAGCCGGATGACTTCCGCAAGTAGACTTGCCACTAAAAAGCAGCCAGAGAGCGCCCCGCAAAGGCGCTCTCTTCATGTGTGCGTCCACATTCTCTCTGCTGCTCGCAGAATTTGAGCGCAGTAAGCAACCGCCTATAGACCCCGAGTTGACCGAGTTAGCTACCAATTTTGCCCCATAGCTGATAACACAAGGTGATTGCTCAATGATACGAGAAGACACATTAATCTTACTTTTTGCATCAAAATTACGGTTATTGGTTGTTTTCCCCGAGATACAGCTCAATATGTGCCTGTTTTTGGCTATCAGAAGCAAAAAACCACCAATAACCGTAATTTTGATGCAAAATCTTAAAAATGAGCGTACTATAGACATTCTCTGGGGTAAAAAAGGGCTGCTCGCAGAATTTGAGCGCAGTAAGCAACCGCCTATAGATCACCAGAGCAGCCAGCATCATATGCCATTGCCCCGTTATGAGAATCCCCGGAGCGCCTTATGCTAAAGTGGGAGCATGGAACTAAGAGAACAGGTAGCGATTTCTGATCTGACAACAATGCGGCTGGGCGGAGCGGCTCGCTTCGTCGCAGAGGTTCATACCTCAGAAGACGTCGCCGAGGCCTATCGGTTCGCGTGCGAGCAGAATCTGCCACTGGCGGTGCTGGGCGGCGGCAGCAATGTCGTGGGTCGCGACGAGGGCTTTAACGGCGTGGTGGCGCTCAACAAGCTCTCCGGCTTGCAGATAGTAGACGAGACAGATGACACGATCGTGATCGAGGCCGCCTCTGGCGAGCTGCTGGACGGATTGGCAGCCTTCGCTGCACGCCGGGGCTATACCGGCCTGGAAGCCACCAGCGCTATCCCGGGTACCGTTGGCGGCGCCGTCATGCAAAACGCGGGAGCTTACGGGCAAGAGCTCTCCGACGTCCTGACCGCCGTCAAGGCCTATGACACGCAGAGCGGAGAGTTTGTGGTGTTCAAGCGCGACGAACTTGAGTTGTCGTATCGCCACAGCATATTCAACAGCTCGGCTAAAGCGCGCTATTTCATCACGGCCGCCACGGTCGCACTACGTCGAGGCGAAATCGAAGGCGAGCTCTACGGGTCCTTGCAGGCTTATCTTGACGCGCAGGGCATAAGTGACCGCCGGCCGATGACCATCCGGGCAGCCGTCAGCGCCATCAGGGCAAACAAGCTCCCCGACCCCGCGGAAATCGCCAGCAGCGGATCGTTCTTCAAGAACATCACGGTGCGCGAAGATCAGATCGAGGAGTATCGTGAACGCTTCCCCGGCATTCCGATCTTTCTGATCGGCGCCTGTTGGGAGATCGCAAGCGGCTGGCTGATAGAGCAGGCGGGCCTGAAGGGCGCTCTACTGCACGGCATGCGGGTAAGCGACAAAGCGGCCCTGATACTCATCAACGAATCAGCCCTATCCTACGCCGATCTGGCCTGCGCCCGCAAAGAGATCACCCAAGCCGTCCAGGAGAAGTTCGGTCTCACCCTTGAGCAGGAGCCTGAAGAACTGTAGGCAGCAGTCGCCTTATCAATAATCAGTTGGCACAGGTACCGGCGGGTAGTCAAACATATCCGGTGCGATCACGTATCGGCTGCGCGCTCCCATGACTACCGAGGAGCTCTACGCTCTTATGCAGGAGCGGTGGCAGCCCGAATTCCCTGACCAGCACAGACTGAAAAAGGGTCTGCTCGGCGGCAGCTACATTTGTTTCGATACCTATATGACGATACAGCCTCGGGTCAAAGTCAAAGAGACTACCGTTCATATCACACGATCTATCGTCGAAAACAATAGCAGCACCATCGGTGGCATTGACCTGAACACAGCGGCACAGATGATCGATCAAATGAAGAACGGCGCCAACATGCTGGACGTCATGATGGCTGCACCGGAGTACTTCCTTAAGGTGTGCGCAGGGGTCAAGAGCGTCCTTAAAGACAAGATTATCCCCGAACAGTAAACAGGCGCCGCTCTGCACAACACCACGAGTGACCTGAAGAGCTCGGTCCCCTGAGATTGTAGCGCGCACGAAGCTACGCGCGCTAAAAGAACGAGAAGCGCAGGCTTTTTCGAAACACCCGGGGGGCCAAAAGACGATGCTTGCTGGACTTAGACGGTATCTTGGCTGGTCGTACCGTCCGAGATGGTACGCCGCTTCCAGCTTGAGAGGTAACTTGCCGGACGATATCTTGAGAAGTACTACTATTCGTCGAACAAATCAGAATGGGTACCGGTTCGGGACGCAATTAGAACCAGCTCATGCTCGTTGACTTTGTATATCAGAAGCCAGTCTGGTCGAATATGGCATTCGCGAAATCCTGAATACCGACCGCCAAGTCCGTGATCGCGATATTTCTCATCCAGGGCCTCTTGGCTCTGTAATACCTTTAAAACTGTTTTTAGTTCTTTTATGTCAAGCCCGCGCCTGCGCACTCGTTTGTAGTCCTTTTTGAATTGAGTGGTCGGCTGGAACTCTAGCATCCGGCATCCAGATCAGCAAACATGTCTTCAACTGTTTTATACTTCTTTGCAGCCACTTTCCCAGAGCTGATATCACGAGCTTCTTGTATCGCCGCCTCGGTTTCAGCGTTATACCGTGGTTGCCTGGGCTGAAACGGGATCGCCTTCTCAAGAAGTGATTGGTGAATGAACAGGTTCACGGCGTCACTGACCGTGAGACCAAAAGAAGAAAACAGGTCTTCGGCATTGCTCTTAGTTTCCGGATCGATTCTGATATTGATGTTCGCTGTTTTCATAGCACTACCTCCACCACTAATGTAGCACATAGTGCGCACGTTTACAATACTTAAGAGATATGAGCATTGATTTGTCCTGATTAGTATTGGCCTGTGCTGAAAGCGCTTAGCGAGTTTTCCCAAAATGGGCAGATCTGCCGCTCGAAAAACAAAACAGCCCAGCGGCGACATGCCTCTAAGCTGCTAGTTTGCTGGTGGGCCCGACAAGATTCGAACTTGTGACCTCACGGTTATCAGCCCCTGTTTTTGCTTGTTGATATTCTTTGATATTCTAGAATATAGCACATAAAACCGCAGGTAAAAAGCTTGACAGTGTTGGTTGGTATTAGTTGTTGTTGGCGAGTTTTTCCAAAATTTTTCCAAAAACAGCTCAGATTTTTCCAAAATTATTGCTATACTGATGTACCCGAATACCGAGAGATAGGCGCAATGACAAAACGAGAAACATCGGGAGAGCTTTACAAACTCAAACACGGGCAGGGATACTCGATCCGAGTGAATCTCCCCCCTGACAAAACGCACGTAGGCTGGCACTGGTCAAAGTCCCGCAAGGTGTACGGCAATAAGGCCGAGGCAACTGCTGCGCTGGTCGCCTACCGCGAGGAGCTGGTGAACGCAAAAGATGATACTCCCCGTACTATCGGCGAGTATGCCGAGGCATTCCAGGAGAGTCGCCAGGAACTTGGCAAGGTATCAGAGCGCACTCTGAAACGCGACAAGGTAGAGATCGACCGCATCGTAAAGTATCTTGGCGAGTACGCGCTAACAGAACTAACCGCCGCCCGTATCGAAAAGGCCTACGTGAAGATGGCCAAGGATGGCGTTGGTAAGGATGCCATCCATAAGACCCACATGAAGCTCAAGCGAATCATGAAGAAAGCCTACTTGGAGGAACTCATCAGCCGCAACCCTTGCGACGCTATCGAGGGAATCTCTCGCCCTAAGCAAGACCCTGATAAGAAGAAAGAGCGCCGCTTCACTAAAGAGGAAGCTATCAGATTTGCTCAGGTGCTACAAGCCGAAGAAAAGACCGGCAAGGTCATTGCTGCCTGGCTCGCCCTGACAACAGGTATGCGCCGAGGCGAGGTGCTGGGGCTGCGATGGGGCGACGTTGATCTGAAAGGCAAACGCCTCCACGTCCGCAAACAACTGGGGGAAGACAATAAATTGCAAGAACCCAAGACCCTCAAGTCAAAACGCACGATCGCCATCGACAACGGCACCGTCGCGCTTCTTAAAGAGTGGAAAGACCAACAGGCTCAGGAGTTCAAGAAGGTCCGCAAGGAGCAGGCCAACGGTTCTCCGGTATGCTGCAACGAGCTGTGTGGCTTTATCGACCTCGACAATTTCAGCCGCTGGCGCCGGAGCTTCTACGTCAAACACGGTTTCGCTCACTACGCGAAAGAAGAGAAGTGGACCGATGCGCGCGGCATAGAGCGCGTCAAAAGATCAGGCTACGTCGGCCCGACATTCCACGCCCTGCGCCACGCCCAGGCCACCCTATTGGTTGCTGGTGGCGTTGACCCCAAGACCGTCCAAGAACGCCTCGGCCATGAGAAGATAACTACCACCCTGGAGATCTACGCCGAAGCCGAAGAAGAAAACGACGTGGAGGCGGCTAGCTACATCAATTCGCTCTTCGGCAGCAAGTAGCCAAAGCCCAAACAGCGCATAGGGGGCGCTACTTCGCTTGCAATTGCTTTTCAGCGTAACTAGCCAACACCTGATTCATCAAGGATTGATACTTCAAGCCGTGCTTGCTCGCATACTCACGAAACAATCTGAGTGAGCCACGATCGACGTTCAACGTGATCTTCTCTTTCGTAATCTTATCCGCAAAGTAATCCGGCGACGGGAGGAAGTCCTCAACCGGCACAGCGGCATCAATCGCATCGGCAATATCAGCTGGTGCATCAGTGTATTTAACGGTTGTCATATTTGCCCCTTCCCTGACGCCAATAACCAGCGCCAATAATCCGGATGTTGCCATCTCTCACAGTGAACCTCACGGTAGCAATACCTCGGCCTGTATTGCCATAAAGGAAATAACGTGTCTCTGCGGGGGTTGAATGCTTAGCATCTTGCTCGATAAAGCGTCGCTTGTCGCAGAAAGCCAGTGTCGCTTCTTCAAATGACAGGCCATGCTTAGCAAGGTTCTCATCGTTTTTCGCGTTATCCCATTCGAAGTCCATACATACTATTATATATACTATAGTATGGTTATACAAGGGTATATCAGGTAATCCTCAAGATCTGCGGGGTAGACCACAACAGCCGAGCTTTACTTCAGGAGCACTTCAACACCGAACGATGCCCCTTCTTCGACAGGTAGGTTTCCCGATGGCTTGCGTGCCGGGAAATGTTCTGGCAAGCAATGGATTCGGCTAGCCATTCGGCTATCCTCACCCGCGTGCCAGACCGCTACAGGGTCTGGCTCACCCCAACATCCGTTGGGTCCCCAGACAAGGAACGCACTACCGCCGCTGCTTAGGCCATTTGACCCTGATTCGTAAGCGTGTAATCAGCTACACCTTGACCTGAGGCAACGCTACTGGGTAAGGTAGAGCTCTTTTGGTAGATTACTCGAATGAGGACACAGACTACCGTAAT
>Ga0123357_10003407_pt1 | contig 18192 bp, 3 predicted proteins | sample TergutEmb28metaG_FD_89873 | JGI IMG/M metagenome (GOLD analysis project Ga0123357, IMG submission 89873) | Embiratermes neotenicus P4 segment gut microbial communities from Petit-Saut dam, French Guiana - Emb289 P4 | ecosystem: Host-associated > Arthropoda: Insects > Digestive system > Gut ... | reverse complement strand
ATTTTGGATGGGTGGTGGTCTTGAGAGCCGCTGCGTAGGTCGTGTGTACTGCAAACACTTCGAGCTAAGAATACATCAATAAAATTACCTAGTTGCATCAAGTTGGCATTTCACTTTATTTCAGCCACTGACTTGGTTTTATGTCGTATGATTTGATTTCTTGAGAGTTGTTTGACCGTGCATCTTCCTCATGAAATAAAGTGAAAATGCCAACTTGATGCAACTAGGTAATTTTATTGATGTATTCTTAACTCGAAATATTTCGGGTACACATGACCTACGCAGCAGCTCTCAAGACCACCACCCATCCAAAATCTCGGTGCAAAAAACAATATACTGCAACTCAACATCTAATGCTCCTGATGATGGGCGTATGTACCCGAAACAAGTCGAGCTAAGAATACATCAATAAAATTACCTAGTTGCATCAAATTGGCCTTCACTTTATTTCATTAAGAATGCCTGTATGCAACCCGCTGAACGCGGTGCCCTCCGTGACGTAGGATACGTTCTGCCAAAGTGTTCAGCATTTTCAAAGTGTCGTACCGTATCACATTTTAGGGGTAAATTCAATTTTATTTACGTCTACAACACAGGTACGATGTTTCCTGAGTCGATTTTCACGGAACAACGTTAGAACTGATCTCTTGTATCGAATTTCACTCAAACTGGACTGAATTCTTTCCAGATCGGATGACAGATATAGAAAATACGTGACAATTTTTTTCATTTACGCCCTAAAGTAAAGTATGGTGTTTACCGTACCGATTGTAGCGAAAACCATAAATGCTGAACATTATCATAGGGAGACCTTCTGTACCTAACCTGGCACAAATCGTTTACGAAATACGGAAAGTGGAGTAGAAATTAATTTACTCCAGTATTTAAGTATGTCGTTGAGCCGGTTTTCATGAAATTCATCCCTGCTCGACGATGTTTTGCCAAGCGCTCCTACATAGAGGTCGAATTTCATAATATCAAACAAAAGGTTTAGCCTCCGATAGCATTACGAAGACAGGTGGGTGGAGAGTGGGAGGTGGACGGACGTGTTTTAATGAAACGTTTTTAGCAGTTTGTAATAAACGCCAAAAATTAAAATTCTTTGTATTAAACTTATTTGGTGTTAAAGACAATTTATACTTTCTTTTACAAAAACAAAGGCCAGTATTTCATAATATACAAGTAGTTTACAATTTTTTCAAGTTTAGAAATGTATAAATAATTATCAGAAATATGGAAGGAGAAGAAAACAGCAATATTTTTTTTTATTCTTTGTCTGTTATATTAAGTTTGTGTTCACCCAGTTATTTCTGATTTGTTAGTATCATATCCTGTCCTAATTATTCCAATAGGAAACTGATAATGTAACCGACGTTTCAAGACTGAGGAGCGAGGAAAATGAATGTGGACAGAAAAGAGCCTTAATGTTTGTTATATAGGTAAAATATAGGTACAATTTTTGCTTAAATCTTACAGAATTCATTGAATTGCCTTACCAAACCTTAACATAAGTAAAGACGAAAAATCTCGGTGACTGTCTGTAAAATGTTTTGGATATCTTGAGAGACTTCCATTATAAAAGTATGATTTATTTTGTTTTGATCTTACTTGTCGCATCGATATATCCTGCTTGTATCAGAACCGTTCTCTAACATTGCAACATACAGGGACTCTGACTTCTGCTGTAGAACATTGATGTATCATTCCTTTTACGCTTACTAAAAGTTTCTAACGTTTCGGCACTTGGGTTTAGAGAGTATGAAAAATGAGTTCACGAGTAAGGAAAGTAGGACAGATTGCGATAAAACCCCGGCGCTCCTACGCGTCGTCTTGACAGGGTGGAAAACCCAGCTACAGCACACGACACCAAATTTAGCCTAAAACAACGTTTCGTGAGAATTCCCATAAAAACAATCGAAGAAAACGCATTTCGAAGGGAAGATTGTATTTGGAATCGATTACACAGATCGGCGGAAAAGTAATGACATTACATCTGAAAGAGGATAAGAAGAAAGATAAAGGAAAACTGAAAGAGAAAACCGATAGAGGATGGCAGTGAACGCGTAGGACAGACAGAAGAAGGAGAGACTCCGTGAGTTGAATTTCTCTTCTCCTTTTGCTATACAATGTCATCGGCTGGGGAGTCTAGTCCAAACTCGATCAGAACGTGTGAAGCCTTGGGGAGTGAGAGACTGGTAAGTGAACCGGCAAAAAGTTACCAGTGTCAACATTTGTTTAACATCTGCTTGATCTGAATAAAATGTCAACATGCACGGATTTGCGTACAGCACCAAGTTTTTGCTTCTACAAGCCCAGACTTTGCTACTTTTTTCTCTCTCCTATAAAAAAGGAGGTATTGAGCTGCTAATTTAAATTAAATTAAACATTCATAACACCAACAAATGCACATTTGATGTACACAAACACAATTTTATATTGCTCTTACATATTTCGGTGTCACACTACCATCAGGGAGCTCTAGACCAAGATTAAAAACGTACTAAAATATCGTAGATGAAAAAATTAATGTATTATATTGCAGTATTCTTGCAGACAATATAAACCACGTGGATTTCACAAACTGTGACCAACAGTAATTTCAAAAGTACACCATATTAGGGCAATAAAAAGTAACAAATTTTACTGCCCTTTCATTATATATACTTCAAAATTTGTATATTTCCATGTTGTAGTCTTTTGTGTGTCAGCATCTAATTTGTCTTCTGTTCCTTATGGATCCTGTCTTTGTCATGATGAGCAGCGGTTTTCGTGTAAAGGGCTAAGCGATGCCGGAACATGTGGAGGCGATATAAGATTGTATGTGTGTAGATAAAAGGTGAATTTGCTGGTGTCGTATATGAAAAACGCAATCCAATAAAAATGCACGGAATAAATAATGTCAAACGCTAATTTACAATCCGTCGCAAAATGAATTTCAAAAATACTCTATAAGAACTGGACAAAACACAAGGAAATCTGCCTGCAGCTCTCTCTCTCACACACACACACACACACACACACACACACACACACACACAAACACAAAGGAGCAAATTAAATTATGATTCCCCAACGAACTTTACCAGGTCTTCGCACTTACGGGTTATCTCACAACGCACGTTGGTTGGTTACCGATGTTTCGACGCAGCGTATCGGTCCCGTCTTCTGTCGTCTAGATGCAGATTCTTCTTTGACTACTTTATCCTTCAAGATGAAAAGAACAGGCTGTCCCAAAACCACGGTAACAAATAAAGCCACGTTATGAAACAACCAAAATGAATGAAAATTTCAACTTCAACAAGACAAAAACCTTAAATCCCCCTTATGTTAAAATAACGTTAAGGTGTATATGGTGCAGCTGATGAGACTTTCATAAACGACTATTTCAATTCCAAGCTAGTAGGATAATCTAAGGACAGAGAGGCTATAAGTCTGTCAGGGAAATGACAATCATCCACTTGAACAGAGGGTTTAGGAGATCTCCAAAAGGCCTTTTTAAGAGTTCACACCCTTAGCTACAATATTTCAAACAGTGGATAATGCCCAGCATAATATTGGTAATATCTGAGTGTATAATATGATAATAAACATAACACATAACACGTAAGATACGAAATTTTGAGTTTGTTCTACTCACAAATTGCTTTGCACAACTTACTTCGGATAAAGTACAAAGCCGGAAATTAGGTTCATATATCCGCGAAAGATTTGTCGGTTGGAGAAATTCCATAAAATTATTTCAAAGCTTTCTTATGTGTATATGCTTCAAATTATATTTGTTAGCTATTACGCATACAGATCTATCCATACATGCGTGGAGAGCTTACTGGCAGATGGTGAGAGAAGCACCCCACTTTTAAAGTGAGAGTTAAATCGTTTTGCTACTTTCAACAACGTCATGTATTTTTTTATATACTGTTGTCAAACACAGAGACAAATATTAATAATTACGATATTCATTTTATTTGCAAGCGAATTTTAATCTAAATGCAAATTAACATTATTTCCAGGCGAAATGTATTCTATGTATAATAATTCACGTGTAGTTTCAGTCTGTTGGTTAGTATTTTTTGTGGCAGTAAAATGACATAAGAATTTGAAAATTCCTAAGTTTGCATGCACTTATTTTTCTATGCGATATTCCTACATATTATCCGTTGGAATATATGGAAGATAAACATTTTGATTGTTAATATCAACGTAGACACAAATAAGGTAGGAAATTAATTTAGAAATTTAGTCACAAGGTGCTTTACCTTTATGCAGTAAACAGACCAAAAATGTAATAAATAAATGGAGGCTTAGATATATTTTCATAATTTTTATTACATTACCGGTTATCATAAAATGTTATTAACCGAACATATTGTTATAGTAGTGTCTTTATTCAGATGGTACCCAGTTCGAACATCCGTCGGAACGCCTGATGACCTGACCGACGTTCTTCGTGGTTTTCTTTTACGACCATTTCTCAATTTTCAATTCAACAATCGCCCTAAATGCGATGTTTTAATTCTGATATACTGTGATAATCTTAAACTAATCGACAGAACTACATAACATCTCTAGAGAAACTACAGTCTTTTTTAGAAATTTCGCTTGCTTGAGACTCTACGACCTTTAGTATGTCCATTCCCGCATATATTTTTGTGTACAATCCGGAGTATGTTTTATACATGAAATGTACGGCTGTGTTCAGCTGTCTGAATAAACTCATTTTAAGACTTGTTCAAAGGACGAGAATGATTAGGTAATTGGACTGAAATGAAATCTCAAATTACTTTCATAACAACGCGCCCTCGGACAGGTTCAAGACACGACAAGTAAGTAGCCTTCACGGCGACCGGGCGTGCTGACATGCCATTAATCAGAAGCGAAATGCGCGGCAGTCAGAACGTTATGAAATAAGTGGACGCGTGCGTGCAAAAGGGAGACTGGGCAATTCAGAAGGAAAAGATACATGATTTGTACCGGAACTGGAGGCCGAGTAAAGTGCAAAGTAGTCAGGTAAGGCCTTGTGTATGTCTTACAAAACCCTAACTCTGGAGTTATTTATAACAATCCCCATACTTCATCCCTCCCAGCTATGCAAATGGAGTAGAAAATTGCATTTAAACCGTCTTGCCTTAGTAACGAAAATGTATAACGTGCAAAAAGATTGCTGCTTCTGCGAGGACTTTTCGAAATTTTGAGAAACAAAACATACATTAATTAAAAAACTATAAACGCCATTAGGTCGTGAACCATGTGCACAAAATGGGGAAAGTTAAACGCTCTATTTACACAAGGAACAGATACCAATTACTTAAACAAATTACAAACCAAGCGAGAAGTAATGACAGAAAACAGAAAAAATATTTTGCTCAAGCACCTTCACCGGTAACTTTATAAAATAGAAAAGAAATAATACGAAACCATATGTTTCTCTTTAACGGCAATATTAAGAAGATTAAACATGCCTAATAATTGGTTACGACATGCAGGATGTAGGAGAGAGATGAAAAATTTATACAAAAGTATAGTCCGTAGACTTGAAAGAAAGAGTGCCGTTGAAGGACTGGGCCTGATGTTTGTATAATATTTTAAAAGTTTTTTTAAATGTAGAATGCGCTGCTGTGAACTGGATTGAATTGCCTTGGTAAAGGGACCAATGGAAGATTGTTGTGAACATGGTAATACATCTTCAAGTCCCACAAAATAAAATGAATTTCATTATCACAGGAGCAACTTTCACATTCTCAAATCCTTCCGTTCCATGACATTATATTTCAAAGACAGAAGGAGCAGATTTCAGAGGTCTGATAATCAAACCGAATACGCAACGAGCGGGGGGTTTGTTTTTAGGTACAAGGAGATGAAATAATTAGAGTTACATTAGTTATTTGACGCCAGTGTATTTGATGATGCTTTTTAGTAAAACAAGTCTTTAAATCTTTGTGAGTTTTTTGAAGTACTGTTCTACGAGTAACAAAGGTCTATAATAGCTGGAAAATATACGGAAGGTGTATATCAGGAATATTAATACTAAGTGCCTTTAACATAGACGGCCGGACAGTGGTGCATCGTACTGCAGAGACTGGAAAGTCTTAACACAGGCCTGTGAAATATGAAACAGGCTGCTGGACAAATCCGAAACGCAACTTGACTCCATGGTCTGCAAAACAGAATGTCGTATGTTCTCGCACTTCGTCATTTGCAAATTATTCAATGCAGCAAAACGCAAGAATTTAATTTTACAGCATTTATCGGATGCATTGTGCAATAAAGATAAGTTCATATCTTTGAACATTTACTTAAATGCTAGCAGATTGAGAGAATAAAATACACTATTTGAAACCTTTTTCTAACATCTCGGACCGTAAAATTGATGAACATTTAAAATGCAAAAACTTAATGTTTTCGCAATGACTAAGTGACTTAAGTGGTGAGTAATTGAGCAGTATGAAAACTTGCTCATCATATATAATGGCTCATTAATTGTGAAATTTTTTCGAAACATGGGCTGTCCACACCATAAATCTCTACGGGCCGCGTGGTTTACATGCCTGGTTTAGCACCGTTCTTCATATTTGGACAATACCCCCACGTCATTAAGGAAATTGGCGTTTATTACGTTTATATGCCTTTTTCAGGAACAACTAGATGGAAATGAAAATCATATTTGTCAACAAAATATGTACTTTTGTATAGTGAGAATTAAGCACACACAAACACACACACACATATATATATATATATATAAACAATATGTATTAAATCTTAAGCCTTTCAGAGACTATGTTCATGACATTCTACAACTGCCAGTCAGTCATCTTCCAGTCTTCATGTTGGCTAGGTGTGCGTCATACGACGCACACCTAGCCAACTGTTCTCTCTACAACACATTCCTACACAACATGACATGCTGCCACAACACCTTGTTTGCAAAAACGAATTAAATTGTGAATATTGTAATATAATTTTAGCAAGGAACAACAAAGCTCCCTGATGATGATCTGACAAGATCGAAATATGTCGGAGTGATTTTAAGTGTTTTAAACTGTTTTTTGTGAAAGTTATGTAAATGCAGTTGTTGGTTGATAAGAGAAGTGACTATAGACGACAATTTAACCCACAAATTTAATGTGAATAAAAATCCAACAGATGCAACAGAATGCAGATATTTATTTACTGCAAAGCTACTCTACATGTTTCGGGTGTCACAGCACCCATCGTCAGGAGTACTAAAAACTGTAACCGCAACCTCCGGTACAGGTCATAATACGGGTACCGCTACTCCCCTCCAACTTAGTCTAATCTGTACTCCACGTTGGAGGGGAGTAGCGGTCCCAGTATTATGACCTGTACCGGAGGCTGCGGTAACAGTTTTTAGTACTCCTGATGACGGGTGCAGTGACACCCGAAACATGTAGAGTAGTTTTGCAGTAAATAAATATCTGCATACTGTTGCATCTGGTTGGATTTTTGTTCACATTGAATTACTGTGCACGAAACCATGAGCTTAAAATCCACAAATTTAACACTGAAGTGCCAAGCAAATCTTACCCGTTAAGAGCCATCAATAGGTTAAAAAAAAGCTTTTTAGTGTGCCGAATTTTGCCGTTAATTTACGTGTAATCTGACATTAAATTCCTACTCAACACGATGATGTCCTACCAACTGTGAATTTATATTGCCATTTCCGTCCCATTTGGCACTAAACAATTTGAAATTGAAACAGAGGTATATGGTCCAAAATGTGTTTGTTTGTTTCCAGGTGGCGTGGGTGCGTGTGGACACACAGACTATTCTGTCCATCCATCACAACGTGATCACCCAGAACCCCCGAATTTCGCTGTCATACAACGATCACCGGTCTTGGTTCTTGCACATCAAGAACGTGCACGAGGCAGATCGGGGGTGGTACATGTGTCAGGTTAATACTGACCCCATGCGCAGTCGGCAGGGTTACCTACAGGTCGTCGGTAAGTTTCGCGCATTTCCTGCTGCCTGTAACAAAATTTAACGCAGAATAACTTCAGAGCTTGTCTTTCTTAAGATAATATTACAGTGGGAGAACTCCCCAGACCGCTAAACCGATGACTTGCCACGCATATCCAAGTGGCTCTAACTCGGTAAGGCTATAAAGATATTTCTCTTCAATTGTAACCCCATGAGCTGCTTACTACAAGCTTATCCGTGCATACAGATAGAAGTGGTGCATCCTTAATTAATTTAATTTCAGTGCTATTTTGAAATATATTACTTAGTACCAAGGAGTCAATTTCCTCCTCAGAAACTAATAATAGGCAATCTCAGCCTTCTATGGGATGTGAAGGTGCGCTGCCATGTCCACAACAGCCACTCTCCTACCCCGCCGATCGGATCCCGTTTTTAGTCAAATTAATCGGATGAATCACACCCTCATACACTATTTGGTTAAGATCTGTCTTAACTTTATATGTTTCTACGTCTAAACTCCAAAATAAGTCATCTCCTTTCATAGTACCGAGTAAACATTTGACAACATTTGGTACTTACTCTTTTTGTACACCTTCTGTATTTCCTGCCAATTGTATTGTCGTAAATTTATCGTCCTAATACTCTTTGATAAAGAGCAGAGATTATAAAAATGTTCTCTTCTCTCTTGTTGTTTCCTTCCACTAAGTCTAAAGTACTAATACTTTCCTGAACAACCCTATCACACTCTCAGTCTTCGTCTTCTGTATCGTAGTGACAACAGTTCTAACCAAGGTACAGTAACAGGTACCACAGTAGATTATTTAAATTTGAATGTTTGCTGTGTGGTTGACGGTGCATTGTAGTTCAATATGGAATAAGAAACCAACTAGTTGTCACTTAGTATATGTTTATTTCTACTTATCAGTTGCTCAACATGTTTCGGGCCACCATGTGCCCATCTTCAGGAGCTGACGGCTTAGTGGTATTTTCTCTCACGTGTGGTGTAGTGCTGTAACAATGGGCAATGTTATTTCCATATATGTATAGTATTTCCGGATTGATATGTTGTCTGTTTTTATTAGGTGGGTTGTGTGGTGTAGTACGTTATTGTTAGTGGTTTCTGTTGCAATGTATAGGTGTGATATAATGTACAGATCTGTACATTATATCACACCTATACATTGCAACAGAAACCACTAACAATAACGTACTACACCACACAACCCACCTAATAAAAACAGACAACATATCAATCCGGAAATACTATACATATATGGAAATAACATTGCCCATTGTTACAGCACTACACCACACGTGAGAGAAAATACCACTAAGCCGTCAGCTCCTGAAGATGGGCACATGGTGGCCCGAAACATGTTGAGCAACTGATAAGTAGAAATAAACATATACTAAGTGACAACTAGTTGGTTTCTTATTCCATATTGAACTACAATGCACCGTCAACCACACAGCAAACATTCAAATTTAAATAATCTACTGTGGTACCTGTTACTGTACCTTGGTTAGAACTGTTGTCACTACGATACAGAAGACGAAGACTGAGAGTGTGATAGGGTTGTTCAGGAAAGTATTAGTACTTTAGACTTAGTGGAAGGAAACAACAAGAGAGAAGAGAACATTTTTATAATCTCTGCTCTTTATCAAAGAGTATTAGGACGATAAATTTACGACAATACAATTGGCAGGAAATACAGAAGGTGTACAAAAAGAGTAAGTACCAAATGTTGTCAAATGTTTACTCGGTACTATGAAAGGAGATGACTTATTTTGGAGTTTAGACGTAGAAACATATAAAGTTAAGACAGATCTTAACCAAATAGTGTATGAGGGTGTGATTCATCCGATTAATTTGACTAAAAACGGGATCCGATCGGCGGGGTAGGAGAGTGGCTGTTGTGGACATGGCAGCGCACCTTCACATCCCATAGAAGGCTGAGATTGCCTATTATTAGTTTCTGAGGAGGAAATTGACTCCTTGGTACTAAGTAATATATTTCAAAATAGCACTGAAATTAAATTAATTAAGGATGCACCACTTCTATCTGTATGCACGGATAAGCTTGTAGTAAGCAGCTCATGGGGTTACAATTGAAGAGAAATATCTTTATAGCCTTACCGAGTTAGAGCCACTTGGATATGCGTGGCAAGTCATCGGTTTAGCGGTCTGGGGAGTTCTCCCACTGTAATATTATCTTAAGAAAGACAAGCTCTGAAGTTATTCTGCGTTAAATTTTGTTACAGGCAGCAGGAAATGCGCGAAACTTACCGACGACCTGTAGGTAACCCTGCCGACTGCGCATGGGGTCAGTATTAACCTGACACATGTACCACCCCCGATCTGCCTCGTGCACGTTCTTGATGTGCAAGAACCAAGACCGGTGATCGTTGTATGACAGCGAAATTCGGGGGTTCTGGGTGATCACGTTGTGATGGATGGACAGAATAGTCTGTGTGTCCACACGCACCCACGCCACCTGGAAACAAACAAACACATTTTGGACCATATACCTCTGTTTCAATTTCAAATTGTTTAGTGCCAAATGGGACGGAAATGGCAATATAAATTCACAGTTGGTAGGACATCATCGTGTTGAGTAGGAATTTAATGTCAGATTACACGTAAATTAACGGCAAAATTCGGCACACTAAAAAGCTTTTTTTTAACCTATTGATGGCTCTTAACGGGTAAGATTTGCTTGGCACTTCAGTGTTAAATTTGTGGATTTTAAGCTCATGGTTTCGTGCACAGTAATTCAATGTGAACAAAAATCCAACCAGATGCAACAGTATGCAGATATTTATTTACTGCAAAACTACTCTACATGTTTCGGGTGTCACTGCACCCGTCATCAGGAGTACTAAAAACTGTTACCGCAGCCTCCGGTACAGGTCATAATACTGGGACCGCTACTCCCCTCCAACGTGGAGTACAGATTAGACTAAGTTGGAGGGGAGTAGCGGTACCCGTATTATGACCTGTACCGGAGGTTGCGGTTACAGTTTTTAGTACTCCTGACGATGGGTGCTGTGACACCCGAAACATGTAGAGTAGCTTTGCAGTAAATAAATATCTGCATTCTGTTGCATCTGTTGGATTTTTATTCACATTAAATTTGTGGGTTAAATTGTCGTCTATAGTCACTTCTCTTATCAACCAACAACTGCATTTACATAACTTTCACAAAAAACAGTTTAAAACACTTAAAATCACTCCGACATATTTCGATCTTGTCAGATCATCATCAGGGAGCTTTGTTGTTCCTTGCTAAAATTATATTACAATATTCACAATTTAATTCGTTTTTGCAAACAAGGTGTTGTGGCAGCATGTCATGTTGTGTAGGAATGTGTTGTAGAGAGAACAGTTGGCTAGGTGTGCGTCGTATGACGCACACCTAGCCAACATGAAGACTGGAAGATGACTGACTGGCAGTTGTAGAATGTCATGAACATAGTCTCTGAAAGGCTTAAGATTTAATACATATTGTTTATATATATATATATATATGTGTGTGTGTGTTTGTGTGTGCTTAATTCTCACTATACAAAAGTACATATTTTGTTGACAAATATGATTTTCATTTCCATCTAGTTGTTCCTGAAAAAGGCATATAAACGTAATAAACGCCAATTTCCTTAATGACGTGGGGGTATTGTCCAAATATGAAGAACGGTGCTAAACCAGGCATGTAAACCACGCGGCCCGTAGAGATTTATGGTGTGGACAGCCCATGTTTCGAAAAAATTTCACAATTAATGAGCCATTATATATGATGAGCAAGTTTTCATACTGCTCAATTACTCACCACTTAAGTCACTTAGTCATTGCGAAAACATTAAGTTTTTGCATTTTAAATGTTCATCAATTTTACGGTCCGAGATGTTAGAAAAAGGTTTCAAATAGTGTATTTTATTCTCTCAATCTGCTAGCATTTAAGTAAATGTTCAAAGATATGAACTTATCTTTATTGCACAATGCATCCGATAAATGCTGTAAAATTAAATTCTTGCGTTTTGCTGCATTGAATAATTTGCAAATGACGAAGTGCGAGAACATACGACATTCTGTTTTGCAGACCATGGAGTCAAGTTGCGTTTCGGATTTGTCCAGCAGCCTGTTTCATATTTCACAGGCCTGTGTTAAGACTTTCCAGTCTCTGCAGTACGATGCACCACTGTCCGGCCGTCTATGTTAAAGGCACTTAGTATTAATATTCCTGATATACACCTTCCGTATATTTTCCAGCTATTATAGACCTTTGTTACTCGTAGAACAGTACTTCAAAAAACTCACAAAGATTTAAAGACTTGTTTTACTAAAAAGCATCATCAAATACACTGGCGTCAAATAACTAATGTAACTCTAATTATTTCATCTCCTTGTACCTAAAAACAAACCCCCCGCTCGTTGCGTATTCGGTTTGATTATCAGACCTCTGAAATCTGCTCCTTCTGTCTTTGAAATATAATGTCATGGAACGGAAGGATTTGAGAATGTGAAAGTTGCTCCTGTGATAATGAAATTCATTTTATTTTGTGGGACTTGAAGATGTATTACCATGTTCACAACAATCTTCCATTGGTCCCTTTACCAAGGCAATTCAATCCAGTTCACAGCAGCGCATTCTACATTTAAAAAAACTTTTAAAATATTATACAAACATCAGGCCCAGTCCTTCAACGGCACTCTTTCTTTCAAGTCTACGGACTATACTTTTGTATAAATTTTTCATCTCTCTCCTACATCCTGCATGTCGTAACCAATTATTAGGCATGTTTAATCTTCTTAATATTGCCGTTAAAGAGAAACATATGGTTTCGTATTATTTCTTTTCTATTTTATAAAGTTACCGGTGAAGGTGCTTGAGCAAAATATTTTTTCTGTTTTCTGTCATTACTTCTCGCTTGGTTTGTAATTTGTTTAAGTAATTGGTATCTGTTCCTTGTGTAAATAGAGCGTTTAACTTTCCCCATTTTGTGCACATGGTTCACGACCTAATGGCGTTTATAGTTTTTTAATTAATGTATGTTTTGTTTCTCAAAATTTCGAAAAGTCCTCGCAGAAGCAGCAATCTTTTTGCACGTTATACATTTTCGTTACTAAGGCAAGACGGTTTAAATGCAATTTTCTACTCCATTTGCATAGCTGGGAGGGATGAAGTATGGGGATTGTTATAAATAACTCCAGAGTTAGGGTTTTGTAAGACATACACAAGGCCTTACCTGACTACTTTGCACTTTACTCGGCCTCCAGTTCCGGTACAAATCATGTATCTTTTCCTTCTGAATTGCCCAGTCTCCCTTTTGCACGCACGCGTCCACTTATTTCATAACGTTCTGACTGCCGCGCATTTCGCTTCTGATTAATGGCATGTCAGCACGCCCGGTCGCCGTGAAGGCTACTTACTTGTCGTGTCTTGAACCTGTCCGAGGGCGCGTTGTTATGAAAGTAATTTGAGATTTCATTTCAGTCCAATTACCTAATCATTCTCGTCCTTTGAACAAGTCTTAAAATGAGTTTATTCAGACAGCTGAACACAGCCGTACATTTCATGTATAAAACATACTCCGGATTGTACACAAAAATATATGCGGGAATGGACATACTAAAGGTCGTAGAGTCTCAAGCAAGCGAAATTTCTAAAAAAGACTGTAGTTTCTCTAGAGATGTTATGTAGTTCTGTCGATTAGTTTAAGATTATCACAGTATATCAGAATTAAAACATCGCATTTAGGGCGATTGTTGAATTGAAAATTGAGAAATGGTCGTAAAAGAAAACCACGAAGAACGTCGGTCAGGTCATCAGGCGTTCCGACGGATGTTCGAACTGGGTACCATCTGAATAAAGACACTACTATAACAATATGTTCGGTTAATAACATTTTATGATAACCGGTAATGTAATAAAAATTATGAAAATATATCTAAGCCTCCATTTATTTATTACATTTTTGGTCTGTTTACTGCATAAAGGTAAAGCACCTTGTGACTAAATTTCTAAATTAATTTCCTACCTTATTTGTGTCTACGTTGATATTAACAATCAAAATGTTTATCTTCCATATATTCCAACGGATAATATGTAGGAATATCGCATAGAAAAATAAGTGCATGCAAACTTAGGAATTTTCAAATTCTTATGTCATTTTACTGCCACAAAAAATACTAACCAACAGACTGAAACTACACGTGAATTATTATACATAGAATACATTTCGCCTGGAAATAATGTTAATTTGCATTTAGATTAAAATTCGCTTGCAAATAAAATGAATATCGTAATTATTAATATTTGTCTCTGTGTTTGACAACAGTATATAAAAAAATACATGACGTTGTTGAAAGTAGCAAAACGATTTAACTCTCACTTTAAAAGTGGGGTGCTTCTCTCACCATCTGCCAGTAAGCTCTCCACGCATGTATGGATAGATCTGTATGCGTAATAGCTAACAAATATAATTTGAAGCATATACACATAAGAAAGCTTTGAAATAATTTTATGGAATTTCTCCAACCGACAAATCTTTCGCGGATATATGAACCTAATTTCCGGCTTTGTACTTTATCCGAAGTAAGTTGTGCAAAGCAATTTGTGAGTAGAACAAACTCAAAATTTCGTATCTTACGTGTTATGTGTTATGTTTATTATCATATTATACACTCAGATATTACCAATATTATGCTGGGCATTATCCACTGTTTGAAATATTGTAGCTAAGGGTGTGAACTCTTAAAAAGGCCTTTTGGAGATCTCCTAAACCCTCTGTTCAAGTGGATGATTGTCATTTCCCTGACAGACTTATAGCCTCTCTGTCCTTAGATTATCCTACTAGCTTGGAATTGAAATAGTCGTTTATGAAAGTCTCATCAGCTGCACCATATACACCTTAACGTTATTTTAACATAAGGGGGATTTAAGGTTTTTGTCTTGTTGAAGTTGAAATTTTCATTCATTTTGGTTGTTTCATAACGTGGCTTTATTTGTTACCGTGGTTTTGGGACAGCCTGTTCTTTTCATCTTGAAGGATAAAGTAGTCAAAGAAGAATCTGCATCTAGACGACAGAAGACGGGACCGATACGCTGCGTCGAAACATCGGTAACCAACCAACGTGCGTTGTGAGATAACCCGTAAGTGCGAAGACCTGGTAAAGTTCGTTGGGGAATCATAATTTAATTTGCTCCTTTGTGTTTGTGTGTGTGTGTGTGTGTGTGTGTGTGTGTGTGTGTGTGTGAGAGAGAGAGCTGCAGGCAGATTTCCTTGTGTTTTGTCCAGTTCTTATAGAGTATTTTTGAAATTCATTTTGCGACGGATTGTAAATTAGCGTTTGACATTATTTATTCCGTGCATTTTTATTGGATTGCGTTTTTCATATACGACACCAGCAAATTCACCTTTTATCTACACACATACAATCTTATATCGCCTCCACATGTTCCGGCATCGCTTAGCCCTTTACACGAAAACCGCTGCTCATCATGACAAAGACAGGATCCATAAGGAACAGAAGACAAATTAGATGCTGACACACAAAAGACTACAACATGGAAATATACAAATTTTGAAGTATATATAATGAAAGGGCAGTAAAATTTGTTACTTTTTATTGCCCTAATATGGTGTACTTTTGAAATTACTGTTGGTCACAGTTTGTGAAATCCACGTGGTTTATATTGTCTGCAAGAATACTGCAATATAATACATTAATTTTTTCATCTACGATATTTTAGTACGTTTTTAATCTTGGTCTAGAGCTCCCTGATGGTAGTGTGACACCGAAATATGTAAGAGCAATATAAAATTGTGTTTGTGTACATCAAATGTGCATTTGTTGGTGTTATGAATGTTTAATTTAATTTAAATTAGCAGCTCAATACCTCCTTTTTTATAGGAGAGAGAAAAAAGTAGCAAAGTCTGGGCTTGTAGAAGCAAAAACTTGGTGCTGTACGCAAATCCGTGCATGTTGACATTTTATTCAGATCAAGCAGATGTTAAACAAATGTTGACACTGGTAACTTTTTGCCGGTTCACTTACCAGTCTCTCACTCCCCAAGGCTTCACACGTTCTGATCGAGTTTGGACTAGACTCCCCAGCCGATGACATTGTATAGCAAAAGGAGAAGAGAAATTCAACTCACGGAGTCTCTCCTTCTTCTGTCTGTCCTACGCGTTCACTGCCATCCTCTATCGGTTTTCTCTTTCAGTTTTCCTTTATCTTTCTTCTTATCCTCTTTCAGATGTAATGTCATTACTTTTCCGCCGATCTGTGTAATCGATTCCAAATACAATCTTCCCTTCGAAATGCGTTTTCTTCGATTGTTTTTATGGGAATTCTCACGAAACGTTGTTTTAGGCTAAATTTGGTGTCGTGTGCTGTAGCTGGGTTTTCCACCCTGTCAAGACGACGCGTAGGAGCGCCGGGGTTTTATCGCAATCTGTCCTACTTTCCTTACTCGTGAACTCATTTTTCATACTCTCTAAACCCAAGTGCCGAAACGTTAGAAACTTTTAGTAAGCGTAAAAGGAATGATACATCAATGTTCTACAGCAGAAGTCAGAGTCCCTGTATGTTGCAATGTTAGAGAACGGTTCTGATACAAGCAGGATATATCGATGCGACAAGTAAGATCAAAACAAAATAAATCATACTTTTATAATGGAAGTCTCTCAAGATATCCAAAACATTTTACAGACAGTCACCGAGATTTTTCGTCTTTACTTATGTTAAGGTTTGGTAAGGCAATTCAATGAATTCTGTAAGATTTAAGCAAAAATTGTACCTATATTTTACCTATATAACAAACATTAAGGCTCTTTTCTGTCCACATTCATTTTCCTCGCTCCTCAGTCTTGAAACGTCGGTTACATTATCAGTTTCCTATTGGAATAATTAGGACAGGATATGATACTAACAAATCAGAAATAACTGGGTGAACACAAACTTAATATAACAGACAAAGAATAAAAAAAAATATTGCTGTTTTCTTCTCCTTCCATATTTCTGATAATTATTTATACATTTCTAAACTTGAAAAAATTGTAAACTACTTGTATATTATGAAATACTGGCCTTTGTTTTTGTAAAAGAAAGTATAAATTGTCTTTAACACCAAATAAGTTTAATACAAAGAATTTTAATTTTTGGCGTTTATTACAAACTGCTAAAAACGTTTCATTAAAACACGTCCGTCCACCTCCCACTCTCCACCCACCTGTCTTCGTAATGCTATCGGAGGCTAAACCTTTTGTTTGATATTATGAAATTCGACCTCTATGTAGGAGCGCTTGGCAAAACATCGTCGAGCAGGGATGAATTTCATGAAAACCGGCTCAACGACATACTTAAATACTGGAGTAAATTAATTTCTACTCCACTTTCCGTATTTCGTAAACGATTTGTGCCAGGTTAGGTACAGAAGGTCTCCCTATGATAATGTTCAGCATTTATGGTTTTCGCTACAATCGGTACGGTAAACACCATACTTTACTTTAGGGCGTAAATGAAAAAAATTGTCACGTATTTTCTATATCTGTCATCCGATCTGGAAAGAATTCAGTCCAGTTTGAGTGAAATTCGATACAAGAGATCAGTTCTAACGTTGTTCCGTGAAAATCGACTCAGGAAACATCGTACCTGTGTTGTAGACGTAAATAAAATTGAATTTACCCCTAAAATGTGATACGGTACGACACTTTGAAAATGCTGAACACTTTGGCAGAACGTATCCTACGTCACGGAGGGCACCGCGTTCAGCGGGTTGCATACAGGCATTCTTAATGAAATAAAGTGAAGGCCAATTTGATGCAACTAGGTAATTTTATTGATGTATTCTTAGCTCGACTTGTTTCGGGTACATACGCCCATCATCAGGAGCATTAGATGTTGAGTTGCAGTATATTGTTTTTTGCACCGAGATTTTGGATGGGTGGTGGTCTTGAGAGCTGCTGCGTAGGTCATGTGTACCCGAAATATTTCGAGTTAAGAATACATCAATAAAATTACCTAGTTGCATCAAGTTGGCATTTTCACTTTATTTCATGAGGAAGATGCACGGTCAAACAACTCTCAAGAAATCAAATCATACGACATAAAACCAAGTCAGTGGCTGAAATAAAGTGAAATGCCAACTTGATGCAACTAGGTAATTTTATTGATGTATTCTTAGCTCGAAGTGTTTGCAGTACACACGACCTACGCAGCGGCTCTCAAGACCACCACCCATCCAAAAT